>Ga0302138_10001367_pt1 | contig 11800 bp, 20 predicted proteins | sample CBN3_321_MG_FD_203110 | JGI IMG/M metagenome (GOLD analysis project Ga0302138, IMG submission 203110) | Marine microbial communities from Western Arctic Ocean, Canada - CBN3_surface | ecosystem: Environmental > Aquatic > Marine > Oceanic | place: Canada: Western Arctic Ocean | collected 2017-09-15 | reverse complement strand
TCATATGAATACATGGAAAAACCTCAGGGGTAATCCAATATCCGAACTATACAGTAAATTTATATTTACATATAGATATGATAGCACTGGTCGTATTATTACTACTTAGTGTGTATATACTAATAAACAAACGGGATGACCCTGTACTCATGGAAGTGAAAGAAAAATACAAAATATTCAGGGAACACATGAAAATGAACGGCGAAGAGAAATATAGTATGTTACACAAGGAAATACCATTAGTCGCGCACAGAGGATCGTTATTGTCGGGGGTTGGATATAATTCAAATAAAGGTGGTGAAATCGGTATATGTATAGATGGTACTGCTAATCAGGTATTCCACGTACTTTTACACGAACTCGCGCATTGTACTGTGACAGAGTATTCGCATAGTACAGATTTTTGGGACAATTATACCGAACTGAAAAATCAGGCGATACGTTTAGGTATCTACGAAAACATAGACGAAGTCACACCCTTTTGTGGTAAAAAGATCGTCGATAAATAATGTTACATAAATATATATGACTGAATTTAATCTCAGACAACCGACCGCGTCCAGGGTACTCATATCCTTACTCATGTGGCTCGCGATCATGGCGAGTGCTTTCACCACGCGTATTAAAATGCCGTATTACGTAAACATGTTGAATTTAACTGTCGCGATACCGGCGCTTATATGGTATCTGGGAAATACGAGCTTGATTGTCAGTTTAAATACGATGAGTGTGGTTATAACTTTGGTGGTAGCTACGGGATTTCTTCTTACATTAACTGAAGCCATTAAATGGTCAAAGTTGAAGCAGGGATATGAGAAATATGGCGAAGACATGAAAACAGCATGGTTGCCCATGGTCATGACAATGGTCGCGTTAATTTTAGGGTTAGGATCTGCATACCTATTGACGGGCGGTCGCGTACTCGATATGTATTAAAAATACTTACGGGCAACGTAGAACACGATAGCAGCTACAGCACCTGTAGAGGCCAAACCGACAATACTTCTATTTCCCTGTGCGTTTAGGAATTTAGGCACGGAACCGGCGAGCTTCTCTTGGATAGGCTTGCTGATGGCGACACCTGTCGCTAATACAACGATGAGTGCCTCGAGTTGCTCGTCTGTGAGATCGAACGGGTTCTTCTTTTTCTTGTCGGCTTTACCACCGTCATTGGAATTGACCACTTGACCATTTTGTGAAGGCATCATGACCTGCTGATGTGCCATTTGGACGGCGCGAGGGTCAGCGCCCATCAAGGGGGGTTCGAAGGATTGCTCTTGGGCGTTCATCATGACATCGGAAATCGGAGTGGAATCCATGTTATCTTTATATTCACTCACATTTTTTTCAGGGTTTTCTGGCACGAATGCATTAGAACGTGCTTTTGAATCTATCGGCACCATTCCATCACTGTCTTCTGATAAGTTCATAGTGTATAGACTATTTTCCATTTGTTTATATGTTATTTTTTTTAGAACTGTAATTTTCGCATCTTTTACATATACATACTAAATATATCTAAAAGATGTTCTAAACGGGGCTCGAACCCATGACCTTGGCGTTATAAGCACCACGCTCTAACCAACTGAGCTACAAGAACGGTGCGGCCTGACTGTTGACCAGTCATTGAATATAACAGTGGGTTTCCCCACGTTCAATATACGATATAAATCTTTAAGTGTATAAAGACTATCCTCATTAGATGTACATATGATACAGGAGTACGTAAAAGAAATATACGACATATTGGGCCCTGGTTTCAGTGAGCGTGTGTATCACAATGCGATGGAAGTTATTTTACGAGAACGTGGTATATCATATGAGACTGAGCGTATCATTCCTATCGTTTTTAAAGGGCATACTATAGGTAATCTTAGAGCGGATATTATCATAAATAAAACGACGGTAGTTGAACTTAAAACTGTAAAAAATATAAACGATGTCATGGTTTCGCAAGCTCGGAATTATCTTAAACTTCTGAATCTTGACGAGGCGTATTTGGTGAACTTTCCACCGTCTCAAGGGTCGGAATCTGAAGTTATTCGTGTGATTGTAGATTAAATCGTTGGTATAAATTCCCAATGTAAATCTCCGCATATTTTCTTCCATATAACATCTTGTTGATGAAGTTTTTCTTTCGATTTCAATAACGGGAAATGTTTTAAATAGGAATCTTCACTTAACAGTTCACAAAATTTATATAAAACATATGAATAACTTAAAAAGTTTTTACGTTCAACTGGACAGTTGTCGTCGAAAGGTTTTTGAATATCTTTAAACATCATCCGTAGTTGTTCTTCAAGTTGAATAGGCATTTTTGGTGGGTTTGAACCACTCAGGATGTTCGTTATATAGGGTACATGTTCGTAATATTTATTGAGTTTCAACTTTTTCAATAACCCCCTAACTTTTACATGTGTAATTTCTGTCAGAGCCTTAATCTTCATCTTCTTGAATTCGTTGCGTAACTGTTCTATTACTTCTTTAGGTATCGTCGTCATTTCCTGTGCCTGGAATTGCGAGAGCCATTCATTGAAATGATTATCACGTTTGTATGAATAATTAATGACCTTCTCCGAAGTTTCTTGTTCTTCTTTATATGTAAGTTCTTCACTTATAAGAATTTCTAGTATACACCCACACGAATCACATACCAATTCACTGGTATCATGGAAATGAAAAACATTACTATCCGGACATGTAGGACACTCATCCCTAAATTTACGTTCAATATACCTGTCTAATGTTTTCTTTTCCACGTCGATTAGATAATCTGTGTAAATATCTTTTTTCTGTAATCCAGTCGTCTCTTTACATTTGAAAACGTTGTTTGTATTTATCTCGACCGGTTTATCATTTTCAATATACTGTTGAATATACGGCATACATCTGGCAATGTAATCTGACATTTCACCTTCGTATATACTTTTATCTGGTGGATTATCATTTATTTTCTGCATCCATTCATCTATTCGCTTGTTATACCTACTTAAAAAATTACCTTCCATGTATACCAATGGTAAAAATACTTCGTTCGTTTTTAATTAACACAATCTATATGTTTAGTAACATCATCAAGTTTTTTTTCCATAAGAATGATTTTACGATCGTTAGTAGGTATATCGAGTATCGCGTAGATCACGATATGGAATATAAACCCGATACACCGTTTTGGGAAAATGAACGCGATGGTATCGATCCATCCACTGAATACTATTTAGCACCACTGGATATGAATGCGGCTATCCCAAAGCCACCTGACGCGGTGAAAGAATTAATCATACGCGTTAAATACTGGTACAATAATAAAATCTATAAATATATTACCTATAATACGGACTATGTATGGCCACCTAAAAAACTTAATATGATGTCATTCCATATCCCACTCGTGAATGCACAATTATTAGATTACGGCGACAAGCCAGTGAAAGATGTACTCGAAAAAATCAGGAGGTATGCGGGACCCCATTCAGATTTTTACGGTGAAAAAGTTAAAATAAGTGATATGCTTTATTATGACATGAAAGTGTTGACACATGTATACCCTAAAATTAAAATAAAAAATTGTATTGGAGCTCTAAAAACAGTCGATACATCGGTTGGATACATTACTGATCTTCGACTACCTTAGTCGCTAGGTAAAAGTTAAGATCACCTAAATTTGCCACGTTATACTTCAAGATCAAAAATCGATTCTGTTCTTCTTGCATAATTTGCACGGTTGAACACATACTCGTCGCCTTTGTGAAAATATTCATATAACGAAGAGAATATGTACCGGACATTGGGGGACAGTCGTCCACACATTGAATTTCCGTTTCCTGGTCAGCGAAATCACCCCTGCACAGTAAACGTAATACCTTACCACCTCTCGAGATTTCAATCTCGTCACCAATATTCGACATATCTCTGCAAATTCTTTGAAAATCAACTGATGCCATAGGTGTATTTATAGTCATTTGCATTTCGGGGACTTCGATTTGATTTTCGTTAATATCGAGAAGTTTTAGTGCAAACTTCGTAGACGTCTTCTTTTGTTCACTATGAATTTCGATGTTCATGTATTCTTTAGAAGTTATAGATATAACGAGAACATCGTTTACTGTGATTGTTTTGAGGAGTTTATACATGTTAGTCATGTTAACACCACAATCTACATCCTCTGTACACGCGTACTCTTCGAAATTTTCAGCTGGAAGGTACATATCAATCAAGGATGTCCTGGCTGTATCCAGTGTTACAATATACACACCGTCAGGTTTGAAGTAGATATTTACATCGTTCAATATATCCTTAAGGACTTCAAATGTAGACTTAATAGCCGCGGCTTGTACAGTGACAAGCTTCATACTCGATTATTCGCGTATTATTCCTTTATATCACTATATATCGCACCATCTTCAACCTTACGACTTATTTTTGCTTCCAATTCCGGTGTCATAGCCGGTTGTAGCGATATACCATAATCGTCGAGACCAAACATATCCTGCGTGGATTCACCCTCAAGTGTTGATGAACCTATACCACCGAATCCACACGTTTCGAGCTCCTGAGTAGGTAAGAGTGATTCCAACCAGTTGTGTATTTCACGCCCAACTAAAATTTTACCATTTTTTGTAAGCATTGTCGGTACACGTGTAATCTTTGTCCTGAATTCTGGTGGTATCCCAGCTACAGTGACATTATGATATTGTACAATTTGTTGCAACTCCTGATGTTTCTTTATAAAATTTATTACTTCTACGCTGTGTTTACACTTTGGGCTATATACCAAAAGAGACATCTATTGTAAAACCCCAAAAAAATATGAACAATAACGCACGTTTTTTTTGTAATCTATATTAATGTATAATATCATACTTATACTGATAGTGGTGTATTTGTTATGCGAATCCAGGACGGAAAGGTTCGGGTATCGCGATGCAAATCACCCTATTCACGGTGTGGTTTTTAACGACCCCGCACCCAATATGAGTGAATATAAGGAGGTGGGTAAGTTACAGTTGAATAATGCTATAGTTGAAAAACTGGTTCTCGTGACAAATAAGTATATACGCGAGAAATCGGGTATCAACAATTATATAATCGAAACAAGTGCCATCAAGCAGTTTAAACATAAAACCAAAAACCACACGTTATATCAGTGCATGTTCATGTGTGTAAAGAGTGGTGGATTTTCGTTTGGGTTTTCTGTCACTTCCAATGTTATACTAGTGTCTGGGAATGTTCGCGTTCTTGGAATTCAGTCTCAACCGATGAACATAAAACCACCTTCAGATAAAACACCATTCGAGAGTACTATGAAAGGGTCTGAATATGTCAATTACGACGATGTCAGGAAGAGTGAGTTAGATTTAATAAAAATTTAGTCCAAGTACTATTAATGATAAACGTGGAAGAGATTTCACAAATTGTCAATAATCGAAATCGCATGAAAAAGGAAACGTACGTCGAGTTATATAGACAAGTCACCAGTAAAATAAGACGGGCAGTCGAAACTAGTCGCAAATATGTACTTGTAGAAGTACCTTCATTTGTTATAGGGTATCCAACATATGATAGACTAAAAGCGACATCATACATTAAAAGGCAATTGGAACTCGCGGGATTTGATGTTGCAATCATCGGTAACTATGAATTCAGAATTACATGGAAAGTTAAGAAGAATGTCAGGGCATCCGACTCTGTAGACGATTCACTAGGAGACTTTCCCACGCTGATTAATTTGAAAAAGGCTGCAAATCGTTACAGGCGAGATGCGCGAAACACGTGATAAAAAAAGTCCGTATAATCATAAATGGACAACCTGAACATTTTAGTTGAAGCCAAGCGTGAATACCTCGAACAACTGTGCATTCTCGTATGCCCAGTGATGATAGATACATTTGAAGCGATGTACCACGAAGCGAATACATTATCAAAAGGTCGCAAAGTTCTCTCCATGTTTCAGAAACTTTTAAAAGATGTACCCGAATGGAGTGAAACGATGGCAAAGCAGCACACGGACAACATCGCTGACCGATGCGCGTGGTTTAAGGACTTGGTAGCGGCAGTGTTTGTAAGTTCTGTAAAGATTCTATCCGCCGTTCGTTTGAGTGCGAATTCCAAGAAAATGTCAGTTAAATTGCCAACGAATGAAGTATTCATTCACACCTGTTACAAGAACGCTGCAAAGGATTTGTACAAAGATCCTTATATTTTTAGCGAAAATCAATCCGAACACTCGCGAAACGATAAATTATACGAGAGGTTTGTCACCTGTGTCGAAAACACCGTTAAAGAACTTATACCCGTTCAACAGATTCTACAAACATATATGTCAGCCGGTGACGATGAATACGTAGAGGGTCAGGATGCCGATCTTCAAGCTGACGAAATTGACGAATACGATGAAAACGGTGAAAACGGTGAAAACGGTGAAAACGACCTTCAACCACCGATGGAAGAGTCTATACCCCAGATGGAAGGTGATCCCACGGGTGAAGAAGGAAATCCAGAACTTGATACACTTATGAATGACGCACGTGAAGAAGTTCCTCAGGCTGAAATGCCAGAAGAACCTTCATCCGCCTTTCAAAATGAATTTAAAACGATTAGTACCAGACGCCCACCTCAACAGGAAGATGAACAGGAAGATTTATTTGCGGATGCAGCGGAAACCCGAACTAAAAAACTTGCCTATTAAATATGGACGAGTACCTTAGAGAACCTGCCTCCGCCGCGTTAATCGCCGCTGGAATAACCGCTTTATACATACATGGGAAAAGTAGACTGAATGATGAAGGAACGCTCTCGACAAGCGCTTACGCAAAACCTGCAGCTTTAGTAGGTATTTTAGTGTATTTTATCATATCTAACGGACTCGGTAAGCGTGAAGCTATATCATCTGACCCGTTTTGACTCACTTAAAGATTTCTCTCATATATTGTATATAATATGACCTCCGTCACCGCCTTCAATGACATGATGGGACAATTTCTTATGGAACTGCACTCGACTTTTCCAGAAGAAAAAGGATTAAAAAAATACATGGCCGCATTCGAACTCATGCGGAGCGCTAACGGTAAACTTATTGTCGATGGTTTTATGTCTAACGTAGGACCCCATGTCGAAAAAATCAACTCCCGCGATGAATCATTTTTTCTTGAACATGCCAGTACGATCGACTTTTTGAAAGATATCAACCTCCAGACGTGTTGGCCGAAGGCTTCAGAAGGAACCCGCGCTGCTATCTGGCAATATCTCCAGACACTCTACATGCTCGGTACTACAATTACGTCTATCCCACCCGAAACCCTCAGTATGATCGAGAACGTTGCCAAGCAGTGTGCGGATAAGATGCAGGGTGAAGACGGAGAAATGGAATTCGACGAAGCCAAACTCATGCAATCCATGCAAGGACTTCTCGGTGGTATGATGAAAAAATAAAACTATATAATATAAATGGCGTCTCTATTTGCCGATATTAAAGAAGTTGTGAGAGCAGATAAAGTGGCTGAATTTTGGCCAACTAAACGACATACATCAGCGGAACGAGTAAATGCTACGGCTCGATTTATTATTTATGCAACGTGTGTATTGTATCTCATCAGACGCGATACCCGTGTATTTATTTTGGGCTCAACGTGTTTAGGTGTTCTTTATGTTATGGAAATGTCTAACATGATAAAAGGCGGCGAGGCACGCCCTACATCGGTAAGCGAGGGGTATGAAACCGCGTGTCAAATGCCCACACACGATAACCCGATGGCGAACGTACTTATGTCAGATTTTGATGGCCGCCCCGACCGACCATCAGCGTGTAATTATGACACCGTCAGGGATGATGTCAATAAAATGCTATCTGGGCGTATTCCGTACGGTGCCCAAAAATCTAGATCCCCCATGCCCGAACAGCAGCGTAACGCTTATTCGAGGCAATTTGTATCGAGTCCCGTAACAAATATTCCCGGTGACCAGACCGCATTTGCGGAATGGTTGTACGGTGGAAAGGATGCCCCGATATGTAGAAACGATGGTAGTATGTGTGACCCTAACGCACGCGGTGTCCAATTAGAAGCTTTCGGTGGACTGGATTCTAGTAACGATAAGAGGAGTGGTATGACGCGAGGATCTGGTCTATCGCCGGCATAGTCTAGATAATATTCTCATGTAATAATAAATGGCGTACCAGCTCCAGCCAGGAATGAATTTAGTTGAAAACCCCGCGAGACCTTCAACATGCGCGACTGACGAGGTTTTTGTTTACCCCCAGCCCAGCACACTGAATTACGGGTCTGGACGACCCAACACGATGCTTTACGGAACATCTCCTTACATGGCGGGTAAAGGCGCTCCCGCTCAATACATTGAGACAAGTGATCAGTTACGCCCTCAATCCACTAGCCGGTTTAATAAGATTGTCACAAAAACACATGAACGGGGTTTGTTCCCTCTACAAGACATGAAATGTAAACTCCCTCTCCCGTCCATGTCATACGAACCCGAAAGCACACGGGCGGATACACAAAATGCGATGTTTCTGACGAGATATCACACTAAATAAAAATATTTACAAGAAATAAGAATGGCAGACCCTATTTCAATACTAGCTATTGCCGGATTAGCATATGTAGGAAAAAAATTAAGTGACCCAAAACCAGAAAAATACCAGGTTGTGTCGGAAAATACGAATGATCCCTATTTGGTTCAGGAGGAAGTACCGAATATAGCCGCTCCAAGACCGATTGGTCTTGATAACCTTCCGGCATCTAAAATGGAAACAAATAATTTCGCGGATATCGTACCAACTACACGAACTAGTGGAGCTGGGGTTTTGGAAATGCGTGACCGTATGTTCGATGGCGGTCGCATGAACAACCTCTCTCCCATTGAAAAACAACTCGTTGGCCCTGGTATCGCGATTGGTCCGGAAGTTCCCGCCGCGGGTGGATTCCAACAAATTGTACGTGTGAACCCTGAAAATGTGGGGGCACACCGCCTTACAACTCTACCTGGTAGAAGTGGTCCGGCGCACGATGTATTTGGTGGACGCCGTGGTAAAATGGGCGACATTGCAAACAACCGTCCCGAAAAAACTGCATTTCTTCCCGAGCGTCGCCCAGTCGCCGGTGGTCGAGCGCAGGGTTTTGACGGACATGCCGTGCGCGGTGAGCACGTGAACGGAAAACGATTAACGAACCGATCCCAGACTGGATCTCGTAACGATGGTCTTGAATTTCCAGGTGGTAAGCGAGTGGTTTCTGGTATGAAAATGGCACAAGATCCCACGCGAAACAAGAAAGATGGTAATATCGAACAATACGGGTTCAACAACCAAGTGCAACCTGGTGTGTCGACGTTCGCACACGGATACCTCGCGTCGCCGGGTGTGCAAATAGGCGAATCGCGTACATTCGGTACGGTACACACGGCGGAAGAGTTATCTAAATACGGCTTCCGCCCTGACGATCGTCGTGGTAAGGCGAATAGAACTGGTAATGCTGGGCGTATGAATGTTCGTGCCGGTGCTCTCAATCAGGGTGGTATGCCCACTGTGATGCGCGCCGATACTACACGCGTAGATGGGCGTACTGGACCTATGTCCGGGGGGTGGACGCAACAATATAAAAATGACATGCATTACAAATTCAATGCATACAAGGGACTTGTAAATCCTAACGCGAGTGATGCTAGTTTAGGTTTTGCCAAACAGCAGCTCCAAAAGAACCCTATAGCTCAGCAGATGATGTAAATAAAAACAGTCGAGTAACAACACCCATTAAAATATTATCCATGTATTTTAATGAGCGTATACACGTTAGACATAGATAGTAGCGAAAGAGATCCTACTATATACCCAAACCCAGCTGATTACGTGATTGAACTTAAAAACCCTATTTACGATGTTAATAAAATTTCCATCGCGTCTGCCCGAATTCACGCGAGTCAGTTGTTAATTAACGATCGTAACAATACATTCACCGTAACAAATACGACAGATTCCACGACAAACACTGTAACACTGGCTAATGGAAACTATAAAGGCACTACACTCGCAGCTGAGCTTCAGACAAAACTTACAGCGGCGGTCGGTGAAACTGTAACCACCACGTATAACTCTGACAATAACACACTCACATTCGACGCTGCGAGTGATGATTTACGGTTTGATTTTTACGGTGGTACGAACGGCTATGCGAATAGTACACCCGGGTATACAACTCCTCATGATATATTAGGTCTTCCCCCGAGTAACACCGCAACGACTAGTACGGTTCTTACAACGGGAAGTATCAATTTACAGGGTCCGGATGCACTTGTTATCAAAATAAGTAGTGGTGCGGAAGAGTTTAACAAAACCGTCTATTCTGATACACCTTTCTATACTGGCCGTATACTGATGTGTGGTGACGTGATTAATTATTCGGGGAAGGATGATATCGTGGAACATAATTTTGATACAGGAAATCAGGGAAGTATATCAAAATTACGAGTTCAGTTCTTTTATAGTAGTAATAACCAGCTCATACCGTATGATTTTAGAAACGCTAACCATATTATTAAACTTTCTATTGAGGGTTCACGAGATAAACTATCGGTCATACCTATCGTGAAAAAAGACTTTTCACTCCCCCCACCTATGCGTATACCCGAATTTGAAGATCCGAATAGGTGGAATGGGTATATCTATATATTTATGATAGTTATAACCGGTATATTGTTTATTATCTTGACCAAACCAAAACGAATTAGCGTGTGATCGCGTATGTAGGAGACTTGGGCTTCACGACACGCTTGGAGATGCGCGAGATCACCATGTAGACGATAACGGAGAGCAGCGTTGTGAACAGGGCTGTAAGAGCGTAGTTCATACCACCATTCTTCTGGACCTTGACGACCTGATGGATGGTCCATCGGACGAGATCCATCCACGACAGAGCCGCGGCGAAGGAGAACCCAGCCACGACAGAGTTGAGGGATTGGGTCTCGAGTTCACGGGAGATGGCAGCAAGTGTATCGGCGGCGGCGTCAAGCGGCATTTTATATTATACACACATTTTTTATTCTGGTAACAACTCTTCGACGATAAGGATTTTTTTGTATTTTTCTTCGCTGTATCCCCTGATAGTATCGGGTTTTCCCGAATCCGAATCTGAATCTGAATCCGAATCCGAATCCGAACTTGTGTTATCATCATCTATACCGTTAAATTGTTTGTATTTAGACTCTGTCCAACCTTCAGGTATGGGACATGTTTCCATTACTATCAATTGCATTTTTTATCATTGCCTCTGACGGGTTGCCTGGATTCCACCCATCCCATGCGTCATATGCATCGTTTATTTTCGTAAACCTTTCATCGTCTCCTGAATAAGGTTCAAAAGCAGATTCGTCTACTTCATCATCAATTTCAATCTCATCCTCGTCTTCCGAATCTTCGTCAGTGTAAATATCGGGAAAATATGTACCAATTTGCTGACCTACTGTATGCATAGCGCAGTATTTCATACAATATTCCATATCCTTCCCGAGAATAGTGTCACGCCCACACGCCCTGGCGTAGTGTCCTGACAACACGACTGCACTTTCTAACACCGGTGTAATAATATCAATCGCCGATTGGGCCATTTGGGAAGATAAGTCGTCCGGCTCCATTCTGGATACGTAATATATTATTACTAAGTGCGTAAACTCTAAGTTCTCTTTTATATGTCACATCATTGTTCAAAATCAGACTTATATTCTGATCTTTAATCATACTGAAATTTTTCTGACCCGTTGGATACCACCGTTCTGGTTCGAGTGCGAAACTATA
>Ga0302138_10001365_pt1 | contig 11814 bp, 18 predicted proteins | sample CBN3_321_MG_FD_203110 | JGI IMG/M metagenome (GOLD analysis project Ga0302138, IMG submission 203110) | Marine microbial communities from Western Arctic Ocean, Canada - CBN3_surface | ecosystem: Environmental > Aquatic > Marine > Oceanic | place: Canada: Western Arctic Ocean | collected 2017-09-15 | reverse complement strand
GAGGAGATGGAGGCTGCTGCTGATGACAACGCGATGGAGGACGAGGCGCAGGCCCCCACCACATCCCCCCAGGTTCAACAGCGAAGGGACGAAATCAAAAATAAAATTCTACAAATCGGAAGGTGAGCGAGCGAGCGCGAGCCGACAATGAAGACGAGAATAGTCGCGATGAATTTTTTCGTGAAATGGCTAACAGACGGCTGGCTACGTCCACTACCTAAACTAACATTACGTTATATTATATTGTTCCACTCAATTCTTTTGACTCGCTTAACAACTCGTTTTGCTCTTGCTTCATTCAAAATGCGCCTCGCTTCGCTCGGCGCAGAATCTCGAACTTCGCCAACACCAACAACTCGTTCTACTCGGAGGAGGAAATTGACAACCTCGTGGAGAAAAGGGAGGAGGTGAGCGAGCGAAGCGAAGCGAAGCGAAGCGAAGCGAAGCGAAGCGAAGCGAAGCGAAGCGAAGCGAAGCGAGCCTTGATGAAGACGAGAAATATATACGAGCCACTACTAACTAAACTAACATTATTCTCAATTTTTTTGCTCGCTCGCCTCTCCCCTGCTCCATTAAAAACGCGCCTCGCTTCGCTTCGCTCGACGCAGTACTTGAGGAAGGCCACCCTCTACCGCTCCGGTAACATGACCGACTCGGATGACGAACCTGACTCGGAGATGAATGATGATGGACAGGTGAGTGAGTGAGTGAGTGAGTGAGTGAGTGAGTGAGTGAGTGAGTGAGTGAGTGAGTGATTGAGTGATTGAGTGAGTGAGTGAGTGATTGAGTGAGTGAGTCTCACTCAGTCTCACTCAGTCTCACTCAGTCTCACTCAGTCTCACTCAGTCTCACTCAGTCTCCGCTCGCCTTGGTGAAGTTTAGAATACTCGCGATGAAGTGCGCGAAATGGCTACAGACATAATATAAAACGGCTACATCCATCCACTACTAAGCTAACCCACCCACTTTATTTGGTTCGCTTGTTTCGCTCGTCCTTCATTAAAAATGCGCCTCGCACCATCTTCGCTCTGCGCAGAGCAAGAAAAAGCCCCTCTCCAACGCCCAGAAGCAGGCCAAAAAAATCGCCCGAGCCCACTCCAGGCAGCAGATAAGGGTCACCAAGGCCGCCCTGGAGGCCGCGACCTTCTTCACCAAGCACGGAGCCTGCCAGGCGTGCAACGGCAAGGTGAGTTTCATTCCGTCTCCGCTCGCCTTGTGACAGAAAAGTGCCGAACTCCGTGCGAAATTACTATTTATGGCTACATCCACTACTGAACTAACCTACTCAACTATTTTTGCACGCTCGCTGCTCTCAACCTTCGTTTAAAATGCGCGCAATCTCGCTTCGCTCGGCGCAGAACGTCATGCACGTGTGCAGCAAGAAGGTCGTCGTCGGGAAGTCAAACATCCCCATCATCGGCAGCTCGGGCGGGAGCGGGAACTACGGCACGACGCAGTCCAAGCCATCCGCGCTGGGGAAGAAGTTCGAGGGCGCGTACGGGGAGATCAAGTGCGTTAGGTGAGTCTCACTCAGTCTCCGCTTGCCTTGCCTTGGTGAAGACGAGAATACGAGCCACTACTAAACTAACATTATTCTCAATTCTTTCGGCTATCTCGCTTCCCCTCTGCTCCATCAAAAATGCGCCTCGCCTCGCTTCGCTCGGCGCAGCGTGAGTCGGCGGGGACTCCCGTGCACCTACTGTGCGCTTGACGGGACGAGCCACTGCCTCACGCACACGCCTAGCAACAAGCTGCAGAGCGCGAGGAGCGGGATGGTGGATGATGTGGGGGTGGTTCCTATTCCTGCGCCGGCGCCGGAGCTAAAGGCGGCGTTGACGCCCACGACGACGCTCGAGCAGACGCCACCGGCCGACGGAGTTCTGAGGAAGCCGACGGTTTTCGACGAGACGACCAAGTACGTTATTCCTCCGGTAATCTTTGCCCAGACCCACTGGGACAGCTTTGCAATTGACGACTCCGAATACCCAGACGGCTGCAGGCGGTGCCTTGCCGTTCTTCGTACTGTCTGCTCTCTGCCCCAGAGCGGGGAGTTCTTGTGGCCAATTTTGCCCAAGGAGGCGCCCGGTTATTACGAGAAGGTTCTTCACCCGATGGTGTTGAAGGACATTGGGGTGAGAACAACTCGGCGTGCGAAGGCCGGCGTCGCCGACGCGATCATAGTCAGGGAATTTCAGGTGAGTGAGCGAGCGAGCAGAAAATGGCTACAACTACCCCCACATCCAAAAACTAAAACTAAAACTAACATTTATTCCACTCAATTTCGTTTGGCTCGCTCGGCGCAGCGTGATTTCAGGACGGTGGTCGCGAACACGTACATCTGCAACAATGTCGGGAGCATCACGTGCAACAACGTCGAGAAGGTTGGGGCGGTGTTCGATAGGCTCGTGCACGACTGGGTGCTGAATTATGGCGCAATTAGACCGTACGAGTGGCTCGATGATGACCTTTGCGTCAATCCCAACGACATTGACAGCAAGAAGGATAGCACCATTCTGTTGTGCGACAATTGCGACGCCAAGTACAACATGATGAGGTGAGCGTGCGAACGAGCGAAAATGAAATGAAATGAAATGGCTACAACCACCCCCACATCCTCTACTAAGCCAACATTATTCCACCCAATTCGTTTGGCTCGCTCGGCGCAGGCTCGAACCTCCCCTCACCGCAATTCCCAAGGGAGAGTGGTTCTGCCCCTGCTGCATCAAGGGGACGTGCTTTTTCAACAACGACCCGAGGCTGGGGAAAACAGTCGGGGACGAGGGAGTCATCTGCAGAATGGTGGTCATGGGAGACGAACTGATTTACATGGTGAAATTTGGGGGTGAGATCAACATGGAGGAGCCGTGGAGCTTGGACGAGGTGGACGCGGCGTTGGGGGGGAACGTTCCGAAGCTCTTGTACAAGGAGGCGTGCATCGAGAGTCACGGGTACTTCGGCAAGCCCTACGACAGCTCGAAGGTGCTGGATGTACTGCTTACGCCTAACATAAGTGCGCAGTACAACGAGAAGGCAGCGGTTTCGATGTTTCAGAATGAGGTGAGCAATGGCTACAGCCACCAACAATCCACTACTATACTAACGTTATTCCCCTCAATTCTTTTGACTCGCTCGCTTTGCTCTTGCTTCATTAAAAATGCGACCTCGCTTCGCTCGGCGCAGGTCTTCGCAAACATGACCAAGGCTGTATGCGCCCTAAAGGTGAGCGAGCGAAGCGAGCGAGCCTTGATGAAGACGAGCATACTCGCGATGAATCCAACGAAATGGCTGCAGACATAATGGCTACATCCACTACTAAACTAACCCACTCCAATTCTTTTGACTCGCTTAACTCGTTTTGATGTTGCTTCATTAAAAATGCGCCTCGCTTCGCTCGGCGCAGCTTCACGAGAAGGACCGCACCAAGGACGAGTGGGTGCTGATCCTAGCAACCCTAGCGAAGGCGGCCGTTAACGTTGACGAGTGCAGGAAGTACCTGGCGGAGACGGAAACAGCTGCCGCTGGGAAAATGGAGGAGGAGATGATTTTTTTGAAGGAGTTGGTCGAGAAGGGCGTTGAGAGGAGGTTCCGCAACTTTTTGGACCTTAACGACTTTAAAGAGGATGAGGAGGGTGATGATGATGAGAATGAGAATGAGTTGTTTGGTGTTTTTTCACCGGTCAAAGCTGAGACCGCGCCTGTTTCTGTCCCTGCCCCAACCCCTGTTCAAGTGGGCGCGGTCGTTGTGGAAGATTACAACAGTATGGAGGTCGACAACGGCTCGGTAGCCGTGGTTGCGGTCGAAGCTGTTGTGGTCCAGCCAAGTCTCACTTCTACTCCCACACTCACTCCCACTAAATCAGCAAAGAGGAAGTACCAGCGCGTGCCCACCCCCGCGTCGTGCGTTACCAGCGCGAGCTCAAGTGAGCTAGCCGCCGGTTGGGAGCGGGAACTGACCGGCAGGGTTTCAAAGGGCAACGAATTCCAGCAGTTTCAGAACTGCCAGCTCTGCATCGACGACGACGGCGAGACCAATTTCAAGAAATCCATCGTGTTAAAGACAAACCGTGCGAGGGAGCGCGAGGAGGCCTTCCTCTCAAAGTCGACGATGGACAAGATCGGGAAGGAAATGGGCGAGTTTTACACAATGTGCATGACGCCCGTCTTCAACCACGTGTTTGGAGGACGGCTGGACACAAACATGCCACCGAGTAGTGGCATCGACCCAATGAACATGAACAACGACGTGCGGGACTACAAATGTGAAGAGGTTTGTTCTTTCTGCGGTGTTAGTGATGTGACGCTCGGGGCACCGATGGTCCGCGTTCCGACTCGGAAAGAGTGGGAAGAGAAGCACGCGGTCGCAAGCCGCGGGGGCATTAGCACGTGCATTGCTCAGATCGAGGACACCGGGAGGTTGGCTGCTGTCACTGTGCGAATTGGAGGTCAGCTGGCGTTCGTTGATGAGGAGAACGTGCACAGGTGAGCGAGCGAGCGAGCGAAGTGAGCAGCAAGCGAACGAGCTAGTCACACTAACCCAATCCGCGCAGTATCAGGTTCAACTGCCATAGCAACGGCATGACTGATTTGTTGCCTCGGAACACAACTTGCTTCCAAGAGGAGTTGGAATACAGGTTGAATATGGGAGAGGGAAGTGGGAGTGTGCCGTTCGTTTGTGGGAGTGAGAGCGCTCACGAGAGCTGTGCTTTGAGGGTGCACTCCATGAGGGTGGCGGAGATGGACAAGTTTGTTCAGGCAACGCTGCAGAACTACCTAGAGATAAAATGGAGCGAATCCTGTGGCCGCCGCCTCCCCCTCGGAGTTGACGTTCTGGGCAACTTGTACTGGGCCTTCAAGCAGACCCTCTTCGTGGATGAGGGGGGGATGGGCATCATGAAGCGGTACCGGAAGCCGGCGGCCATTGCATCCGTGATGGCGTGCTTGAATGAATCGGCGCCGTTCAAGATGATGGTGCTAATTTTTGTCGAAGCTGCGAAGCTCTATTTTACGGGCGAGTGGAGGTCAATTTTGGTGGTGGGGGATGGGGGGGAGTGTTTGTTGGAGGAGCATGAGAAGGCAGAGATTGAGAAGGAGAAGGAGATTGAGAAGGAAAAGGAAAAGCAGAGGGCCGCTGAAACTTCAATCCATGTTGAAGGAGACGCGATGAGCGACGACGACGAGTTCGAGGAGGACATATCACCGCCCCCTTCGGACCCCGACCAACCCATCAAGCTCCTCAACTCCCAAATCGGAGAGGATATGAACGCGTTCTTGGTCAAGGGCGTGGGGAAGCAAGTCCTCGTTAGGTCGCCGGAAATGATCTGGGGCGCGCGCATCTTGAAGATCAAAACGTCTGGTAGCGAGGAATCTGGAAACGTGAGAATCGTTGGCGTGCAGGTGAGCGAGCGAGCCTTGATGAAGACGAGAAATATATGCGAGCCACCACTAAGCTAACTAACCCCACCCACCCAATACGTTTGGTTCGCTCGTTTCGCTCGCTCGTTTCGCTCGCTCGTCCGCAGGTTCACTACAGGAGGTGGAGCAGTCGCTTCGACGAGTGGATCGACCCAAGCAGGATCATGAGGAACGACGAGGAGGGAAGGAAGCAGCAGGAGAGGATGCACCTGAACTACGAGTACAAGAACAGGAAACACCAGGGGCTGGAGGAAGAGAATGGGGAGGAGGACGACGAGTTCGAGGGGGAGAAGGGGGGAATGGGGGACTTGAAGAAAACGATTTTGGCGCTAGAGGCGGACTTGCCCGTTCACGGTATTGCGCGAGGAAATTTGTGGGACTTTGACCGCAGGAGCGGCGGGCGGGGGGGGGTGGAAAGTGCGGAGAACCCAACGGAAATCATCAAGCTGATGCTGATTTTGGAGTCCATCATCAACATCGAAATCATCAAACCAGGAACGGCGAGCATGTACGCTACACTGCCAACACCAACGAAAAGCATCAAAGATGCGAGCTTGGGGAGTGCGTGGCTCAGGGTTCAGATGCTCGAGTTGTGCTTAGACTTTTCACCGATGAGCTTGGTGTATGTGTCGGTTGATAACATGTACGAATGAAAGCTAAACTATTTTGTTAAAAAAAGGGTGTGTGTTAAACGGTTTTTCTCTAAAAAACAAAGTTCTTTGTCATTCCACCGCTTCACCGCTTATTAAAAAATCCATTCATAAAATCGGTCGCCTGCCAGAAATGTTTGCAGAAATCACGAAATCCTCGGCACCGGATCCTGGCAACCACTGAGAAATCACATCCCGACTCTCTTCCTTCACCTCAACCTTTACATCCGAAAAACCGGCAGACAATAACAGGGCCCCAAGAGTCTCTTGCTCAGGAGCCCCACTCACTCAGCATGCCAAAGCTTGTTCCGTCTTGAGAGCTGTCGGCAGAATCATGTTCTCACGCATGACAACGTCGCTAATGGCGCACCGACCTCCTGGTTTGAGCACGCGGTAGATCTCAGCGAAAACCCTCGCCTTGTTGCTTGAGAGATTAATAACACAATTCGAAATTACGCAATCCACCTGTTTATCTCCAATTGGAAGGTTCTCGATTTCGCCCAGGCGGAAATCCACGTTTTCAAATTTCTTTCCTCCCTCGAATTTCAGCTTCCGAGCCTCGCTGAGCATCTCAGGTGTCATGTCTACACCTATTGAATTCCCGGTTTCGCCAACTTTTGAGGCCGCGATGAACACATCCATGCCAGCACCGCTGCCGAGATCGACGACTGTTTCACCGGGGGTGAGTTGAGCAAAGGAGAGCGGGTTGCCGCAACCGAGGCCAAGATTGGCAGCTCCAGCCGCAGCAATGTCACCCAGGCTGTACCCGTTCAAGGCGCTATTCACCGACACGCAGCAACCCTCTTTGTTACTGTTGGTGACAGTGTTGGCATACCCAAATCGGACAGAATCAGTTTGGATACGGTTCAGGATTGTGATAGCTTGGTCGATTGTCCAAGTGGCGAGGGTTGAAATGTCCTTGCCACCGTGGAAAATTTTAACGGTTGGCACTTCTGTCATGTTTAGCTCATCAAGGGCGTAGGTTTCTATTTCATCGTCAGCATCGAGCTGGAGTGTGACGAGGAGGGGTTGGACGGGGAAAGCCTGGGCTGCGAGGTCATATTTAATCGTTTTGATAAGGGCGGAAGAGGATTTAGAGAAGCTGGCATGAGTCACGATGATTGTGGGCTCCACACGAGACGTGATGATCGCCTTGGCTTCTTGGAGGGAATTAGGGGAGTTCACTGTGAGAAGGGAGATGTGCGACATACTTGTGTTTGGGATTGTGGGGTTGTGTTTCCGAATTATATTGTTGACGTTGTAAGAGTTGGGAGGGAGGGAACGGAGGACGAAAGTTAAGGAGGTGAATTTTCGAGGAGGGCGTGAGGTGGTGAGGGCTGCAAAAAAGAAAAAAAAGAAAAAATGGTTTGAATAAGCGTCAACGTACACACCACACAGCCGCTTTAGTCATGCAGATTCTTATTTTGTTTTTTATTGTGGGTTCCTCAGCACTTTCAAAATCATCCCACCTGTCAGCACTAGCAAAATCCGGCAACCTTATTCGAACATCTATATCCCACCGGTCAGCACTAGCAAAATCCGGCAACCTTTCTCGCCGTTCGTTGATGGCAATCCCGCTATTCATAACTCTCGCCCCAAGCCCAACAAAGGCGCTCGACATGGACGCCTTCGCTCGTGACACGATTGCCTCTGACACGAAGAATTGCAACCCAAAGCTCGATCCCAAATGCCAAGAGGTAATGAACGATGATGAGGCACTTTGCAAGTATGGAGGCAGTGGGAAGAGCAGAGGAGAAGCCTGTAAGCGTGTCAGAGCTTCAAATTCAGCCGTTTCCACGCCAAAGGAAAACGCCTTTGGCGAAGTGGATAGAGGCAAATTCGATCGATGCAACCCTTCTTACACGATGATTGATAGCAAGTGGGTGAAGGAATTCAAGTGCGTACCGGGGACGTAAATTTAACTGGTCTATAATAAGTTCATTAGATCTCTGCTTTTAAAAAGCTCTGTTCCCAATTGTTCATCACAGAAAAGGTCCCCAGTAGCCACCGTATTTTTCCTCCGCAACACGGCACGCCCTGGTGTCCTTCGACCCACGGTTAGGAGAGAAAATCGATTTCTGTAGCTCATCGACCCGGTTCAGTAGCTCCGCAAACAACTCAACCTGGCTGCTCGCCAGATTGTTGCTTTCCGTCTCATCTCGTAGTACGTTAAACAGGCACCCGCTCTCTGGTTCGCGCGAACAGATCCGACAGACTAGCTCGGGAATTCGGTGGACAACACCACCGTCTGGGTAATTTTCTCCCGTCAAAACGTCTTGACAGATTTTGAACTTCTTATTCTTGGCCCCCAATAAAATCTTGTAGCCATCTTTTCGCAATATTCCCCCAACGAGTGCGTCTCCATCACTGCGAATATAATTGAGTGGAATAATATAATGTTAGTTTAGCAGTGAAACTCGTATGTTCGTCTTCCTCAAGGCTCGCTCGCTTCGCTCGCTCACCCGTTGAATTCAATTGCGGACGTGTCGCCAATCGCTATCTCTTCTCTTGCAAATTCAAGCTCTCCTAAAATGACGGGCCATTGATTGACACCGTCGAAGTCAGGGAGGCCAGAGTTGACCGCGACAACGTCACTTTCCCAATCACTCTCCACGCCCGCAATCGCTGAGTACGTTTTCAACCAGTCTTCGCCTCCAAACAGCGATTCAAGCTTCGTTCCTCTCCTCTCGCGAGGCAAGAAACCACCGCTCACCAAAGCATTAACCCTTATTCCCCCTTCATAGTTACTAAACTTTCCACCCCGCAGTGGGTGGTTGCTCGACCCGCAGAACTGCGTCATAATTTCTCCCCCGTTGTCAGAGTGGAGAACCAGCAGTGTTTTGTCCCACTGCGAGCGAAGCGAGTTAGACACTTCGCTAGCTAGATTCGAAATCTCTCGCCACGCTCGCTCACCATGCCCGATTCTTTCAGCTTCTCCACCACCTGTCCAACCTCCTTGTCCACGTAGTGACTCATCGCCCGCATCGACCGTCGATATTCGTTCTTGATATTTGCAAATTTCTCCAAGTCCTCTTCGGGAAGCTGTAGCGGCATGTGTGTCAAATGGGTCGAATAAAACAGGAACATCGGTTTGGCGGGTTTGGCGGCTGGCTGATGAGCATCAATGATTTTTAAAACTTCTCCAAGCAAGATCTCCTCTTCGTAAACACACTTCCCGCCGTCCACCGGCTTTTGTTTATCTTGCGTGCAGGTTGGGCCGTTCTTGTGTTCTACTGCTGGACCGCTGAACGTCGAGTTGTGCTTCCAAAGGTCAAAAACGGGTTTGTTGTAGCATTTTTGCTCAGTCTGTTGCCAGTAGTCATTACTGTGGTGGAAGTAGCCGGTGAATGTTTCGTAACCACGTACGAAGGGCATGTGGGAATGGGAGGCCATTCCTACATCCCATTTGCCGACAAAGTGGGTGGAGTGCGTGGTTTTCAATACATCTGCAATGGTTGACATATTAAGTGGTAGTCCTTGAAATCCACTAAGCTCGTCCTTTCCGTTGTGTACCTCTGGGTGGACGTTTTGAACATTGGAATGAATTGGGGATCGTCCTGATTGAAGAGCAACCCTGGATGGAGAGCAAATTTTGTGAACATAGTGACGATCCAAATCAACTCCTTCTCGAACAAGTTTATCTATGTTGGGGGTGATAACCTCATCAGAATTGGAATGATACCCAACCTGGTCCCAACCGAAGTCATCAATTACAATGTGCACGATGTGAGGAAGTGATGATGTTACAATAACTATGGGCAGCAGAATTGCAGCAGCAATGTTGAGTTTCATGCAAGGCCTCCTATGTGCAGAGCGTTTAAAAGCTTGGGAGAAGCACTGCTAATTCCGTAGTCGGTAATCAGAGAGTATAACGCCCTTAAATATAAGTGAATCTGGGAAGAAAGAAAAAAATCACAAAAATTCACAAAATTAATCATCCATACTCACTGCACTGCAAAAATGAAACTCACAGGAGCCCTTGCCGCGCTAGCCACGATGGCTAGCGCTAAACTCACTGTTGTTCCCCTTCCCCAAAGCCAATTGGATGATGGCAAAACCTACAGTCTTTCGGCTTCTGAATTTGATTTTGCTTCAACTGGAGCCAACAGTGATTTCCTCACCCAGGCCTTGGACCGCGCCACAGCAGTCATGTTTGGACCCCGTATGCATGCCAACGAGCTCCACTCCCTGCGTTCGCTTCTTGCTCAGGGTTTTCTCCCTGAGGAGGAGTTCGATATTCTCGTTGCCAAACTTTTATCTGCACCAAACCAATCAATCGGTTTCGAGTGGTACAAGGAGGCCGGTGACTTGGAGCTTGCCGACGGTGGAGCCATCACTGGTTGTGATGTTTCGGTGACCTCCGACGAGCAAATCAAAACCCTTGACACCGACGAGAGCTACAAACTAACGATTTTGCCTCCTCGAATCCAAATCACAGCCCAAACGGTGTTTGGAGCAATGTACGGGCTCGAAACTCTCTCCCAGCTGGTTGACGCCGGATTAAGTGTTGATGGCACCCAGATTGCCGATTCACCCAGGTGAGTGATTAATACATAGTAGAATGTGTCTTCAACTGGTTCAAAAGAGACATTCTCACTTTCACATTTTTCAGATTTCAATTCCGTGCCACCATGATTGACACGAGCCGCCACTGGCTCGAACTCAAGTTCATCAAGCAGCACATCGATGCCATGGCCTACTCGAAGTTCAATGTATTGCACTGGCACTTGGTTGACTCCATCAGCTTTCCTTTCCAGTCAACTTCCTACCCTAAGATGAGCATCGACGGAGCTTACCTCCCCAACGAAATTTATACTCACGATGACGTGAAGGAGATCGTCCAGTACGGGTTGGCGCGCGGAGTTCGCACCATTCCCGAATTCGACACGCCCGGGCACGTGTACCGTGGCTGGGAGGTGAGCGAGCGCGAGCCTTGATGAAGAATCGAGCGATGAATCCAAGCAAAACTAACCCACCCCACCATTTTTTGTCTTTTCTCGGCGCCAGTCACTCGGTGTCCTTACCCAGTGCTACGATGCTGATGGCAACGAGGCTGACACTGGCCCCCTCGATCCCACCCTCGACCTGACCTATGAGGTTCTCAGCAACTTCTACGAGGAGGTCAAGGAGGTGTTCGCGCCAGAGACGTTCGTCCATGTTGGGGGAGACGAGGTCCCTGATGACTGCTGGTCGAGCAACCCGGAGATCACCAAGTGGATGGAAGACCATCCAGAGGTCGAAGACTTTGCTGGGCTTGAGACGCAGTTCGAGCAGAAGCTGCTTACAGATCTTAAAAGCAAGGGCATGAGCTACATGATCTGGCAGGAAATCTTCGACAACGGAGCCGACATCTTGGACGACACGGTCATCGACGTGTGGAAGGGCGGGTGGGAGGAAGAGATGGCCAACGTTACCGCAGCAGGGTATCACGCAGTTCTCAGCGCCCCTTTCTATTTGAACTACATTAACTACGGGATGGATTGGGTTTCGTATTATCAAACGGAGCCAGCGAACTTCACTGGCGGAGAGGCTGCCGAAGAATCCGGACTCTTTGCAGGAATAGAGGCTTGCTTCTGGTCCGAGTTCATCGACGCGACTAACTTGGCGCAGCGCGCTTGGCCAAGGGCCAGTGCTGTTGCTGAGCGAGCGTGGAGCGTCGCCGAGGATACCACCGATCTGGTCGATGCGCAGGAGAGGCTGAACCAGTTTTGATGCAAGTTGATGGATAGGTGAGCGAGAGGAGCGGGGGGGG
>Ga0302138_10001354_pt1 | contig 11861 bp, 14 predicted proteins | sample CBN3_321_MG_FD_203110 | JGI IMG/M metagenome (GOLD analysis project Ga0302138, IMG submission 203110) | Marine microbial communities from Western Arctic Ocean, Canada - CBN3_surface | ecosystem: Environmental > Aquatic > Marine > Oceanic | place: Canada: Western Arctic Ocean | collected 2017-09-15 | reverse complement strand
TTCCGAAAATTTTTGAATAGCGCAAGACATTAACAACTATTAGAGTTGTAAAGTTATAGAATAAATAGATAAAAATCAATTTAAAAAAAAATTAATCCTATAATAAGTAGTAAATTTAATAATTATTCCTTATCATAAAATAATTCAATCACTTCTATTGTTTTATTAGTTTTATTTTCTTCATTTTTCCAATAATTTACAGTATTTTTTAATATATTTAATCGCTCATTCCATTCATTTTTTTTTGTTTTTTTTACACAACAAATACCATTTCCATTTATACCCCAACAACTTGTTATTTTTTTATTATTATCTAAATAATTATCCGGATTAAATCTTATAAATATAATAGGTCTATGATTTAAATCTTTTGATAATTCCATTAATCTTTTATTTTCACAACTACAATCATAATTATTATGTTGATTTTCATCTATTTCAATAATTAATACTTGATAACCTAAATCTAATAATAAATCGGGTCTTTTTTTAGAGCAACCGTTATTTATTGTTTTATCACAAATCCAATCTATTTTAGGGAATTCAGTTTTAATATAATCACTTACAGCAATTTCTTTTGTTTTATAATTTCTTACAACTTTTTCATTTGGAAATAAATTCATAAAACAAAATAGGCAATATCCTTTATATTTATTTTTATATGGTTGAGTATCACACCATATAGATTTACATTTTTTATTTTTAATATCAATCATATTTTCTAATTTACAACCACTACAATGTGTAGCAGTTTTTTCACCTGGTAAATTAAAAACTGATATTTTTAATTTACATACAATACATTTTTTAGATTTAATATCAATCATATTTTCTAATTTACAACCACCACAATGTGTAGCTTTTTTTTCACCTTCAAAATTAAAAACTGGTTGTTTTATATTACATACAATACATTTCGGATTTTTAATATCAACCATATTTTCTAATTTACAAATTCCACAATGTGTAGGAGTTTTTTGACCTGGTAAATTAAAAGTTGGTATTGTTTCTTTACATACAATACATTTAGGATGTTTAATATCAACCATATTTTCTAATTTACAACCACCACAATGTGTAGGAGTTTTTTGACCTGGTAAATTAAAAGTTGGTCTTGTTATTTTACATACAATACATTTAGGAGATTTAATATCAACCATATTTTCTAATTTACAACCACTACAATGTGTAGCTTTTTTTTGACCTGGTAAATTAAAATTTGGTTGTTTTATATTACATAGAATACATTTAGGAGGCATATAATTTTTTTAATATAAATATCAATTTTAAATTTTTGTCTAAACTTTTTTTAAAAAAGTTTATTATTTAATATACAAACTCTCCGTAGTCACCTGTTCTCTTATAATTAAATCGTGAATGGGTTGAATAGCTTGTAATAATTCATAATCTTTGATAATTTCGCAGATTAATTTAACATTTTCGCATAAATTATCAATACGAATAATATTACGGATAAAATTTCCTTCTTGTACTGTATTATAATTATGTATATGATGAATATTTTTACCAGAAGCCCAAGCATAACCTGCTTCAACAAAATTATAAAATAGATCCCATTCGGTTCGGATATTTAGATGAAATGAGGATTCATCGGCACATAAATCTTTTGACATTTTATCTAATTGGGTGATTGTTTTTATACAAGAATCAGGTATATCAAGATCACTTAAATATACATCTTCACCTTTTTCATCTATAAATACACATAATACGCAAACAATCTCGGCGGGTTTTAAAGTATGAAGCATTCTACTCATTAATAGTTCAGTAAATAATATTTCATTACATTCGTTAATATTTTTACCAATTATTCCCTTAACATTTAATACAAGATTATTATAATTATCCATATAATTTATTTTATCAATGGGGTTAAATATGGAAATAGAGTCGTTAAAAATGACATAATTATGTTTAAGTAAGAAGTCAATGATATTATTTATTTCTATTTTGTTGAAGTTTTTGAGGTAATCAATATTGTTCTTGACCCATAATTTTTTATCATCTAATTGTTTATTTTTCATATAATTCATATAAATCTCATTAAAATCTGATATACTTTCAATTTTCTTCATTTCTGCACGCATTTTATTTAGTTTATTGCCCTTAATTTTAATATATGGGTCATCAATAATAACTTTATTTGAATAGTATTTATCTAATGATTTTATAATATCTTCGGATATATTTTCTAGCGTAGTATTATTTAATTGTTCTAAATCATATGTATAACTATTAATATTTTTGATAGTATCAATATTATACAATGATGTTTGAATAAAATCATTTAAATCTATATCTTTATTGTCAATAAGTTTTAAGAGAAATTGATAGGTATAATAAAATTTGGAAGTGACGCATGGTGATTTACCGACAATCATTTTTTGTAATACCTTTTCTTCAACTAATTCCTCGACAGGTAAAATAATAACACGTCCAATTTTATCTAATCCACGACGACCGGCTCGTCCAGCCATTTGTAAATATTCATCAGTTTGTAAAAATCGCATACCACCATTAGAAAATTTAGACAGTCTTGTAAAAATGGCCGTTTTTGTAGGGGCATTAATACCAACAGCAAAAGTTTCGGTACAGAAAAGTATTTTGACAAGACCTTGTTCAAAAAGGATTTCAACAATTTCTTTTAATACGGGAATAACGCCGGAATGGTGATATGCAATACCTTTTTTGAGAAGACTATATAATTCGTTATATTGTGGTGTTTGTTGATATAGATGTTTATATTTGGAGAGTTTGCTATTAAAAATTTTGTCTACTAAACAGGATTCTTCTGTAGTAATAAGATGTTTTTGTATCATTTTACAGTATTTTTCACATTTAGCGCGAGAAAATATAAAAAATAAGCACGGTAGAAATTCATTTTTATTTAAGAAATCTACAAATGGGTTCATTAATTTATTGATAGAATGAATTTTATATTCGTCACGCAATACATCATAATTCTTGAAATTACCGTCATTATCAGCAATTTCCATAAGTTTTTCATTATTATAATAGTAATGAGTTAAGGGAATAATACGTTTATTTTTAATAATTAAGTTGATATTTTTTTGTTTAAGATCACCTAACCAACTAGCAAAATCTTCAGGTTTATCAATAGTAGCCGATAACATAATCATAGTTATTCGTTTAGGTAATAAAATCATACATTCTTCCCACACAATGCCTCTATCAACATTATTAATATAATGAACTTCATCAAAAATGACTTTATCTATTTCATCAATAGAAATATCTGAAATAGCTGTACTACTGGTGATAGAATTAGGACCACTATTATATAAAATATTTCGTAATATTTCAGTGGTCATAATGATACACTGAGCGGTGGGATTAAATTTGATATCACCAGTCATAATACCAACACTTGGGAATTTTTCGGCAAGTTCTTTATATTTTTGATTAGATAGAGATTTAATGGGGGTGGTATATATAATTTTTTTATTTTTTTTGAGACTATTATTGATACCGTAAATGGCTGGAACTGTTTTACCAACACCAGTTTTAGCAATAACAAGAACATTTTCACCTTGTGAGATTTTGGAACAGGCATGTTTTTGGAAATCATCTAACTCAAAAGGAAAAATATCTAAGTCTTCTATGGTATCATTACACGAATTATCTAAAATATGAAGAAATTTGGAAGACATTATACATAATAAATAGTATTAAATAATATCTAAATGAGTTATTTAGACGTTAATATAATAGTATATAATAATAGATGAATTATGGGGACGTGATGAATGATTTGAAAAAGTCTAATGATTATTTTAGTAAATTGTTATATAGGAATATATGGTCACCAAAAAAAATAGTAATTGAAACAAAAGAAAATAGGGAGATATTAGGTTATTATTATAAAAGAAGTAGGCAAAAAAAAATATATAATTTTATTTATAAACACTATTTGAGAAATGTATTGAATAATTTTAAAATAAATTTTTTATTTAAAAGTATGGTATAAAAATGAGTAGAAATAAATTTATTTATTTTTATTACATTTCTTTATGAAGTGTTTTATTTTATCACTCGGAGTAATGGAATTTGCTAATTTCAAATCCATATTTAAAGTATTATTATTAATAGTTTTTGCTAATTTTTTACAAAATATGATTTTTTGTTTTAGTTCATCGTTACCTCCAATAGGAATAGATTTTTTATTGGATATATAAAATATTTGAGGAAAGGTATTCATATTGTGTTTTTTTTTTAGAATGTCTCTTTTTTCAGGATTGGGTTCTGTGCGAGATTTATATTTTAATTTGTTTTTTTTTAATAATGAAACAGTTTCGGCACAATAAGGGCATCCAGGTTTTAGGAATATTTTAAACATATATAATAATTGTGAATAAAAAAAAATTTATTTAAATAAAAAAGATTAATATATATATATATTATATATATATTATATAATGAATAATTCTCCTATATTTTGGAATACACAAGGCAAGATATCATTTGATACAGAAAAGAATTATTTTAATTACGAAACAAGTATGTCTGTAAATTGGAATAATAAGATGGCACGTAGGGTTTTAATTACAATAATGAAATTATTTAATAGACCTGAAATATTAAGTACAAAAACAAATGGTATAGCAATTTGGACAAACAATAATTTGAAAAATAGTATTTTTTATAAATTACCAATTATATTTAATGAAATTATATTGAGAGATGAATATGTAGCAGATGAAAATAATGTATTTAATCCTCAATATCCATTTTTAACAGTATGTTATAGATGTAAATTGGAAAATAGATATATAAAAGCATTAAATCAGTTTTATGATTATGTGTCGTATGATTCTAATAAATTTATGTTAAATGTTAAATCGCGCACACTAGAGGAAAATTTAGTAATTTTAAATATATTTTTTAATGATAATAATTTAAATAAGAAAAATATTTCTATTGTATTAAAAAAAAAAATGGCTAAATTAAATAAAAAAACAGAAATGGATTTTGTGAATGAATTAAAAAATTATATAGAAGAAATAAATGGAACAATAGGTTCAGTGGTTTTACCTAGTATAAATAAAAATGATATGTTAGATGAAAATATTGTGGATGAGGAGCAAAATATATTAGAATAAATTTATGGTAAAATATTAAATATTATATAATAATTATAAGTATAATGGAATCTGATAAATCATTATGGAAAACGATTTATAAAAATAATAAAAGAAAAGAGCAACAGAAAATAAAAACATATAATATTATTTTAGGAAAATGTGAAAAAAAAATAAGATGGCACGCACAAAATGAACAATTTATGTGTTTTTATGAAATACCTCGATTTTGTTTATCATGTCCATTATATAATATTGATGAATGTGTGTTTTTTATAATACAAAAATTGAAATCAAAATTCAAGGTTCATTATTTTAATCCAATGGACCTTAAAAATGCAGGAATATGTAAGGATGAAAAAAGTGTAACTGGTATTTTATATATATCTTGGACACATATAAAAGATAAATTAAATAAATTGTTTTATTGATAAGATAGATTACCAAAAAAATCAATAATAAATAATAGTGTTAATCCTAGTAGGATATAATTATTTGGGTTTGAATCGATATTATTACCCCCCTTCATTTTTTGTGTTTTTTCGAGGAGTTTTTTTTTTTTATTTTTCATTTCATATATTTTTTCTATTGTTTTTTCAATTTCTTTTTCTAATGATATTTTTTTATTTTCTTTTTCTAATGATATTTTTTTATTTTCCATTAAATCGGAGTTATTTATTTCTTTATTTTTTAATGGAATTGTGTCTACATTTGGTAGAGTATTTTCAGGTTGAATTATTTTTTTTTTAATATTGTTTTGCTTATAATCAAAATAGTCATTATTAAAATTATTTCCCCAAGCATCTTCAATGGAACAATAATACATATTATATTTATATAAATTATTATTTTTTTCTATTATATTAATATATGAATTTTAATAATACCGAAAACCTTTTAAATTTATTAATCTGTTTATTTATAGTTACATACCATTCATTTACATTTTTAAATTTACCTAATAATATAATACATATATTGAAAAATCCTATTGTTTTACTTGTATTACTACTTATTTTAACTCTTATTATTAAAAATAAAACATTGATGTTATTATTAATAATACTATATTTTGTAATAATATTTAAATCAGAAAAGTCTAAAGGTAGTTTTAATGATGGAACAGATAATAATGATGAAACAGATAATAATGATGAAACAGATAATAATGATGAAACAGAAACTACTGAAATAGAAACAGATTCAGATTTTGCCCGAGATAATATTTCACAAGAAGATATTATTGAATATAATAACAAAGATAAAACTGAACAAATTGAACAAACTGAACAAATTGAACAAACAGAACAAATTGAACAAACTGAACAAATTGAACAAACAGAACAAACTGAACAAACTGAACAAACTGAACAAACTGAACAAACTGAACAAAATATATATACATTATTAAATAATAATAATGTATCTGAAGAACTGTCTAATTATGAAAAAGTAACTGATATTAATCAAAATAAAAATATAATATCAAATGTATCACAAACCCAACTAGATACTATTCAAGGTGAAAATTATAATCATTGTAAATAATTAATATAATTAATATTTTTTTTATTATATATAATTATTATGGATAATAAATATTCAACTATATTGATTATATTAATAATATTGTTTTATCTAAATATTATTAATATTGAATTATTAAAAAAAAAACCATTAATACTATTATTTTTAATATTAAATATAATAGTAATTTATCATAATAAAATTATAGGATATATATTATTATTATTTTTAATATTTAATATTTTAAATATTAAAAAACAAATGGGTGGAGGTGGATTATTAAAAGGAACCGTTCAATCTATATTCCCCATGTTGGGTGCATTAGATACTTTTATAAATTTTGTAGATACTAATAAATCAAATAATTCAATTGAAACATATCAAAATAAACCTACAAATAATAATAATACCTCAATAGAAAAGAGTTCAACAGAAGATAGTTCAATAGAAAAGAGTTCAACAGAAGATAGTTCAACAGAAGATAGTTCAACAGAAGATAGTTCAACAGAAGATAGTTCAACAGAGGATAGTTTAATAGGAGATGGAGATGAAGATGAAGATTTATATAATGATATAATTGATGATACAGTTGAGGGAGGGTGGGATTCTATGTTAGATTTTTAAATTATAGACTCATTCCTTTTTTTTTCCCTTTTTTTCCTGTTTTAACTGTTTTTTTATTTGTTGATAGTGTTTCTAATAAAGTATCTAAACCTTGTGGTCCGTCCATAGATTTTTTTGATTTAATTTCTTCATTCATATTTCCCATACCTCCACCCATACCACCCATACCTCCACCCATACCTCCACCCATACCTCCACCCATACCTCCACCCATACCTCCACCCATACCACCCATACCTCCACCCATACCTCCACCCATACCACTCATCATTCCCAATAATGCCCCCATATCTAATCCGCCTCCGCCTCCGCCTCCGCCTCCACCACCGCCTCCACCTCCGCTATTTGATTGTTGTTGAGATTGGTTCTTATTCATCATTTGATTTATTATATCTGGATTACTCCCAACAGCATTTTCAAATGATGGCATAGCAGATTTAAATATGTTATTAGTTAAATGGAACATAAATGCACTTCCACCGAGAGTTAATAATAATTTAATTTCTGGGGCAATTTTTCCTGTGGATTTATATTTTTCATGAAGTTCTTCAAAGATATCATCATATTCATTTACACTTTCATGTACATTTTCAGACCATCCATCTAATTTTAAATCGAATGGGTCAAATCTATTATTTAAAAACTCCATAGCAGTAACAATTGCCATTAACATTTTTCTAGAAAAGGCAATAGCATTATCTACTTCCCTTTTTTTTCTAATTTTATCTAATTCATATTTCATTTCTTCTATATTAGATGCGAGTGAAAAATGCTTTGAAATAGGAATACCTCTATTACTCATTCTTTCAAATTCATATAATAATTTTTTTTTTTCTTCTAATATGTCTTCTAAAGAAGGACTATCTGGTTCTCTGTGGTATTGTTGGGGAGCTACAATGCTACTATTATCTGAATCATCGTCAGAATCAGAATCAGACTCATTATCATTATCATTATCATTTTTATTATCCTCAACATTATCATTATCTGAATCATCTTCAATATCATTTTTAATTAAATCTATTTCTTCATGATGTTTTTTTTCATCTTCTGGGTCATGCTTCATTACTTTATTGTTATTTGCTAATAAATCTAATCCTATATTAGCATCACCTATATCTAAATTTATGTTTGATGAATTATCAGAGTCTTGGCTCGTGGCTTCAGATTCTTTAATAATCTGAACATCTACATTATTTGTATCCATTTTAAGATTTTTTTCCGTATAAGCATCCATTTATTAATTATAATAATATTATAACTATAAATATACGCAATTTTATATATAATTTATATTTATAATAAATATAATTTATAATAAATATAAATTATAATAAATATAAATTATATCATTAGATATGTATATTTATGTTGAGGAATTTTACAATGGTTTAATTAGAAATGGAAAAAATAAAATGCCTGTTTCATTAATAAAAAACACTATTGATAATTTAAAACAATCTAACTCTAACTTAATTTTATCAGATAAAATAATTTATTTTATTATATATTTAAATAAACATAATTGTAAATTTAAATTAATCAATAAAATAATTAATAATATTAATTCTACTATATCTTACAGATTATCAAAATTAGTTTTTACAAGTATACAAAATAGATGGAATAATATTATTAATATAGCAATTATAAATAATGTAGAAGATGCTATTTTGAATTATTTTTTTGTATTATATGATTTATACTTAAATATTGAAATGGGTAATAATATAGAATTTAGAACTATTCAAGCAAAACATATATTAGGAATAAATGTTAAAAATATACGTCAAATTGAAAAATATTTTAAATTAAATATATATCACACTATTTATTATATAGACATTATATTTTCTCAATTAAATTTAAAATATTTATCGTTAAATAATATATTTGATATTAATTTATAAAATTGATTTAAAATACAAAATATATTATAATATATAATTTAAAATGAATAGTTCTTTTGAAAATTATGAGTCTAAAATAGATAGTATAATTACAAATATAAAAAAAAATAATAAAAATATCAAAAATAATAATAAAATTATAAAAACACATAAAAAAGAAATAATAGAAGAAACTCTTTTAAGTGAAGAAGAGAATGATGAATTAAATGATAAACCAGTTGATAAGAATACTAAACCAGGTGATAAAGATTTTTATTGTAAGCAATTAGATAGTTTAAATTATTGTTTAGAAATGCATAAAGTTAGAAAAAATAAGAAAGCTGATTTTGATATTCATAATACTGAAAAATATAGTATTGAAGATAAAAATATAGATAAGCAAATAGAGGTTCTAACTTGGAAGGAGTTGCCAGAATCGTTAAAAAAAGAATCTATTATGAATTTCATTAATGAAATTAGTAATAATCATAATATAGAAGTAGAATATACTACAGTATTTGTAAATAATAATTTAAATAAAATTAAATATGATAAATATAAGGGAAAAATAGTAGATTTATATGGTATGATTAATTGTATAGAAAATAATATAAATATTTTAAAAATAAAACCTAAAATGTCTGGTACAGTTAATTCACGTGTTAATAAATTAAGAAAAGCATTATCAACTTCTAAAAAATCAAGATTTACCGTAGATTCTTAAAAAACATTAAAGAAAATATTATTAATGGGAAGTGAATAATATATAATAACAATGTATTTTGTCCTATTGTATCAATAATATTTATATTTTTACATGTTTTACTATTTTTATTTTTTTTAGTGTTCTTATTTTTTTTAGTGTTCTTATTTTTTTTAGTGTTCTTATTTTTTTTAGTGTTTTTATTTTTTTTATGTATAATATTATAAAAATAATATATAAAATGACCAATAAAAATTCCTAAAATTACATACGGTATCCATTTTATTAATGGAAAACTATCCATTGTATTTTTGTATACATTTAATCCTAATATACCATTAATATAATTACCTAATAAACTTGTATTTGGAAACATAAGTGTATATTTATAATTTGATAGTGTAAAACATATAATAAGAATAAAAAGCAATGCGTGTAAATTATTAACAAAATTATATAATAATAAAATACTAATAGAAATAAAATGTAAAACTCCAAATATAATATAATAGTCATTAATTAAAAAATATGTTAATATAGTTATATAAATAGCAATACAGTATATTTTAAAAGACCTCATTAATTGTTTTTTTTTATATATTTCGATATTTTTTGAATTTTTAAAAGATAAAAATAAAGATACGCCTACCAATATTATAAATATAGTTCTTGCTATAATACCGATAATATCTAAAAATGGATTATCTAAATAATCTAATTTTAATAATATTTTTAAAAATACAAAAATATGAAATATAAACATTAATATAAATGCAATGCCTCTTATTTTATTTATAATATTAATATACATATATAAATTATACATATATTTAAATTAATCTAATTTTTATTTTATTTAAATGTTTTCAATCCTTTTTATTTATTGATATTTTATTTAAAACAAAAAAAAAATATTTACAATATATATATATATTATGAAAATGCGTGCCAATCAAATGTGTCAATGTATTTTAATATTCTTAGCTATATTTTTAATTTATCAAATTGTTTGCAACTGTAACAAAAAATCATTAACTGGTGGTAATAAAGATCCTTCAATTGAAAATGTTGTACCCGAGTCGGATACTCAAGAAGACTCCGATACTCAAATAGAATCTGATTCTGAATTAGATTTTAATGACCCAGATTATTATAATTATGAACCTGTTGTGAACGATAATGTTGAAGCTGTTATGAACGATGCTGTTGAAAAAAATACAGTAGAACCTATTATGGATACTTCTAATGATGTCGTCCAACAAGAAAATATGGAAGAACCTCAATCCGTTTCTACTGAAGAATTTAATATAACTGGATTAGAAGATGCTGATAAATATCATTTATTAGGTTCAAATGAGGTCGTTGCAAATAAAAATAAAAAGTTAAACCCTAATGAATTATTACCTGCTGATTCAAAAGATATGAAAGGAAATAATTTCCTTACTGCAACTTTATCCAAAAGTGAACAAATAATTGGAGTTCCAACTCAAACTCAGCGCGCGCGCAAAAATTATGATTTACGTTCATCTCCACCTAATCCCCAAGTTGAGGTTAGTCCATGGAATATGAGCACAATGGAACCAGATACAGGAAGACTTACTTTTGAAATAGGTCAATCAAATTGTGCTCCATGTGAATAAACGATTTAAAAATTATAATATATATATATATATATATATAAATGAAAATAAGTGAAATTATTAATGAATATATTAATACAAATGAAAAAATGGATAATTTAAACAATAAAATAAGAGAACTAAAAGATTATAATAAAAAATTATCAGATGGAATTATAAATTTTATGGAAAAAAATAAAAAAAATGATTTATCATATAATAATACTCAATTTGAATTAAAAAAAAATAAATCTCAATCTACCATTTCACAAAAACTATTAAAAGAATCATTACAATCTTATTTTAATGATAATGATAAAGCAACTAAAATTATGAAATATATTTTAGATAATAGAATATCTACAGAGAAAACAGAATT
>Ga0302138_10001352_pt1 | contig 11872 bp, 8 predicted proteins | sample CBN3_321_MG_FD_203110 | JGI IMG/M metagenome (GOLD analysis project Ga0302138, IMG submission 203110) | Marine microbial communities from Western Arctic Ocean, Canada - CBN3_surface | ecosystem: Environmental > Aquatic > Marine > Oceanic | place: Canada: Western Arctic Ocean | collected 2017-09-15 | reverse complement strand
GTACATTTTGATAAAATATTATATAATTTAGGATTAGAATTATTCTGCGTACTATATCCCATAAATAAACGAACAAGTGCCCATATACAAGGACATAAATATGCTCCTAATAAAAAGACAATAGGAAGACCTAGAATATCTTCACCTGATAATAAGACCATTTTCCATTCAATATATACACAGTATAGTGAAACTAATATCATTATAGGCCACCAATTAAACACAAATGTACCGAGTGTCATTAGTCCTATTTTAAACGCGGCAAGTCCCATGAATAAAAGTGGGTTTCCACCTGATTGAATACCATTTACTTGTGGTTTTTTCATATTTCTATAATTTTCCACTTCTTTTTTATATTTTTGATCTAATGTTTTTCTTATTTGTCCTATCATTCCACCACTTATTTTATTTTCAAAATTTCTTAAAACTGTTTGAAATTTCCCACCACCTAATAAACTTGTTTTTATTTCTTCGCATTCCAAAACTTTTTCTTTTAATAATTCTTTACAAGTTTCCTTATTATTTGCGGCCACTGCATCTTTTTCTGTTTTTAATTTAATGTTGTCAGCCTGTAAATCTGCTATTTTTTTTATTTGTTTGGTTTTATTTTCTACACAAGTTTTATATAAACTTTTTTGATGGTTTAAATTTTGTTGTATTTCTGTTTTATCAATATTATCAATATTATCAATATTATTCATATTATATATATATATATTAAATATTTTATTCATATTAATTTTCGGCACATTCTTTTTTCTTTAGATAAATTTTTTTTAATGAATCCGCCTTTATATTATTTAACCTTTCTAAACAATTGGGTTTAATATTTAGTTTTAATTCTATTAACAGTTTATATTTTGTTTCTAAATCTTCATTTATATATTCCAATTCAAGTCGTTGTTTTTTTAAATCATCTATATATTCCATTATTTCTTTTCTTGATTTTATTTTAGTTTTTTTTTTATATTTATTTATTACAATTTTTATAGAGTTTAATATTTTTTCTATATCTTTATTTTTTTTTTCTATTTTAGATTTATAGTTTTTTTTTAATTCTTCAATTTCACTTTTATAATCCTTTTTTATTAAATCTTCATTCATTTCTTCATAATATGTTTTTTTTAATATTTCAGTTTTTTCTATTAACTCATCTATCTTATTTTGAACCTGTTCTCGTGTAAATGTTATACAATCTTTAATTACACCATTTTCTGCCTTACCATATTTATTACATAAAATATAAAATTCACCTAAATAGATTTTATATTTCTCAACAAATAATAATTTACAGTTTAATTTTTCTGTTTTCATTTGTTTCATTTTATTTTTACATATAGCTATAGTATCTAGTTGCTTACTACTACCTCCACATAATGTATTATATTTTTTCTTATGTTCTATATTATAAATTTTTATTTTATTATTACAGATTTTTTGCAAAGTCAATATTTCTTTATTTGTTTGTTTTATATGTGTTTTGATAGAATTATTATGTTCTGTAAAATGTGTTATTTTATCTAATAAAAATATTATTTTATCATCGTGTAATTGTTTTATATGTAAGTTATGCACTCTTTCATTTTTTAATTTTAGTATTTTTTCTTCTAACATTTTTTTATCTTCATTAAACGAACTATTTATTATATTTATTTCATTAATATATTTATTTTTCATTTCTGTTTTTTGTTTTTCTACATCATATTTTATTTTCAGTTGATTATTAATATGTTCATTATCGGTATTCATTTTATAATTTTTATTATATTCTTCCTCTTTCATTTTTAATATTTCCATTAAATTTTTTTTTTTCACACGTTGTTCATTTTTATCTTTTTCATTATCTGTAAAATCTATATTAACAAAATCCATTTTTTCTAAGTTTTTATAAGTTAATTCACCTAAATGTTTTATTTGAATTGTTAATATTTTCTTTTTCAATAATTCAATATCCCTTTCTAAATTACATATTTTGTTAATAGTCTTTATTTTCATATATTATATATATATATAAGTTTTTCTAAAAAATTTAATTAAATTTATTATATAGATTATTATTAAAATTACAAAATAACAGTAATTGTATTCTGAATAAATTACATTTCCATAATAATCACAAAAACTATTTATTATACCCTTTTCTTTTTTCACTGCTCTCAATTTACATTCCCAATATCCAAAAGTACATTGTCTATAATCAAATATCCATTTTAACATCATAAATACACAAAAATATATTGATGCTCTTATTATAAATAAATCATCTGAAAATACATTATATAATAAAAAAAGATATATTACTAATATCAATATAAAATGAACATTCATTGTATTTAACATATTCATTGTATTCATTATATTCATTATATTCAACATATTATTTCATATATTATAATTTTACCCATTTATCTTCCTATTATTATTATTATTATTATTATTTTACTTTTATTTTACTTTATTTTTACAAATTAAACACTTTTTATCAGAGTGCATCATATATTTATGATATATTTTTTCACATTTATTACATTTTCTACATTCTTCATTAGTATCTACTTTATCCATCATAAATCCACAATTTCTTATTTTATTACTACAACTCCACATATATATATTATCATGTAATCGTTCCTTACAAAATGACCCACAATTACATAATGGCATTATAGGCATATATATAATTAATTTATTACTACATCTACTAAAACACGTATATAAACACTTTAACTTATTTTTCTTCTCCGTCATTCTAAATAAATCATGTAAATTTACACATATATTATCTACCGTAGCACCCTGTAATCTATGAATTGTACACGAAAAAGCACTTTCTATTTGTGCGAATACGTCTAATCTATATTTATTTAATATACACCATAATGGTTGAATTATAATAGTTTCAAACAAATTTTTTATATTATAATTTTGTTTAAATATATCCTTATTTAGCTGATTTATTTTATGTTTTACAGCATTTATAGATACTTGATAATCCTTTTTATAACTATCTTTTATTAATTTAATAGAATCACCTACTTGTAAAGTAAATGTATTTATTTTAACGTCACAAAATATATTTATATATTTTAATATTTCTTTGATTAATTTATATGTATTTGTTTCTCCTAATAAATAATTTATTACTTGTTGATTCCAATATAATTTCTTATCTTCTTTATTAAATTCGTTATAATATATTTTTTTTATATTATTCTCTATTCTTTTATAATATTTCTCTATTGATGTTGTATCTTGAATATTGTTTATTACATCAGATATATTCAATTTTTTAAATATATAATTTGTTGTTTCTATATTTTGAATTGTCGCAAATTCTGATGTATTCCATTCTTCATATGGTTCCTTAAATACAATTTGTTGATTTATAATATAATTATCTATACATTTTACTTTTTCATTCTCAATTATTTTATCTTTTATTTGTTTATTTAATTTTTCACATTCCTCATTTCTATAATTGCCGATTATCGTCTTTTCCGTTTTATACACAGATAAATATAAATCAATCAAATCTTCCTTATTATCAACTATATATATTGACTTATTATTACGTTGTTTATATAATAATTGATATAATTCATATACGAAATTATTTAGATTCATAGAATTGTCAAATTTTTCAATAGATTCTATCATAAAATTAAGTATTATATGAATTTCATTATTATCACAACGCATATTTTTAGTTAAATTTATTTCACTCTTATTTAATATATCCAACTCTTCTGAATTTACTGGGTTTAATTGATTTCTATCTCCCAATAATATACATAATTTTATACGTGCTTTATTTAATTTAATATAATTTAATTGAGTTTCACTCATCATTGAAATTTCATCAATCACAATAATATCATTCATAAATATTTTATTACTTTTTTTTTCAAAAATCTTAAAGAATTTTTTACCATCATTTGTATAATGACATTTTTCCCCTAATAATGTACTCGTTGTACAAAAATCCACATTTTTAAAATGTTTCTCTAATTCTGTCTTATATTTTTTACACCTTTCTACTACATTATTTGTAGGAGCACAAAAGCATATATTTTTATCTTTTGTTAATTCATGTAATTTATCAAATATATGTAAAATTGTAAATGTTTTTCCTGCTCCCGCTATACCCGAAATAGTAATTATTTCATTTGAATCTATATTTTTCTCAATATATTCTAATATTTTTTGTTGGTCTTTATTTAATGTATATTTTGGTTTTTCATCCAACGATAATATCTCTATTTTATTTTCTATTTCTTTTTCTCCTACTTCTTCTTTTATTTCTATTTCTTTTTCTCCTACTTCTTCTTTTATTTCTTCTACTTTAATTTCTTCTTCTACTTTAATTTCTTCTACTTTAATTTCTTCTTCTTTAATTTTTTCTTCTATTTTAATTTTTTCTTCTACATTTGTTTCTATTTTTCTTTTTTTTAATGATTGTCTATGAATTGATAAATGTTTTATTTTATTTTCTAATTCCTCCATAGATTTATTTGGTTTTTCTATTTTTTCTTTTTTATTTGGATTTTTACGTATATATTCACTTTCATCATTTAATCCGAATGTATTATCATCTATATCTATCCACATATGTTTATTTGCATTTTCATCAATACCAGAAATTTTTATTTGAAAACTCATTAAAAAAAAAATAAATAAAATTCAATTTTGATATATTATTATTTTAATGTACCTTAGTTAGTATTTGTTGCTGGTGCTGGTACTGGTGCTACTGGTTTTTCTGGTAATAATGTATTTATTTCTCCTATAAAAGGTTCAAATGTATTTGCTGTTAATAACTTATATACAGATATATCATTGGGGTCGCCAAATCTAGGATAATATTTAATTAAAACTGTTTTATCTTCATCATTTTTATTAGGTGTCCAATAAAAATGCCTTGTATTGAAATCCCAATGAAGTTGTTTTTGTTTTGTAATAGGGTCAAGCTTAGACTTCAGATTTGTGATGTTATCGTTAAGATGCCCTTCATCAGGAATATTAATAAGAGTAATAATATCATTATCATCTAAAATGGAGTATAATTCACTATAATATGTATCAGGGACATTTTTCTCAGTGCTTTTGAATAGTGTTTCTACATCCTTTGATATTAAACCTACATTGTCAGTTATGGGCACTCCTGCTGCTGCTTCCACCGCTGTTGCGTTTGCTACTGAGGATGATGTTGCTGGTGCGTTTGCTACTGAAAATAATATTGCTGGTGCGTTTGCTGCTGTTGAAGCTACTGTTGCTGCCGTGTCTGCCTCAATTTTATCCCGCTCTGCTTCTTCGTTTTTAAATTTTAGTTTATCCAATTTGTCAGCGTTTCTTCTGTTATCTTCCCCAGTTAATAGTGCTTGTTCAAGTCTGTCCGAATTTAACTTAAACCAATTTTTAATTGCATCTATATTCATATAAATACCTGTTCCTAAACCTAATAAACTAATAATACTCAAAATAACGGCAATAATAGTAGCTTCCCCCCCTAACCCCCCTGTTAATTTATTGTTTTGTATTATTTTGTAATATTTATTTTTATATTTATGATATTTTTTCTTATATTTAATATTCATTTCCATAATATATATATATATATATATATTATAATTTAATTTATAAAATTTTTTTTATGAAATTTTATTTTCATTAAACTCTATTTTATGTATTTTAATAAATAATTATAATTATATGCTAATGGTAATGAATATTTAATATATTTATAAATCAAATCTTCATTGTTTGATAATACACCATAAATACAAATATATAAATAAATATCCCTATCAGAACAATTATTTTCAATAAATTTATTTGTTAATTGAAAAACTTTATTAAAATCATTTTTTGATAACCACATATCTATATTTAATTTAAATATATGATATAATTGAAATGTAATATTATTACAAAAATCTATACAATATGTTGTATTGCTATTATTTAAATATTCATTATAATCTAGTATTTGTATAGATTCATCTACAATTCTGTAATTATCATATTTACTCTTAAATGGTGGTTCAATATAATAGAATGGTAATTCTAAAACATCCCAATTATTACCAAAATAATTAATAATATCAGTGAAATCGGATTGATATGATTGTATATATTCATAATCATTATCTAGCTTTAATGTATTATGGACAGATAAAATTGATAAATCATTATATAAATAAATATGATTACTATTAATTATAAACACATTTAATAATTTTTTTATATAAATTTGTATAAAATGTAAATAAAATAAATAATCATCTAATACATTACATTTTTCACAGTAAAAATGTGTTATATTAAGATTTAATATTTTACGATTACATAAAATTAAACGGATTGGTGTTATAAATTTATTATCCTTACAAAATGGATTAATATTAACACTATTTTTATTAAACTTCCATTTATTGTCAGGATATTCATCTTGTTTTATTAAATAAAAACAATTATTTAAATATATATCAGTAGAATTTGTTGAATCATTATACCAAGATAAAATATCATTACCCTGTAAAACTAAAATATCAGGACTTTCTGATTTAAGTATTTTTGATAATTGATATAGAGCATATGGGTATAAAAAATCATCACCATCAATTGGAATTAAATAATCATATTGTTTTTTTTTTCTAAATATTTCAAATAAACTATTATGACCTTTACCTGGTTTCCCATTTGATTCAGTTTCTATAATTTCTACATCTATATCCTTAAATTCATCAAGAACCTCTTGAAAATAATTTTTATCTAAACTGTTTACAACTAAAACTATTGTATAGTTAAAATCATGATTTATTTGTTTAATTATAGTTTTATATGATAATTTAAGTAATTTTGAATTTGAAGATGTTAATAATGTTACTAAAAATTTACACGTATGCATTACATAATAATATGTAATAAATTTTAAAAATAAACCCAAAATTGATATTGTATTTAAATAATATAAACTTTTATTAGTATGGATTCAGGAACATTGAAAGAAATAGATTCTGTTTTTACTGCTTTGGTTAAAATTAAAGACTTTGAATATACTTATAATAAATTATATGTATTCTTGAATAAAAGTAATTTTATAGACAATATTGAAAGAATGGAAAATAATAAAAACGTAAATTCTTATACTATATTTATAAATAAACAACTGAATAATGGTGTTAAATTGAAGGACGTATTAGAGTTGTGGGAAAAACACAAATTATCCAATATCTTATAAAATAATTAAATTAAGGGAGGTGGATTATTATGATAATAACTATTGTAATAATGATATTGAAATAATGATTTATATGAAAATGTGTAATATTTATATGAAATATTAATAGACATTTATTATATTAATATTAACTATTATTTTTAATTACTTTATATGGAATTTTTAATTACTTTATATAGAACTTTTATTTTTTTTTATAATTATATGAAAAAATGTAAATTGATTATTTTAAATAATATAATTAATATAATTAATGTCAGACTTATTATATCCAATAAGAATGCGATATTTTACACTACAGGGATTAAGTAAAACAGAAATGATAAACATTTGCATTGAGAATAATTATTTGGGAGTAGATACTATAGATAATAAGGTTCAAATTATACATTTTATATTAAAAAGAGACTATCCTTCTGATTTTGATGATTTTATAAATTTTAGAGAGGTAGATAAAATAGAATTAAATGACAGGGTCGTAGAATTGGAGAAAATGAATATGGTGCACTTGAAAACGATATTAAAAAATTATAAATTAACTCAAAACGGATATAAATCATATTTGGTAGAACGTATCATAAAATATGAGTTTTATAATAAAATTATAACAAATGAAGAGCAAAAAAATCTAAAATATTATAAAGAACTAAATAATCTAAAATTTATGCCTGAAATAAATTATATAAATAGTAACTATCATAATGATTATGATATAACATCACTTTATAGACCTGTTGAATTTTATAATATAGATGAATATATAAAACATATGGAAAATTTACGTTTATTAAATAATAATGATTTAATTTTAGAACATTTAGAATCTATTCCACCTAATTATATAAATTATATTTGCTATAATCTAAATCAAAATGGTTGGATATTTGAAGATTATGACACAATAATTGCGAATACTATAAATGAAAAATATAAAGAAAAAAATGAAAATAATATTATAATTAATAATATTCCATCATTTTCATTTAAAACACTTGATACGGATTCTGAAATACATAATTGTACAGTATGTATGTGTGATATAGAAGATAATGATGAATGTAAAAAATTAGATTGTGGTCACATGTTTCATAATGATTGTATTGACAATTGGTTAAGACGAACATTAGAATGTCCTATGTGTAGAAATGTAATTACTTAAAAATAATATAATAATAAAATTTATAAATGAATAATGAAGAAATAATGAATTGTTTTTTTGAAAATATACAAAAAAACATAATACCTATTCCCGAGAATTTACGACAGAATTACATAAATTATGAAGTAAAAAAACTATTAAATAAAGTAGATACAAATTATATTCATACTCATTTAAATTACTTTTTTGAAATAAAAAAACCAATGGGAAATTATAGTTTAGAAAAAAAAGAAAAAATAAAATATTATAAGAATGAAAGTGATATAATATTAATAGCACAATATTATGAAACGGATGATAAACAACGACAGAAAGAAAATGATATAAGTTTATTAAATAATATATTAAACGATTCTATAAGTAATATTCATTTATTGAATGAAAAGGAATATAATCTAGAGCATATATTATCAAAAGTCCAACCACCATATAAAAATAAAGTAAAACAGCATATTATTGAGAAAAGAATGACATTTCACGATGGAATGGCATTTGCTAATACTTTTTGTAAGGGTAAAATAATAATAATATCAAATTTAGATATATTTTTTACTCCCGATTTAGATATTTGTAAAACATATGATTTTACTAATTTATTCTGTTCCTTATCAAGATATGAATTATTACATGATTATAATTTTGATGGAAATAATAAAATTGCAAAATTTATTCATAATGGAACATTAGGAAATCCTTGTATAGATAGTCATGACGCATGGATATTTAAATCACCTATTAAAATGACACCCAAATCTAAAATAATGTTAGGTTCAGCGGGCTGTGATACAATTATAAATTATGTTTATGGGGAAATAATGAAATATAATGTTGTAAATCCTATAGATAGTATAATAACTATTCATTATCATAGAGAACGTGAACGCGATTACCGCACGCAAAATAATGTTAGATCACATTCAGGATTTGAATATAATAAGGATAATAGCTTTGTTCCAGATGATTATCAACATAAATATATTTTACATAAGGAAATAGTAGTATGTAATGAAATAGAATCATTTTGCACGTTTGCGACTAAAGGGGCATATAAGGATTTACGATTATTACTATATTCATTAGAATTATATCACGGGGATATTCCAGTATTCATATTATGTGATAAATGGGTAAATGATAAAATAGACGAAGATGAATATAATTTAAAAATATATAAACGAATTGATTTGGAGAAATATACTGATATGAATAGAAAAAAAATGGAGGAACAAAATTTATTTACAGAATTTTTGCTAAAAAAAGCAGATGTAATAGATTATGCGATGGAATGTTATGAAAATACATTATTTATTGACGGAGATATTGTAATATTAAATAAGTTAGATTTATTGATAGATAAGAAATATGATGTTGGTTTAAGTCCTCATCATATTTTTGAAGAATCTGAAAAAATGTTTGGAAAATATAATGCAGGTTTAATGTTTATTGCTAATAAAAATATAACAAATAATTGGAGACATTTAATTAAAACGCGTGGTGGATTTGACGATCAGCAATCATTAGATTATTTTGAGGAAGATTTTAAAGTATTTAAATTTGATGATAGTTATAATTATGGTTGGTGGAGGTTGTTTCAATGTGAAAATCCACAAGAACGTTTAAATTTATTTAGTATAGATGATACTATATATTATGAATTTAATACCTTAAAATGTATTCATACACATTTATATGAAAAAAATGACCCACAAACAATACAATTTAATAAATTAATATTACAAATGTTAGAAAAAGTAAATCATCCAATGTTAAAATATATAAATCAATCAGAGGAAGAAATAATGGGAGGAGGAGAAAAAGTAAAAAAAAACGTAAATAAAACTTTTGATAAAATAAATGAAAATATAATATCGTTAGGAAATAGTTGTGATGGAGCGAATATATTAAAATATTTCAATTATCAAACAAAAAATAGATTTTTTGATTTTTTATGGAATGAAAAAAGAGGATTACAAGCTATATGTGAAATAATTGAAAATGATTTTTTACATTTTGATAAAATAGAAAATTATGAAATACAAAAAAATACAATAATTGCTTGGGAAGGAACTGAAATTAGTAATAAACAAATAAATAAATATTATGAAGATGTATTATTTTATCATAATAAAACAAAAATAAATAATAATGATATTGAAAGTTTTAAAAGAAAAATAGAACGAACACAAACTATAATGAATAGTAACGAATATAAATATTTTATTTATTACAGACATTTTAAATTAAACGATAATATAAATATACTAGTTGAAGAAACAAATATTTTTTGTAATTTATATAAAAAAAAATATAATAAGCAGTTTTTGTTAATATCATGTATTATGGTTGAAAATAATATAGATATAAATATTTTAGATAATGTAATAAATAAATTAAATAATATTAAGGATACAAATTGTGTATATGATTATGTATATAAAACGGATGACTATGATATAGAAAAAACTACTATATCAAGAAATCGTTGGAAAATTGTTTTAGAAAAATATATAAATCAATCTGAAGAAGAAATGATAGAAAAAAACCATATATTAATTAAACAAAATAATGAAAATAATGAAAATAATGAAAATACAGTTATTGAAGAAACAAAAACAATTCCTAAAATAATTATACCAACAATACCACGCAATGATTTTTGGAACCATTCTGGAGATACTTTTCGTGAATTAGTTTCAATGTGGAGTGAAAAAGGTTATTGTAATGTAATGGAGGAAAATACTAAACATGTATGGTTAAATAGCATTGGAGATATATTATTATATGATAGGCCAACATTAGATTGGTTAGCGCAAGATTCTAATATAAAATGTAATAAAATATTATTTGGAAATCCCAGTGTTCCTGATAATTTAAAAAATAATGCCAGTAATTGGATATTTTGGGGACGTAGTCCAAGAAAATTAGAAGAATTCCATAATATGTCCTATGTAAAATTTAATGAAAGGCGATTAAAAAGTATATTTATAGGAAAAATAGAAAATCAAGTCCAGTTAAATTATAGAAATATAGATTTTAGTAAAAATATACAATTATATGTAATGCATAAACCCGATGAAAAATATAGATATACCCAAGATGAATATTTAGATTTATTGAGAAATTCTAAATTTGGTTTATGTTTACGTGGATTTGGACCTAAATGTAATCGTGAAATTGAATTAATGGCATTAGGAACCGTACCAATAGTAGAAACAAATGTAGATATGGATAATTATTATGATTCACCACAAGAAAATGTCCATTATTTACGGTTTTCCTCTCCTGAAGATATTGAACTATTAATAAATAATTGCAGTGAAGAAAAATGGACCCAAATGTCACTGGCCTGTCGTGAATGGTATAAGAAAAACGCTTCAACGCAAGGTTCATTTAAGACTACAATAAATATAGTCAAAAATATGGGACGAGACAAATTGAAAAGAAAAATAAAAGAAACAGAGGCAAGTTTATTA
>Ga0302138_10001343_pt1 | contig 11910 bp, 12 predicted proteins | sample CBN3_321_MG_FD_203110 | JGI IMG/M metagenome (GOLD analysis project Ga0302138, IMG submission 203110) | Marine microbial communities from Western Arctic Ocean, Canada - CBN3_surface | ecosystem: Environmental > Aquatic > Marine > Oceanic | place: Canada: Western Arctic Ocean | collected 2017-09-15 | reverse complement strand
CAAAACAACGATTCGTCTTTCGGTGTACGCAGTCGCACTCGCGCGGACAGGCGTAGTGCTGTGGAGAGAGGGGGTCAAGACGAGGTGAGCGATCACGTGCGATGGTATGGGAGCGATGCTCTCACGACAAGTTTAAACATAACTGCGTGGTGTGCAGCCCCTGCCCGCACGGCAAGGTGAAACGCCAGTGTAAGGAGTGTAACCCGTGCGCTCATTGCAAGCGAAAAGACAGCTGCGCGGTGTGCACCCCCTGCCCGCACGGCAGGCTGGAAGGCCACTGCGCGGACTGCACCCCCTGCCCTCACGGCAAGGTGAAACACAACTGCGCGAAGTGCACCCCCTGCCCTCACGGGAAGCTGAAAAGCAACTGCGCGGACTGCAAAGCCTGCCCTCACGGGAAGGTGAGAAGCAACTGCGCGGTGTGCAGCCCTTGCCCCCACGGGAAGCTCAAACGCTTCTGTGCGGAGTGCAACCCCTGTCCGCACGGCAAGCGGAAAAGCAACTGCGTGGACTGCAACGGGTGCCCGCACCGCAAGCGGAAAGGCGACTGTGTGGCGTGCAGCCCTTGCCCTCACGTCAAGGTGAAACGCAACTGCGCGGAGTGCAAAGCGGCACGCGCGGCTCCGCCGAGTCCAAAGCGGGTCAAGCGCGAGCCAGAGAGCGAGTAGACGACGGAAACCACCGCATCCGCGTTGTTACAAAGACTACTGTTACTGACGTAAAAAAATGTTACAAAGACTACATCGATGATGCTGGAAAGACTACACAAACAATGTACATCACATCTACACCGCACACGAAGAAACGCGAAACACACACAAGCTCATTCTTTCAGTAAAAACCCCAAAAACCGACCCCGTCAAATCACTACGCCTTTGCTTTCATCGGCATCAAGGGTTCTCTTTCCCCGTCACGTCCAGGATTGATTTTCACGATCGTCCACACCAACACCGGAAGCGTGTACGGAAGTCCGTTGGGAGAGATCGATTAGAAATTCAATCCCGTGGCATGGCTACGTCATCAAAAAAGCTCATCGACGTCACTGGGCAATTAGTCGCAACGGTCCGAAAACTATTTCCGCAGTGCGTGCCAGTCTCATGATTGTGAACAATGAGAACTCCCGGTTGACACCTTCAAAAAGCAAAGCTGATGATTAGAAGTTCAAATCCCGCGCGAGCCTTGGCCGTTCACTCGTCACCGCGCCGACTCAACAACCCGCTCACGACTTTCGCACCCCGCGTCGTCGTCTCGCTCCCGTTCTCCACCAACACCACAAGAAACCACCGCTCCACAATGGGCGCCGACGAGACCACCGAGAACCGCTTGGCCGAACCGCTGCTGGACAAAAACGACGACCGCTTCACCATGTTCCCCATCAAGTACGGGGACATCTGGGAGATGTACAAGAAAGCGGAGGCTTCTTTCTGGACCGGTACGTGTTCGTAACCCCCCACCCTTACCCGCCATCCAGTTTCCCGGCCTAACATTCGGTCGCGCCACGCGCGCGCCGTGCCTTTCCGCGACTGCAACACACGCCAATTTACCGTTGTCGCTAACCTTCGCGTCCCGTCCCCGATTTCGCAGCCGAGGAGGTTGACCTTTCCGACGACATCAAGCACTGGGAAACCCTGAGCGATGACGAGAAGCACTTCATCTCGCACATCCTCGCCTTCTTCGCCGCGTCCGACGGTATCGTCCTCGAAAACCTCGGCGTTCGCTTCATGAGCGAGGTCCAGTTCCCGGAGGTACGTATGCCGATTTTGAACCGTACGCCTCTTCGATTGCGGGCACGCGCGTGCGCTTTTCTTCGCCGGCGACGACGTCGCCGCGGGCACGCGACTCACCGTTGTTTCCCCAACCACCTCACCTCCAATCACAGGCGCGCGCGTTCTACGGGTTCCAGATCGCCATCGAGAACATTCACTCAGGTACGCGTGACGTCATCGCTACGACCCCTCTGCATGGGGTGCCAACAACGGCGAATTTCGAAGCACGTGTTCTTTCCTTTCACAATTCGCTCAGCCACTGACCTGTTCCCTCCCTCCTGAAACATCACAGAAATGTACTCCCTGCTCATCGACTCGTACATCAAGGACGCGGCGCAGAAGAACTTCCTGTTCCACGCCATGGAGACTATTCCGTGCGTCGCCAAGAAGGCGGACTGGGCGCTGAAGTGGATCGAAAGGTACGTCGCTACGCCCCGAGCGCGCGCGCTCGTCGCGAAAAGCTGGGTGCCAACTTTCAAACGCACCAAAGTTTGAATCTTTTATTTCGCGCGACTGACCAGATGCTTTTCCAATCTTCGTATTCTCCTTCCCTCGTTCCCAAACACAGCGGCAAGTCCTTCGCCGAGCGACTCATCGCGTTCGCGTGCATCGAGGGTGTTTTCTTCTCCGGGTCGTTCTGCAGCATCTACTGGCTGAAAAAGCGCGGGTTGATGCCCGGGCTGACGTTTTCCAACGAGCTCATCAGCCGCGACGAAGGGCTTCACCGTGATTTCGCGTGCCTGTTGTACAGCTACTTGAACAACAAACCGGACGTCGCCGTGGTGAAGCAGATCGTGATGGAAGCCGTGGAGATTGAAAAAGAGTTCCTGTGCGACGCACTGCCCGTGTCCCTGGTGGGCATGAACAAAGAGCTGATGTCGGACTACATCGAGTTCGTCGCGGATCACTTGCTGTGCCAGCTCGGGCTGGAAAAGGAATACAACACCGCGAACCCGTTCGACTGGATGGAGCTCATCTCGCTTCAAGGTAAAACCAACTTTTTCGAAAAACGCGTAGGCGAGTACCAGAAGTCTGGCGTCATGAACTCCCTCACCGAAGGCGCCAACTCCAAGGCGTTCACCATCGACGCGGATTTCTAAAGTGGTTCAAAAAAACAACTTTGGGGAAAGTTTGGGAAACATTTGGGGAGGAGTTTGGGGTAAAACGTCGAGAGATGATGTTGGGGTTTGGGGTAAAAAGAGTATGGGAACAAAAGCACGGTTGTCACACTAATCAATTGAAAGGACGCGGCGGCGGTTTAGCAGACCGCACCGCGATGTGAGGATTGGGTGGCGAAGAACGGTGTTTGGGATGGGGGATGGGGGCGCGTGTCGAGGGGAGGCGAAAATATTTCGAGTTTCGTGGAATCGAACGCGCCAAAAAAAATGGGACGGATGACCCGCGTCGTCGTCCGCCGGATTGTGGGATACGTTATCGTTTTCGTACACAAAAACGACGTAAACTAGCGACTAGCTTGTCAGCCTTTGAATCATTTTGCTTTACAGTTTTCTTTGAATCGTGCTATAGTACAACCGTACAACCTCGTGTCGGTACCTACTCATCTACCCGGCTCAAAAAAAAACCTGAGACGTCACGGTGAAAGTCTCCTGGCGCCCCGTCCGCTTTGAATTTGCGCCAGGAACCGTTGCCGTCTTATTCGCGGAGAGACGACGCACCGGAACACGACAACGAGTCCTATAACAGCACCTATGACAACAGGCGCGGTCATACCCGACCGGTTCGAGGTTTGAATTTTCTTTCCGTATTTTCTTTTCGAAAACGGTTTGAAACCGCCGGCGACGTACGCGCCGTCTCGCGCCCGCGGTTCCGTCGCGAAAGACGTCTCGAGTCCGAGCGAGTTCCCTCCCAACGAAGACCCAGCACCACCCATAGTCGACCCAGCTCTCGCGGATTCGCTGCGCACACGCCCTGCCGCGGACCTACTTTTCGAGACTCTACCGAGGTCATCGTCATCCCAACCCGAACCGGATTTAGGTTCCGCTCGGTGGGTTCGGATTTCGCCGGTAGCGTCGCCGAGGGCTCCGAGTTCGTCGAAATCGCCATCGTCGTCGTCCACCTCCAAAAGCGCCAAGCGCATGGGCACATCCGGGTGCGCCGCGACCAGGGGCACCAACCCGATCGCCGCGGATACCCAGTCCTTGACGACCTGTTTTTTATGCTCCCCATCCACGGGGTTGAACATCCGGAAGCAATCCAGGTAGTGCGCGTCCGTGTCTCCGTATATTTCCCACGTGAACGCGATTGGGGTTTTTTGTGTAACGTACACGTAATCCGTCGCCGTGCCGTGCGCGAGGTACCCCACGCCCTTCCCCCCCCCCCCCACCACGCACCTGTCACCGCATGACTGGGTGTTGATTTTATGTAAAATTTGGCGCATCGCGTCCGCGCCCTCACCGACAGGCTCAACCGGTTTGTGGTCGAACGGCATGAACAGCGCTTCCATTCCCGAATGCACGTTTACCCAGACGTGTGGGTTGAATTCTTCAAGCAGCGCGCGCATCATGAACGCCTCGGGTTCGGAAAACGGGCCTGTGCCAGGGTACTCTTCACTAGGGTCGTAATCCGGGGCTTTCACTCCCCAGTCAACCTCCCAGTTCCGGTTACAATCCACGCCTCGGCCGTTTTTCCGCTCGCAAAAGTCGCCTTTTTCAACCAACTCGCGCCCGTTTACGTTTTCCATGGGGACAATTTTGAAAACCGTCGCCACGAGCGCTTTGACTGTTTGCCCAACGGATCGCGAGGAATCAGGGTGCGCCAGATGCGCAGCGTGTTCCAGGCCCAACGCGAACGCCCGCAACAAATCAACAGCAACCTCCACCGTGATCAACTCCCGGCCGTGCTCGCCGTAGTTGTACAGCACGCGCGTTTTTTCAATCTTTTTTTTTGTGTTGGGTAAATTGTTCGACCGCTCCGCGTTCGAACCACGTGCGTCCCCTACTCGTGCGCCCGCCTCGTTGTGTACGCCTACGCCGCCACCCTCACGCCCAGGAGGACCCTGCTCATCGGCGTCGTCCTCGCTCAAACCACCGAGCTCCACCGTGACCACCACCAGCTCCGAGGAGTACCCCCCCCTCGTTGATTGAACCGTGTCTAACCGCATGGTGTGTGGATTCGCAGACACGATAGCCTTGACCTCGTCGAACACGTCGCCTTTGGTGCGGTAAACGCCTTCATTGAAATCGGGGCGCGCTTTCGTGTTCTGTTTGGTGGTCTTGAGCAACGCACGAACACCTGGGGCACGATCGTCATTGGTGGACACCGAGTTGGTGTGGGTTCGAAACCCATCATCAGAGGCCGCGTCGGATCTGCCGAGTGCCGATCGCGTTTGAAACGAGTCTGTTTGCTCATACGACCCGTGATTACCATCCGCGCCCGCCACCGGAGGCACGCACGCACAACTCACAACCGCGAGTAGCAGAAACGCGACACACACACCGGTGCGCCCCATCGCGCCGGTGGGAAGTGCAAGTGGAGGCGCGTGCCGGGCCAATCCTTAACACCTCTGATTTCGACCACCGAAGGGATTTTCGACCTGACTTCTAACCTGGGAAGCCGAGAGGACGCACAACGACGCGCACACGACACGCAGCCACCGCTGACCAACATGCTCTCTATGCTCATTAAATTAATCTGTGACGCTGCCAAGCGCGCACTTATAATAGTGCGCGCAGTGCTCGCGACCGATACGCAACAGTCCGACGTGCAAGAAGCCATCCGTGGCCTCCCGAACCACCTCGTGGTCTCTCACATTCTTAGATCTGAGCATTTCGACGATCCCGCAGACCTCGCACGGCTCCCAGCGGTGAGCCGCGCGATGCGCAACGCGGTGGCAGAGACGGGACTTCGGTTTGAGGAGCTTGATGAATATCGTGCCGCGGAGCTCAGATGTTTGAACGCGGTGCAGCGCCTGGAACGGGGAGGTCGCCTGTCGTATCAAGAACGCCTTTGTCAGGCAGCGGCGAGGGGTGGATATCTCGAGGAGTTGAAGGTGTTGCGCGCGAACGGCTGCCCGTGGGACGAGCGGACGTGCTCGGGCGCGGCGGAGGTTGGACACCTTGAGGTGCTGCAGTGGGCGCACGCGAACAGATGCCCGTGGAACGAGAACACGTGCGATAGTGCGGCGAAGGGCGGGCACCTCGAGGTGCTGCAGTGGGCGCGCTTGAACGGCTGCTCGTGGAACACACACACGTGCCTGTACGCGGCGAAGGGTGGGCAGCTCGAGGTGCTGCAGTGGTTGCGCGCGAATGGCTGCCCGTGGGACAAAAAGACGTGCTACTGGGCGGCGCAGGGCAGGCACCTAGATATTCTTCAGTGGGCGCGCGCGAACGACTGCCCGTGGGACGAGACAACGTGCATGGGGGCGGCGGAGGGCGGGCACCTCGAGACGCTGCAGTGGGCGCGCGCGAACGGCTGCCCGTGGGACGAGTGGACGGGCGCACAGGCAGCGGAGGGCGGCCACCTCGAGGTACTGCAGTGGGCGCGCGCGAACGGCTGTGAGTGGGACGCAGGGGAAGCGCGCGATGGCGGAGAAGAACGCGCACCGCGAGCTTCTGCAGCGGGCGCTGGCATTCGCTCTGACTGGCGAGAGCTAAAGGTCATCGCGAGTTGGTAAAAACGAGCGCGCGAAGAGTCACTTGGAAAAAACGTGGGACCGGCGCGCGCTCGCGACCCCGGGCGTGGGAGAGACGCGCGGGGACCAGTGCGGGATGTGAAGGTAGGTACGTTAGAGTGCTGTTTAGGGTACCAAGTTCGTAGTAGTGATGCAATGTAGTAGTAGATGAGGAAAGAGAAGGGTCAGGAATCGGCTGTGTTTATTTCAACGCAAAGAATCCTTCACTCGGCTGTAACGCTTTCTCGGAGGCCTCGAAATCGAAACGACGCACAACGACGGGCACACGACACCTTCCGCGTTATCTTCCAACGCGACGTTCGGTATGAAAACTCGCGCGCAAATGAGGAAGTGCGAGCGCCGCGATGCTAGCGCGGCTAACGCGGGCGAGGCCATCCCCGGCCTTCCCAACCACGTCGTCGTCGAGCACATTTTGAGATCTGAGCATTTCGACGACCCCGCAGATCTCGCACGGCTCCCAGCGGTGAGCCGTGCGATGCGCGACACGATGGCAGAGACGGGACTTCGGTTTTAGGAGCTTAGTGACGAAACAGCCGTTAACCTCGGATGTTTGAGCGTGTTGAAGCGCATGCAACGGGGAGGTCGTCTGTCGCGTCAAGAATACCTTTGCGAGGCAGCGGCGAGGTTCGGACAGCTCGAGGTGCTACAGTGGGCACGCGCGAACGGCTGCCCGTGGGCCGAGGGAACGTGCGCGAGGGCGGCGGGGGGCGGGCATCTCGAGGTGCTGCAGTGGTTGCGCGCGAACGGCGCGCCGTGGGACTGTCATACGTGCTCGTTCGCGGCGTGGGGTGGGCACCTTGAGGAACTGCAGTGGTTGCGCGCGAACGGCTGCCCGTGGAACGCAACCACGTGCGCGTATGCGGCGAAGGGCGGGAACCTCGAGGTGCTGCAGTGGGCGCGCGCCAACGGCTTCCCGTGGGACGACATGACGTGCGCGAGGGCGGCGCTGGGCGGACATCTCGAGGTGCTGCAGTGGGCGCGCGCGAACGGCTGCCCAGAGTGGTGAAGAGACTAGAACGAAAACTCCGTTCACCCCGATGACACGCGTACTTTCTTGCTTCATCACAAAAATCAACCCCCAAACAGCCATCGAAAAACCGGCCCGAGCCAGTCCGCGAGCGGGTGCGCCACTATCCAAGCAATTGACGCTTCGAACGCGCGTTTCAGCGGTCCTTCGTAGCAAACCGCGCTCGCGGCGGTGAAAAACACTGAGGCGATCGTGAACACGAGGCCGTACTTCGCGATGCGTTCGTTTAACCTCTGCAGCCGCACCTCCACGCCGGCTTGTAGCAGACCGGTTGTCCTTTCCAGGGCGTCGCTTAGGATCTGCGCGCGTTGCGCTACCGAAAAGATCGTCGAGATCGCCGGGTCCAAACGTTTCTTGACGTACGGAGGCAAAAAACGCACCTCGCCTCCGAGCGGTAACCACTCCGCTTCCTCTAACCTGGTTTCTATGATTTCCTGGTACGCGGTCGCCGTCGCGGCTTCGCTCTTCGACCTTGCCAGCTCCTGCGCCGTGCTCTGCTCCAAATCCGTGATCGTCTCAAGAAAGTCCTGCTGCGCCTTGTACGTCCGGACGTTTTCGCTCTTGAAGGCTTTGAGTGTGCCAGAAAAGGGTCAGTCGCGAGTCTTACTGTATTGGGCGATGTATGGACAAACAGTCATCAGCTCTCGGTAAAACAGGGCACTTGTGCTATATTTGTAAGAGGTGCCAGCACTGGTAAATGTACTAGAGGAAGTACTGCCTTTGAATGAAACTAGTGGACGTCAAAGAGGGGCGGCAGAAAGAGCGTGCCTGGATTTGGGAACTGCGCAAGGCAGTACCTTTCCAACTCCGCTGCAGCCAGTTCCCCGCGTGCGGCGCGGAGGATTTGTTCATGCGCCGGATCGACTGCGCGACGACTTCGTACTTTCCGTTCAGCTTGGCGAGCGTGGGGAACCGCGAGTTCGCACCAGGTAGCCGGGCTAAAATCAGCAGCCGGTACTGCTCGATGGTGAAGTACCGCTGTAGCTGCCGCGCGGCTTGAATCACGGAAGCGCCGCGCGGCGATAACAACATACACGTCATCCCGCCTTGTTCGTCGAGGTGGTAGTTCCCGTAGAACCGCGCGCCTCGCCTGAAATCAGCCGCGACGATTCGGTTACTCTCAACCTGCGTTCCCCAGCTTTGCCACCGCGCCGGGGTGTATTCGTTCGTGTACTGCCTTTGATTCAAACGGTCTTTGTCCAGCGTCTTTTTGCGTTTCTTTTCCTTCTTTTTGCGTTTCGCGGCTTTTTCGTTCGCCGAAGCGTTCGGGTCCCGTACCACGACCCCCGACGCCGATTCAGCCAGTTCATCACGTGTCACACACTCCACGTCACTCACGGTGGCAACACAATTTTCAGTGCCAGTGCCGGTTCGTTCCGCCAGGCTTTCCCACGCCTCGGTTTTCGTTTCGGTGTCGGAATCGTCCACGGAGTCGTCGTCCGTCGCGAAGGACGCCACGCACTCGCCGTCCTCGTCAATCTCTGCGCATCCCCCGCTTTCGATCTCCTCCGCGATCGCCTCCATGGCTTCCATCTGCGCGCTTCCGATTTGCGTGGAAGTGGACGCGCCGCCGTCCGCGACCCGCCGCTCCCACCCAATTGCGTTCGTCACGCGCTGCAGCTCGCTCCACAGCTGAGCGTCGTCCAACGTCTCGTCAAGCGGCGCCGGGTCCACGTCGCGCACGGCGACGTGCGCGCACAGAAACACGCGGCCTGGTACGGAGGTGAGCCACCCTTTCGGTACGAGTTCGTTCCAATCCCGAACGGGCATCGCGAGCGGCGCGTCCGGTTCGCCCGGCCCCGAAAGCGTCAGCGTGTCAAACTCCGAGTACCGCTGTAAACGGCAGTAGTACCCGTTGCCTAACGTCAGGGTGACGTCCGTCCACCCCCGCGCCACGCGTTCCAACACCTCCTCCTGCTCATCCGGGTCAACGGCGTAGTGCTCCAGCAGCTGCTCCAAGCACGCGCGGTCCGATTCCGCTTCGCTGCGCGTCACTTTGCCGCTCGACTCCTTTTCGCTCCGGAGCCACGCGACGTGAAGCACTTCGCCGCCCAGGGGAAGGAATGGCCGCGATTGCGTTTCGTCGCTCAGCGCTTTGCGTAGCCCGAGCCCGCGGTCGATAACAGGTCCGTCTGTTTCTTTTGGTGTTGATGCAGACACAGACGCAGCACCCGCGTCGCTGGTATCCTTCGTGGAAGGTTCCGTCACCCCGACGACTTTCACCGACCTTTTCGGAAACGCATTCAGCGCGTTCGCGAAACGGCGAGTCGTGGCTTTGTACCCGACACGAGGCGCGAGCGCACTTGGGGCGACACATGGGGCGGCGTGTTCGTATTGCTGCTCGTTGTTCACAGTACCGTCACGGTTCACGAAACGCGTCATGACACTTGTTCGGCGTCCGGACGCCACCACCGGCACCGGCCGGCGCGAGTTTCCCCGACACTTCGCGAAGCCTGCGGAAGATGACGCCCGCGATTTGCTCGACGCGAAACCACGGACCGCGGCGGGTGCGCCCACGCTCGTGGCGAGCGAAGCCGTGGTCGCCATATCGACCGCGCCGCACACAACGCGCGCGCGACAGAGGTGGTGACGCCCGGGACCGAAACCGTGCGACGCGGAGTGGCGCGCTGACCACGAGGTCTATCCTACTCTCAAATTCGGCACCATCGGCAACCCGTCGCTCACTGACTGACCGAAATGCTGTGGTTTCAATCTCTTCGGTCAAGATATTTTCATCGCGTTTTTGAGGTGATTTTGAAACCGGCTCCTTCATTTGTTTTTGCTTAGTCATCAGTTCCGAGAACGAAGACGCACCACAACCACGGCGCTACGTACACGAACTGTACCGACCTGCGATGTCCTCCAACGCAGTGTGCGGTGCGGAGACTCGCACGCGTAAGAGAGCGCGGGAGCGTGATACTAACCCGCAGGAGGCCTTCCCCGGCCTGCCGCAAGACGTCGTGGTCACTCACATTCTTAGATTTGTGCCTGACACCGTCGTTCTCGCGCTGCTACGCGCGGTGAATCGCGCGATGCGCGATGCGGCGGAAAGACGGCGGGGAAAGACGGGACTGTCCCTCGTTCGACACACACATTCTTAGATTTGTGCCTGACACCGTCGTTCTCGCGCGGCTACGCGCGGTGAATCGCGCGATGCGCGACGCGGTGGAAAGACGGCGGGGAAAGACGGGACTGTCCCTCGTTCGATCCCGGTTTCGATCCATGGTGTCATCAATCAATTTGTTGGAGGAGATGAATACTGAGGAAGCCGCGGAGCTCGGGTACTTAGATACGCTTCAACACCTTCTCCAGAAAGGTCGCCTGAACAAGGCAATCGTGTGCCGGTTGGTGGCAAAGGGCGGTCACCTCGAGGTGCTTCAGTGGGCGCGCGCGAACGGCTGTCCGTGGGACAAGAACACGTGCGCGCTGGCGGCGGCTCTTGGGCACCTCAAGGTGCTGCAGTGGGCGCGCGAGAACGAATGCCCGTGGGCCGAGGAGACGTGCTCTAGCGCGGCTTTTAATGGGCACCTTGAGGTGCTGCAGTGGGCGCGCGCAAACGGGTGCCCGTGGGACGCAAAAACGTGCAAGTACGCGGCAGAGTACGGGCACCTCGAGGTGCTTCAGTGGGCGCACGCGAACGGCTGCCCATGGGACGCAAAAACGTGCTACTGGGCAGCGTGCAGCGGGGAACTCGAGTTGCTGCAGTGGGCGCACGCAAAAGACTGCCCGTGGGACGCAAAAACGTGCTACAGGGCGGCGAAGCACTGGCACCTCGATATTCTGCAGTGGGCGCGCGCGAACGATTGCCTGTGGGACGAGGAAACTTGCGCGGGTGCGGCTTACGGCGGGCACCTTGAGGTGCTGCAGTGGGCGCGCGCGAACGGGTGTCCGTGGAACAAGGCGACGTGCGAGGCCGCGGCGCAGCGCGGTCACCTCCAGATACTTTGGTGGGCGCGCGCGAACGGCTGCCCGTGGGACGAGGCGACGTGCGAGTCCGCGGCGGGTGACGGGCACCTCGAGATTCTGCAGTGGGCGCGCGCGAACGGCTGCCCATGGGACGAGGAGACGTGCTCGTCTACGGCGGGTGGCGGGCACCTCGAGGTGGTTCAGTGGGCGCGCGCAAACGGCTGCCCGTGGAACAGGATTACGTGCTCGTGGGCGGCGGAGGGCAGGCACCTCGAGGTGCTGCAGTGGGCGCGCGCGAACGAATGCCGGTGGGACGTGGACACGTGCCGTGGTGCGGCGTTTGGCGGGCACCTCGAGGTGCTGCGGTGGGCACGCGCGAACGGCTGCCCGTGGAACTGGTTTAAGTGCATGTCGGCGGCGAATGACAAACTGGATGTGTACACCTGGTTGCAAGATAACAAACCCCCGGTACCGTGAGATAAAAATAGAATAGCGAGACGCCGCAGAAGTTTTCTCCAAAACTTTCTTCTTCTCGTCGCGTCAGTCGTAGCTTTTTGGGG
>Ga0302138_10001336_pt1 | contig 11943 bp, 18 predicted proteins | sample CBN3_321_MG_FD_203110 | JGI IMG/M metagenome (GOLD analysis project Ga0302138, IMG submission 203110) | Marine microbial communities from Western Arctic Ocean, Canada - CBN3_surface | ecosystem: Environmental > Aquatic > Marine > Oceanic | place: Canada: Western Arctic Ocean | collected 2017-09-15 | reverse complement strand
TAGATGTAAAAATATCAAAAATTAAACTACCGTCGCGATTTATATATTATATATATATATTCACTTGCAGATTAGTTTTGTGCCTGTTTATGATGGAGGAGCAGAGTAGTTATCCGACTTTCGTGTTAGTTAGTCGTCTTTTGTCGCCATGTCAGCTCAAATCACACTCACACTCACACTCACCACAACGGCCCTCTCCAACTCCTCCAAAGCCTCGCAGGCCTCCATCGCATCAACCAAGCACTCGTCACTCAACATCGGAATGCCAGCCATTGAATTGTCACTGGCGCTAATCTCCTCTACAGAGTCCCAAGCAACTGCCGCCTCGCCGCTGGCCTTGCCGAACTTGGCAGTCGCAGCCTTGGCCTCAGCAATTGCCGCCTGGAGCATTCCGCTGTCGATCTTGTTCTGCACGGCCGGGGCATTCGCCTTGAGGGCGACGGCTCGAACCTCGGACGTGACGTCCTTGATCTTTGCCAGCTGGGCCCTTTGGGTCGAGAGGAGGGTTTCGAGCTCCTTCATCTTCGCCGCGTACTCTTCGCAAGCAGCAGAATCGATCGCGGAGCACTCCTCGTCCAAACCGCCCTTGATTGTAGGTTGGCCCGAGGAGGCAATCTCCTCAACAGTCTCCCAGGCAATGATGGCTTCCGGTGAGCCCTTCCCAAAGGATTTCTCCGTGGCCTGGGCCTCGGATATCGCCATTGAAGCGTCAGCATTCTTGAGGTGGGTGGTGAAGGCTGCATAAAGTGGTGTGAGTGTGGTCTTGATGAAATAAATGTCAAAACTTTTACTTACCAGGAGTAGGCCCGAGTACGAAGCCATTCGTCGTGCCTACAATCACACCAAGAAGAAGAACAAAGGAACAAAGCATTTGATTGAAGAGAAAGTTAAAGTGAGGTTTTCGGTGGAAAAGCAAAAGTGCCAGTCCCAAAATAATATCTGAAAATTGCTGAAAATGAAATCCACAAAATTTATGAAGCTATATAGCATATTCAATATTCCAAACCTTCCCCCAAATCAAAACAAACAAATGCTTAATAGCCACACGCCATTCCGTCGCAACGACCATCACTTCCACACCAAATAACCCCATCCTCCCCCCTTTTGATGATCTGCGCCTTGCCAAAAAGCCCCCTCTCAAGCCCTGTCACGAAGTCTCCAATTTTGTGGCCCATCCTCCTCAGTTCCTCCCTCGCCTCCTCGTCGCAGCTCCCCTCCTCTAAAAACACGTCCCCATCCCTGCTCCCGTCTCGAATGCAAAATCTCTCCCAATCAACCGCCGACTGAACGTCCATTTTGTACTTCAGCAAGTTCACGACGAGCTGCATGTGCCCTTGGGGTTGCATGTTCCCGCCCATGTTGCTGATGCTCGCAACGAAATCCCCCCCCCTCGTCCCCTTCGTCGTCACCATGCACGGGATGATAGTGTGTAATGGGCGCTTAGCCGGCCCAACGCAGTTGGGGTGTGATTTTTCGAGCGAAAATCCAAACCCTCTGTTCTGTGCCGGTGGGTTAGTTTATTGTGGATTGGGCAGGTCGTTTTTATGGCTCGCCCGCTTCGCTGGCCAAACCTGCAAGCAGAACCCGCAGTTCGCCGGAACAATTCCAGTTCCGAAGCCCATGTAATTGCTGTTGACGAACGAGATTGCGTTTCCCCACTTGAATGAATGTTTGTTAGTTCCAGAAAGTTCCAGTTAGTAATGTGGGGGTGTAGCCATTTCCGCTCGCTTCGCTCGCTCACCTGGTCGACGACTTGAAAACTAACTGCGCTCCATCAGTTAGAATTGTGTCAGGGGAAACCCCCGAAACCCCCCTTATCCGCTGCGCTCGGCTTTTCCGCTGCGCTCAATTTTTGCGCTCACTCGCAACTTCCGCTCGCTTCGCTCGCTAGCTCACCTGTGCACGACGACTCCCCGGGCAAGTTTTTGCACCTACTGGTTGTGTCATCGTAGCAATCTTTCACCCTCTTCTTGATTCTATTCACATCCAAAATTGAATTTGAGTCCACACCATCCCCAACGAACTCCTTGATGTCGCCAAATCCCAGCCGCATGCACTCGATCATTGCGTGCAGCGCGGAAGCGGATTTTGGGTTGCGCTCGTTCTCGTCCGTTCCGAGGGGGAGCTTCGTAACTCTCTCAACCTCCTTCAGCGATTCTAATCCAACAAGCGCTCCGATGCCCTGACCGTTTGGCGGGATCTCCCAGATGTCATGATCCATGTAAGAGGCGCTGATGGGTTGCGGGAACGATGATTTGTGCGAGATGAGATCAATCTGCGCTGAGGCCGAGCGAAGGAGCGAATACGAATTGAGGTGGAATTGTGAACGTCAGATTGCATTGGATTTGCATTGGATTTGATTTGCATTTAAGCCATTTTTCATTAACCGCTCTCTCACCTCTTCCAACAATCCACCGTGCCTCGTAACAGCCTTGACAATTTCCTTCCCAACCCTCCCCTCGTAAAAGCGCCCAGCCCCAAACGCTCCCAATTCCCTCAACGTCGCCGCCAAGTCCGGATTCGAAAAAAGCTCCCCCTCCCTCGGCGGCTGCCCACTGCCCGCGCACGTGAACGGCACCCTCCCCCCCCCGTCGACAGCGTTCGCCGATCCGTTGCCGCTCCACTGGCGAATCTGAGGGATTCCGTTGTGCCAAGCCCAGGAGGTTGTCGACTGAACGGGGAAGCCACCCTCCGAAAGCGAAGCGGCCGGTTCCAGCAAATCGGCGAAGCTTATTGAAGGCGCCGACCCTGACTCCTCGAGCTTTGTGCCCCAGCGATTGTGAACGTCCTCCCAGCCCTTTGCTGCCCCCGGAACCGTGACTGTCATCGCGTGGAACTTCGGAAGCTTCTTCTCGCCGGGGAAGTCAGAGTCGGCAACAGCCACAGCCAAGTAATTTTCGAGGGTGGCAGAGTGGGATGACTTTCCGGAGCCGTTTATCGCCTGAACGGTCTTCGTCGATGCTTCGTAGTAGAGGGCGAACATGTCGCCACCTAGGCCTGTTGAGCAGGGCTCGGTAACGGCCAGAGCGGCCGCAACCGCTACAGCAGCATCAGCCGCATTGCCGCCCTTCTTCAGGATGTCTAGGCCGATTTGGGAGGCAAGCGGCTGGGAGCTAGCAACCGCTCCGTTGGTGCAGATCAAGGGGGAACGCCGAGAGTTGAAATTGTAAGAGGGGGGCCCCCGCTTTGGTTCTAATGGGATGGGTTTCGTTGGGTAAGCTGTACCATGGGCAGCAGACGTTGACTTCTCCCCTACCTGGAAGTAGTCGGCCATGTATCGGTCGCAGGAGCCTGTGCCCGGGTCTAGCCAGTGCAGCCTTGTGCAACACTTTAAATTTTTCCTTGGAATCTGATCCAACATTTTAACAAATCCCACACATGAGTTCCCTCACCAATTCGCTCTTGCGAGCGCCCCCTGCAAGCAACACAACAGCAATGTCGATAGGCAACATTGTAACAGGAGGGAATCAATCATATGTCATTCCCAGTCAGGCCCAAACTCTTTCTCCCCAACAGGTGCAATACCAACAATATCAGCAGCAGCAGCAGCAACAGCAGCAGCAACAGCAGCAGCAGCAACAGCAGCAGCAGCAGCAACAGCAGCAGCAGCAACAGCAGCAGCAGCAACAACAGCAGCAGCAGCATCAGCAACAGCAGCAGCAGCAGCAGCAGCAGCAACAGCAACAGCAACAGCAGCAACAATTCCAAACTTCGCCCATGTTGATTCAATCACCCAAGCAGCCAGCACTTTCCCCAAACCACACCATCGTTCAGCAGTACCAGCCACGTCGAGGAGTAACAATTTCCCGTGTTCAATCCAACGTGGCGCAGCCCAAGCCAGCTCCTGGGCAATCATCGTCATCATCAAAAGCCAACAAAAAAAACCAAAGCAGAATAAAACGCAACGACATAAACAGCAACAACGGAATGGATGACGAGGTTTACTCCGGCTCTCCTCCTCCCCCCCCCTCTCAAGCTGTAACTTCTCCCTACCAGTCATCCTACCAGTCACCACAGATTGCATCTGCAGGTCGTGGTCGTGGCCGTGGTGTCTCAAATCAACCAGCTTGGCAGCAGCAGCAAGCGCAGCAGCAAGCGCAGCAGCAAGCGCAGCAGCAACACCAGCAACTTCAACAACAAAAGGAGCAACAACAACAACAACAGCAGCAACAACAACAACAATTCCAAGTCCAAGCCCAAGTCCAACCAACCGCACCTCCCCTGATCATAATAGACTTCATCAACGTTGCGCAAACCTTCATCTCTTACCTGGAGACCTCCGGCTCAATACCCCCCTCTGAAGACGACAACGAGACCACCAACTTATCCATTCAAGGCGCATCTTCTGCCTACAAATTCTTCGACGAGTCGGGTTGTCGTGCCGTTCTGGCGATCCCCTTCGAGTACCATCAGAAGTTCATACACACGATGGGCGACACCTACAATTTGGCTTGTCCAAATGAGCAGGAAGACTTTGACGAGTTCCTTCTGACCAACGTGAAATCGCAAACAGCAATAAATGCCGCGAACGGCACATTTTTATTGAGCAATTTTCGGTACGCCAAAGAGCGAAGTGAATCAGTAGAGTTGGCAACCTTCCTCGAACAAGGCTCGTCAGTCCGGCCAGAGCTTGGAGCGGGTAAAATTGCGTTTACATTTCAACACGACTCCAACGATCAAGTCACCTTCACCCCCAACCCCACCCACACATTAATCGTCGAGATGAATAAGAATATCAACAAATAGGTTTTTGAAAATACTAAACTACTGTTTCTCCATTTCACTTCTTACTGGCGGCTGAAGCAACACGATTAAATTCAACCAGACTACCGGTTAATAGCCTCTTTGCAACGAAATCCTCGGGCATAACCTTCGCGACTAGCCTGTGAATTATAGGGTGTGAGTGGTTGAAATTGAGCGAGCGGCGAGCAAAGCGAGCAGTGAGCAAAGCGAGCTAGTAAATCTAGTAAATCTAGTATATGGGGTTGTTGCTGGCTCGCTTCGCTCACCTGGGCACTCTAATTTTCACGCTCAGGGTCATTTTGCAGCAGTTGTTTTTAAGATCATTGTCGAAGAACACCACGTGACCAGTGTTCTCAACTCCACTGATGCTCTTCCACCGCATGCTGGGGGATTCTATATCGGGGTTGGTCTCGGTTGTTTTGGCCTCCCACGTGTGCTTCACTTTTAAAACAGACAGTACCCAATTGCTGACTGTCGGGTCTGTCTTGTCGTATGTAACTGACTTGAGACTTGGACACCATTTCGGGTGGTTGGACAGGTCGCTGTAAATAGAAAATGCATGCTGAGCGTTGCAATCCAATTTTTGGGTGAGCTTCGCTGAAACAATGTTTTTATTTTGTGTGGGGTTGTTTTCTATGGGGGCAGAAGAGATGAAGGAGTTTGTGTAATTAACTAGAAGGAAAGTTACCAGTAAAAAATGGTTCGAAGTTGCTATTGTAAAAATGGGGGTTAGTGTGTGTTGTGTTGTGTTTGTGTGTGCTGTTTAATAACCTCTAAGACAATGGGAACAGGATTGTGAGGTGCAAATACATCTCTCCCATCATCAACTCTCGGTAAGCTTTTGATCGGTTGCTTGAGGCCTCAAAACGAGTATTCACACATGATCGGGGGTCAATATTCCACTAATTTAACAGGCGCGATACCTCATTGGGAGGAGGTGCGTCTTGACTTATCGGTGGGGTCTTCGTCTTGGTCTTAAGGGTGAATAAAAGAGTGTTGAATCGTTAATTTACCTTGCATGAGTGGGAGCAATCTCAGTGATTGCTAAAGGATAGAAGAGGCTTAAATAGTGTGGAACAAGTGATGGCTAAAGGATAGAAGAGAATATAGTGTGGGGGAGAAAATACAAATCAAAATCAAGCAAATAAACTTTTTTTCAGGGTTTCACGCCACGTTCGACTAAAATGTATACTCTACGTGTTGTTAGACCGGCAAGTCGGCGACTTTCCCTTATGAAGACATCTCTCTTCTCAACGTCTCCGCCAACAACTCCACAGGGTGCTCACATTTCCCTCAAAACATTCCTGGCAGCGGGTGCTTTCTCCTTTGCCGCCGTGTCGTTTTATAAGATCCAATTTGAGGAAAAAGTGACGAGCATGAGTAAAACCGTAAAAACAACGGGGAAGGCGTTGGTAGGTGGAGACTGGACAATGGTAGATATCACCACTGGGGAGCTCGTCACCAATGAGACAGTTTTAGAAGACGGTCATTTCTCCCTGCTCTACTTCGGTTTTGCCAAATGTCCTGATATTTGCCCCTCCGAGCTTGTGAAGGTGGGAAAAGTGCTCGACACAATGAAGAAGAAGCACAAGCACATCAAGATCACACCAGGTGAGAGAGGGAGAGAAGAAACGAACCAGCAACCCAAAATACTAGCTTCTAGCTCACTTTGCTCGCGCTCACTTTGCTCGCGCTCACTTTGCTCGCGCTCACTTTCCTCACGCTCGCTTTCCTCGCCACTCACTCGCTCACATTTCAACCACTCACACCCCAAAATTCACACACCACAGTTTTCGTTACCGTCGATCCGGCTAGAGACTCCATCAAACAACTAAAACTCTACGGCAAGGACTTTCACCCGGATATCAAGTTCGTAACGGGAACCCCGGAAATGGTGAAGAAGATGACGAAGAAATACAGGGTGTACGTTAGCAAGGCGGACGAGGAGGACGACGGGGACTATTTGGTAGATCACTCCATCGTTTTGTACTTCGGAGGAAAGAAGGGGGAATTTTTGGACTTTTTCTCGCAGAGTATGAAACCAAGTGACATTTGTAACAAAATTGTGGAGCAGACGGAGAAGTATTGAATGATGTGTGTACTTGAAAGTAGAAATTTTTGAAGTTCGTCTCGTCTCGTGAAAATAATTTATCGGCAATTTCCCAGCAATTTGAGAAAAAGTAACTTGCAGAAAATTCTAATCCCGTGCTGGCTCCCAATCATCTTCGTTGTGTTTGTGCTCTTCTTCCTAATGTGACCCAAGCATCGGACTGATTCATTCTTTGACCTTCCCAAAAAAAGAACTTGCCTGAAAACCTTTTAAACTCCAACTCCAGTTTGGAATTTGCGCAAGCAAGAACACTTGCCGTGTGTTGGCTTCTCTCGCCTTTCGCCAGTCGTCCCAGTGGATGCTCACCACGGTGAAATTGAGTTTTTCCAGCAACCTTCGTTTGAACTTCGTTCGGCCGCTCTCGACGTCTAGTCCGTTGCATTGCACGTAGTGCTTCGGTCCATTGAATTCAATGGCAACTTTTTTGTTCTCTTTCTTGGAAATCACGATGTCGATGTTGAGCATGGTGGAGGTGTTGAAGGTGACGTTGCTGCTCTCGAACGGTGAGACCTCTATTTCGTGGTAGATTTCGAGCTCTTTCAGGGTGTCGGAGACTTCCTTGTGGTTTAGTGATACAATGTCTTCTAATTGCGCCGCTGCTGCCTCAATTTGGCTGAGAAGGGATTCGGGCAGTGGCTCAAGGTCAAGTTTCGGTCCCTCGATCTGAGCTGCGGCATAAAACAACGCGAGCTGCAGCAAGCCCTCTTTGTTGAGCTGCAGCCGACCGTCACACGCCATCTTCCACAGTTTCTTGACCAAGCCACTCCCCTCGTCCAAGTATCCCGCAATCGCGAAGGACCACAGTGTAGTCGTAACCTCCTGCTCGTTTCCGTTTCCAACGAATCGTCCGTGCTGAGCCGCCACCGCCTTGAACAACGCCTCGGCCTCGTGCCCAACCGTTGCAAACGCCCAACAGTTGGTGATCATGGCCTGCACCTTGTCACTTGCGACAATTCGCTTGTGCTGACCCACCACCTCCTCGAACAACGCGTCGGCCCTGTGCCCGGCCTTCGCAAATGCCCAGCAGGTGTTGCTCAGCTCCTGCGCGTTGCCCCTTTCAGCAATAAGTTTGTGCTGACCCGCCACCGCCTCGAACAACGCGTCGGCCCTGTGCCCGGCCTTCGCAAATGCCCAGCAGGAGTTGCTCAGCTCCTGCACCTTGCCTTCTCTGGCGATACGTCCGTGCTGAGCCGCCACCGCCTCAAAGAGTTCCGCCGATTCACAGCCAACGGTCGCAAACGCCCAAACAATATTGCTCAGCGTCTGTGGTTCCCCCTCCTTCGCAATTCTCTCGCGGAGCCTCACGATCTCATTGAAAAACCCCTCATCGAAGATTTTCAGCTTTCCGAGAGAATGTGTGATGGTGGCAATCCCTCGAACGTCAAACCACTCCGGCGTACTCTGCAACTTGTCGATTGTGCTCTCCAACAACCCTTTAAACCTCTCGTCCGTTTTAAGTTTCTCAACATTATTAAACCCTCGCACCTCTTTAGCAAGTATTCCGTAGATATTTGCGAGGTGAATTACATTCACATTATCGGCATTCTGAGCATACAAGTTCAGCAGGCCAGACACATCCCGCTTATTCTTCAAGTTAGTGATTCTTCCTGAAAACATTCGAGCCTCATTTTGTCCATCATTTGGTCGTTGTAAACAGTTTTGTTGTTGTTGTTGCTGCTGCTGCTGCTTCTGTCCAGAGTAGCCGCTGGTGTTGTTGGGACGGGGGTTGGAATTGGACAATGTTGGTTGATGCTGTGTTTGTGTACTAAAAATCCAGGGTGACTTGAATTTTGTTGAAGAAGGAGCTGCATGGCCATCATTCTCTTGTTCCCGCTTTCTTTTCTTCGTAAAAGCTTCTAGTCTAGACGCAAAATCCATTTTCTTTTTTCACTTTTTTGTTCTCCAAATTTAAATTTTTGTCCACGCTCTCTGAACCTTGCACACTTCCTCCTTTGGTTCAAGGAGCTCATGGCCAGCTCAGCTTCAACAACCGTTAGAGGCCAACCAATAAAAATGAATGAGAGTTGGGGAGCAGGGATTGGTGGAGGTTTATGGTCTACTGGTAAAGCTCTTGCTGCATACTTTGAAGCAAACCCTGCTTTCCTCAACAAAAGTTTAGGAAACAAACGATGCATAGAAGTTGGCAGCGGAAATGCCTATAATGGAATGCTTTTGGCCACCATCGTTCCGACTTGTTCTGTTGTCGTTACTGACATCTTCAAGCATGTTGCTTTCATGAAGGAAACGATTATCGAAAACCGTGCCTCCCTTGAAAACTGCGGAGCCGACGTGAAAGCCGCCGAGTACGACTGGGGGGCGGAACCTGACATAAAGCAGCTCGGTCACGACCAGTTTGACTTCATTTTCGGCTCAGATGTTGCGTATCGCGACTATCTCCACGATCCTCTCATCGACGCTTTCGACAAGTTGTCTCACGTGAACACGGTCATTCTTATTGGTGTCACGAAAACAGATACGTCTACTGAGTTTTTCACCAAATTGAACAAGAGAAACTTCTCCTACACACGTTTTCATGACAACCAACTTGACCCAGAGTTTCGTGGGAACATTTTTGGATTGTATTTCATTCAGAGGGAGAGGAAGCAATGAGAAGAGGGGGCATAAATCTACTCTAGTTTTTAGTTAGTTTTTTTCCTTTATTTCTACACGTAATATATTCTTACAACGCTCTTGGCAAGAAACGTATCGCCATCGTGAAAACTCGTCTCAATTGTAATCTCTCCAGTTAGCATTTCGGCAGGCTGAAGCGAGGCGTAATTTTCAACGAAGCACGTTAGCGAGAGCGAAAGCAAGAGTGGGTTAGGAGTGTGGCCATGCAAACTAGTTGTGACTAGCTCGCTTCGCTTCGCTCGCTCACCATCATTTGGTCTGGGTCTGCTGCCTCGATTATCTGCTGCCACGAGTTTGTGCTTCCCGGAATGACGAAGCCAAAATCGAAAAACCACTCTTCGATGCAGCACCCCTGGAAGAATATTTTCTGCTCGAGCTTGAACTTCTCCATGAGTTCAGTCGACGAGAAGTTGATTTCTCGCGACACGGCATTGCACTGTAAAATTTCTGCAGGGATTCTGGCCTTAATCTCCTTCTCCCACATACTAGCCCCCCAATTTCCACTCTCCCACATCAGTTCGCCGGTCTCCCCATCACGCATGTTCATCCAGTTAATCTTAAATCCGTCCACAACAGCCTTGGCCCTAGGATCATTGGCAACGCAAATTTCTCCTTCCTGGTTGTCGTTCATTAGCGCCTAAAATTTTGTAGAATGTTAGAATGTTCTTATGATGCGTAAAGCATGTGGTAGCGGCGGCCCCTGGCTCAAAATGCGCCTCAACAAACCTCCCTCAAAATATTTGTCGTCATTACCTTGAATTCCCTTTCCACTGCCAACTCCTCTTCTTCGGAGTCGGCATCGTCGCTCTTGTCCCCTTTAGCCTCTTCCTCGTGCTTTCCCTCTTCCTTAGCCTCCATTGGGAAAAGCTGATATGCGAAGAAATAAAAAAAAAAAAACTTAAAAAAAAAAGTAATAAACGATACTTAGAGGTCCACCATACTTACTTTAAACTTCAAACAATCAGTTCTCCCAACCCCTCCTTCCCAAACTTTCCCCTCAAAACCTTGCCCAACCCTCCCTCCGCCAAATACACAATGACCCAACTCCAACATAAACATAAATATATCCACCTCCTCCTCCTTGCCCTTATTCTTTCCAACTCTCAAACGAACTCCCAAGAATCTCCATCTCCAACCCCACTCTCGTCCGGGGAAGACGGCGAGGGAGGGGGCAGCGGCAGCGGCAGCGGTGTCATCAAAGGCTTTTGCAACATGACAAAATATTCAGAGTGGTTGTTGAAGCCATTGGGCGACTTTGACGTGCCTCTTACTGGCGATCCGAACTTCTTTTCGATAACAAAGGTGAGCTGTGATACACAAGAGCGACTAACGAGAGCGACTAACACAAAATGAAAATAGTACGACCTCTCAGCGACGGACGGTGGCGACGGTTCTTTCAACCTCCGGGTTGGGGAAGCTATTCAAATATTGTCGATAAAGTGCTACGAGTCGATGCGGCAGCTCTCCCTCGACCTTGCAGGGAAACACGGTCCGGTGTCCGACTATAACATTTATGGGGTAATGTGCTCCGAATACTGCCTGAAGAACGACCTGCTGAGGAACAACTTTCTCAAGGACACCGGCTGCACGTGCCTTGACCTCAGCACGCTGGTAGATGACGTTAGCTACAACATGGAAGGGGACTGGTGCAATCAGAACAGCGGGAGGATTCTGTGCGATGTGCTGGACAGGTGCGGGATTTGGGATTGCGACATAAATGATTTCATGTGTCCGAGGTACGAGTACAACAAGATGGACACGCCGTTGAGAGGTTTGGGGGATTGTTTGGCGGCAGGCTGGAAGGTCAAAGTGGGTTTGGTGATGTGGGGGCTCGTGGCTTTGGGGGGGGGGGTGCTAATCATAAAAAGATTAAATTTGAGTAGACTTTTTCCTAATCGTAATTGTTTACCGACTCGTGAGGCGTCCTGTCCGTGATCCAGTACAACTCGTTGGCGTTGCTGTAATATCCCCTCCCAAGAATCGGGAGCAAGTCTGCGCCGAGCGAAGAAGGTGCGAGGCGCATTTTTAATGAAGCAACAAGAGCAAAACGAATGAGGCGAGTCAAAAGAATTGAGTGGGTTAGTTTAGTAATGAATGTTGCCATTATTTCTGTAGCCATTTCGCGGGATTCATCGCGAGTATTCTCGTCTTCATCAAGGATCACAATCGAGAGGCGTTGCTTGTTCATGGGGTCCCGAATGCCTTGAATGAACTCTTCTAAATTTATTGAGCCGTCGTTGCCAGTGTCAAAGTAGTTGAAAAGGATGTTGAGCTCAGTGCCAGTAAGGCCAATATCACACTCCCTCATCGCCTTGGTGAATTCGTCCTTGGACAGGACTTGGAGTCGTCGTCGTCCATAATCTTGAACTTTCTGGAAATGCCGGAAATTCCCCGGGCTCCCCTCTTCGCAAGCTGGGCCTTGAGGGCCGCGACTATGTTGGAAACGTTGGGCGGTGGGG
>Ga0302138_10001333_pt1 | contig 11976 bp, 10 predicted proteins | sample CBN3_321_MG_FD_203110 | JGI IMG/M metagenome (GOLD analysis project Ga0302138, IMG submission 203110) | Marine microbial communities from Western Arctic Ocean, Canada - CBN3_surface | ecosystem: Environmental > Aquatic > Marine > Oceanic | place: Canada: Western Arctic Ocean | collected 2017-09-15 | reverse complement strand
CCAAGGGTTGTTGCCATGGAAGCTGTCTTTTACAGTCCCGTCTACAAACTCAACCATCATTTCAATAAAATTTTGCATGCCTGTTGGTACACCGCTCGTTGCTCTATTAGCAGCGAAACGAAACAAAATACAAAAAACTAGCCCAAGAAAAATTGACCAACCAAGGCTGTCTACATTAACAGCCATGAAGCCCATTTCTGCTGCTTCTTGAGCATTGTGAGCAAAACCCCAACCATGGTCTGTTTGACCAAAAGTCAAATTAGTTAGGTGGTGCTGTATATAGCTTGTTGATGTTATCTCTACACCGCTTGCCATTCTTTTCTCTCAAACCAAATAAATTTTTTATTTACAATTCAGTGTTTTCGCAACACAAAACCACTGGACAATTATCATGGCGCCATAAGCAAGAAACAGCGCGGGTACATCTAATGGACTAATAAGGCCAAATGATAACCCAAACAGTAGAGCTGTAAGCAAAAGCTTTCCTGCTTCTCCCTTCTGTATAGCGCTCAATATTTTTGGCGCCTGCTTGGCCCCAACATATCGAAAGGCCAATAAAGAAAAATAAGCCTGTGGCACTATTTGTATTATTCCGCCAATCAACACTGAATAAGCGGTCTTTATATCTAATGGAGCCACTACTGCTACTACTACAAATAAAATTAATATTTGCGTTTTTGCTATACGGCCTACTGGTGGGGCCTCTATGGTGGTTCTCATTTATTACCAACTTCTTTCAATAACAACGCTTTGATTTTAAAAAGCGCGGCAATTATATGTAGTACCAACAACAGATTCAACACCTCTTTTGTATTAAACCTTGTTATCGCTCTATGCGTTTCTTAATACTCAGTATTTTTCTTGGTTATTTAATATGGCTTAAAATGCCGTCCAGCTCGTCCAAGCTGTTGTATTTTAAAATCAAGCGGCCCTTTCCTTTTGCGCTGTGCTGAATAGCCACCTCGGCGCCTAGTTGATCTGACAGCTTCTCCTGCAGTCGCTTTATATCTGGATTTAATTGATTCGCGTTTGGATCTTTTGGTTTATCTTGTAACAAAAACCTAACGTACGCTTCTGTTTGTCTGACCGTCATATTTTTAACAACTACCGCTCTGGCAGCGTCTAGTTGTACCTGTCCCTGCAAACCCAATAGGGCTCTACCATGCCCCATCTCTAAATCTCCATGCTCAAGTAGCCTTTGTACTTCTACCTTCAGTGTCATTAGGCGCATAAGATTAGCCACGGCACTCCGCGACTTGCTTACCGCATCAGCCACCTGTTGCTGAGTAAGCTCAAACTCTTGCTGTAGGCGAACCAAAGCTTGTGCTTCTTCGATAGCATTTAAGTCTTCTCGCTGAATGTTTTCAATAAGAGACATAGCTAACGCCGCATCATCAGAAACATTTTTTATCAAAGCAGGTATTGTATCCAACCCTGCTAACTGTGCTGCTCGCCATCGCCTTTCTCCGGCGATAATTTCATAGCTGTCCGGACCCGTCGGTCTAACAACCACGGGCTGCATAATGCCGTGTGTTTGTATGGACGAGGTGAGCTCTTCTAGGGCCTCGGGATGCATGTCGCGACGAGGCTGGTATTTTCCCCTAACTAAAAACTCTACCGGCAGCGACTTTAATAGCTCTTGGTCTGTTTTCTCATGCTTTTCGATTGCTTCTGTTTCGCGGCCAGCTGCCAGTAAAGCGTCAAGACCTCTACCCAAACCTTTTCTTTTGCTCATGGTTTAACCTACAATTTCTACGTTATGAGTTAATCTTTGTTTTGCCGCGTCTCAGAATTTCTCCAGCCAAACCAAGGTAAGCAACAGCGCCCTTGGAGCTTTTATCATAAACAAGGGCTGGCAGCCCATGGCTAGGGGCTTCTGCTAGGCGGACATTTCGGGGGATTGCTACCCGGTACATCAGGCCACCAAAATGGTGCGCCAATTGTGCTGTTACCTCGTTTGATAGACTGTTTCTTGGATCAAACATTGTTCGAACAATTCCTTCTATTTTTAACCCCGGGTTAAGGTGTTGGCTAATTTTTTTAATAGTGCCAATCAGGTCTGACAGGCCCTCTAAAGCAAAGTATTCACACTGCATGGGCACAATAACCCCATCACATGAGACCAAAGAATTTATTGTTAACATGCTTAGGGATGGAGGGCAGTCAACTATAATAAAATCATAGTTATTTTTTATACGTATGAGGGCGTACCGAAGACGACTTTCTTTGTTTTTTAGCTTTAATAGCTCAACCTCTGCTGCGGTGAGATCATCGTTTGCAGGCAAAACATCATAGCTTCCTGACAAGCTTCTCTGCACAACCTCTTCTGCCCCAATAGCCCCAACCAAAACATCAAGCGCAGTGACCTCAAGGTCGCTTTTGTTTACCCCACTGCCCATGGTTGCGTTGCCCTGGGGATCCATATCAACCAACAGCACTCGTTTGCCGTAACTAGCCAAAGAGGCAGCGAGATTTATGGTGGTGGTGGTTTTCCCCACACCACCTTTTTGGTTGGCGACGGTAAATATCCTAGTCACAAGGGTTTCCTCGGAAGCGTTGCTATGGTAGTTCTATTTCAACAAGGTGGCGTTTGTTGTTTACGCCAGGCACCACCAAACGGTGTGAAGCAACGACCTTATAATGTTTTGGTAACATACTCAACTCTTGGTCTGGAAGTTGGCCCTTCATAGCATAAAACCGACCCCCTTTCTCAAGTAAATGTTTGGTTTTCTCAATCATGTCACTTAGGTCTGAAAAAGCCCTGCTTGTAATGGCGTTAAAGCGTGCTTCTGTTTGATGTTTTTCTGCGCGGCCCTGTATCTCATTAACATTTTCTAGACCTAGTTGGTTTTTTGCTTGAAACAAAAATCTTATTTTTTTGCCGTTTGAATCTAACAGGGTAAAGCGGCGCTCTGGATATAATATAGCTAACGGGATTCCTGGTAACCCGGCCCCCGTACCCACATCCAAAATATTTTTTCCCTTAATAAACGGCGCTATGCTGAGACTATCAAGCAAATGCATGGCAACCATGTCTTCTGGGTTGCGGATAGCTGTTAAGTTATAAGCCTCATTCCATTTTTTTAAAATTTCTAGGTAGTCTAAAAACAGGTTTATTTGTTGGTTTGTGGTAGGCAAACAAAGCTCCATTGTTCCTGTCTCAAGGAGTTTTTTTAGTTTACTTCTCATGGCTTATGCGGTCTTTATTGTTTTTATAGCGGAACTCTTTTTAAGATGAACCAACAATACAGAAATAGCTGCTGATGTTACACCGGGTATTCGGGAGGCCCTTGCTAGTGTTGACGGTCTAAGGTCCGAAAGTTTTTGTTTTGCTTCGTTAGAAAGACCGCTGATTAAACTAAAATCAAAATCATCAGGAATTTTTGTGTTTTCTTGCCGACGAAGTTTGTCAATTTCACCCTGTTGTCGGTTTATGTATCCAGCATATTTGGCTTGAATTTCTACCTGCTCTGCAACCTCCTTCGACACGCTGGTGGTTTCATCAAACCCTTTAATGTCCCCATAACCCAGTTCTGGTCTTTTTAGTAAATCCAAAAGATTATACTCTCGGGTTAAAGAAGACCCGGTTTTGTTTTTGATTGCTTGCGCCAGCAATGAGTCTGGTTGAACCCAGGCGCGCCCCAAACGCTGCTGTTCAATTATAATTGCTTCTTTTTTTTCACAAAAAGATCTCCAGCGACTCTCGCCAATCAACCCAAACCCTCTTCCCAGCTCTGTTAATCGAAGGTCTGCATTATCCTGCCTTAACAACAACCTATACTCTGCTCTGCTTGTGAACATTCGGTAGGGCTCAACAGTCCCCATAGTGATTAAATCATCAACCAAAACACCCATGTAAGCCAGGTCCCGTTCAGGGCACCAGGGCTCTTTTTCTTGAGTCATAAGTGCTGCGTTTATACCTGCTAACAACCCTTGTGCTCCAGCCTCTTCATATCCTGTTGTTCCATTAATTTGACCCGCAAAAAACAAACCCTCTATACATTTGGTTTCTAGGGAATGCTTTAAATCCTGAGGATTAAAGAAATCGTATTCTATTGCATAACCAGGCCTGGTTATGTGTGCATCCTCAAAACCCTTAATCGATCTAACCATCTCCATTTGCACATCAAAAGGTAAACTGGTGGAGATGCCATTAGGATAAAGCTCGTGTGTTGTTAGCCCTTCTGGCTCTATGAAAATTTGATGTGATTCTTTGTCTGCAAATCGTACAACCTTGTCTTCAATAGAGGGGCAATAGCGAGGACCTACACCCTCGATGACCCCGGTGTACATTGGAGAGCGATCCATAGCCCCCTCGATGATTTCGTGTGTTGTTTTGTTGGTGTGTGTTATATAACAACAAATTTGTTCTGGGTGTTCGTTTGTGTTTCCCAAGAAAGACATAACTGGTTCAGGTTTATCGCCCCATTGCGGTTCTAACCCATCAAAACTCACAGACCGCGCGTCAATACGTGGTGGCGTCCCTGTCTTTAAACGACCAACCCTAAAGGGCAGCTCGCGCAACCTGTTTGCAAGACCTATAGATGGTTGGTCGCCGGCGCGACCCCCTGAATGATTTTCCAACCCTATGTGGATTTTTCCAGCCAAAAAAGTTCCGGCCGTTAGGACCACTGTTTTTCCAAAAAAAATCAAACCCATTTGAGTGACAACACCAGTAATACTATTTCCTTCGGTTATTAGGTCATCTACTGACTGCTGAAAAATAGAGAGGTTGGGTTGGTTTTCCAAGGTTTTGCGAATAAATGCTTTGTACAACAACCGGTCTGTTTGGGCCCGGGTGGCTCTTACAGCGGGACCCTTTCTTTCATTTAAAACACGAAATTGTATGCCGGCTGCATCGGTAGCGTGGGCCATAACGCCACCCAAAGCATCAATTTCTCTAACGAGATGACTTTTTCCTATTCCACCAATTGCAGGATTGCATGACATTTGCCCCAAGGTTTCTATGTTATGTGTAAGCAAAAGAGTCTTTCTTCCCATTCTCGCAGCAGCCAAGCACGCCTCTGTACCAGCATGTCCACCACCAATAACAATCACGTCAAATTTTTCTGGGTAATACATAAATACAACCAGTCAAGAAAATTCAGAAACAAGTCTCTTAGTATAATATAAATAGGGTGGCGGTTCTAAAAAACCCTTCATGTATTATTAATGGCACTAAGTTATATATGTGTTGTTATGTATATATATTTAAATTTATTATTATTATTATGTAGGTTTAATTCTGTGCAAAACACAAAAAATCCTTTTTTAATCAAAAAGATAAAACAATATAATCCCTCTTTATAAGCTAACCATAAACGGTTTTTTATAAACCCAAGGTTGTGGATAATATGGCTACTTATCCACAGATATAACCAGGGGGTCTTTATCCACAAAAAGATCCACAGAGTATTCCTTTGTTTCCCCTGGTGTAATCTACAGGTTATTTTTGTTTAATTTTTGAATTTTTAGCCAAACAATTAAAAAATTAGAAGTATGTAACCATATGATTCATTATTCCATTGCTCTATCGGAGTTTTTTCTTTAGAATCCATCGCCCTTAGAGGTGTTAGTTAGTTAACGGAAGTTTTGATCATGAAAAGAACATTTCAACCCAGCATAATAAAGCGTAAGCGTACACATGGATTTCGTGCTCGTATGGCTACAAAAGGCGGGCGTGCTGTAATTAACCGCCGTCGTGCTAAGGGCCGTCAACGCCTATCAGCTTAATTTTTCGCCTTATGGGGGTTTCTGCCTTAACTATAAGGTGGGTTGTTTGTCTTTAGGGGTGAACACCTAAACTACTATGTCTGAAGTTACCTTTGGTAGAGAAAAGCGACTATTGACAACACAGGCTTTTCAGGCCGTTTTTGGTGATACACATCATAAGGTCTCCCACCCAAATTTTTTATTATTAGCGCGCCCCAACCAACTATCAAACGCAAGATTAGGGATGGTTGTGGCTAAAAAAAACATCCGGTTTTCTGTCCACCGAAACAGAATTAAGCGTGTTGTAAGGGATTCTTTTCGTTTAATGCAGCATGATCTTGCTCCTGTGGATGTTATATTCCTTGTTCGTAGGGGTATGGATAAATTATCATCTAAAGATCAAACCGGCCTTATGTTAGGGGCGTGGAAAAAATTGCATAAAAAGCTGCGGATTACATCATGACAATTGGCACTACCACTGTAGTTCAAAAACTATGTATTTTTCCAATAAAATGCTATCGGTTTATATTGAGTCCTTGGCTGGGGGACAACTGTAGATTTTCGCCCAGTTGTTCTTGTTATGCAGAGGAAGCTATTGTGGCACACGGTGTCTTTAAGGGGGTTTTCTTTACATTTTATCGACTTATAAGGTGTCACCCCTTTCATCTAGGGGGTTACGACCCCGTTCCCCCAACAGACCAAAAAAATCGGAAGAAATAAATATGGATTGGCAACGCTCGTTTCTTATTGGCGCCATGTTGGTGGTGTTGTATATGCTTTTTTTGGAGTGGGACGGCTTTCAGGCACAATACAATCCCGTAACAAATAGTCCTGCTTTAAGTGAGTTGGTGGTTCCAGAAATCCCCTTGGTTGAACCAACCAACACCCCCACCCCCAAACCAATGACAAACGAGATCCCCTCTGTCGTTGTGGGTGGAGAAACAACAACAATTTTTCAAGACATACAAAACGAAAAGAGCGAGCGGGTTGTTACAGTTTCCACTGACGTATTGACAGTTCATATTGATACTCATGGGGGGGACATTGTTCGGGTAGAGCTACCAAAACACCTGGCTGATATTGACGACAAAGATACCCCATTTATTTTGCTGAATCGCACAGCAACAACAACCTATATAGCACAAAGCGGCTTGATCGGGGTTAACGGCACAGACACAAAAGCAGGAAGGCCTGTTTTTAAGGCCCAAGCCACCCACTACCAATTACAAGAAAACGACGACTCATTGCAAGTCCAGCTAATGTTGGAAGAAAACAACGTTACGATTACCAAGCAATATACTTTTACTCGTAGCGACTATCTTGTGGAGCTTGAATATAAAATAACAAATCAGAGCAACACAGCATGGAAGGCCGGCCTGTATGGTCAAATAAAGCGAGACAGTCACAACCCTACAGTTGTTAATGCTATGGGAATGAAGCCGTTTCTTGGAGCGGCCCTAACAAGCAATGAGAACAACTATCAAAAATTAGACTTTGAGGACATTACCGACAAGTCTTTTGAGGACAGTCTTTTGGGTGGCTGGGTTGCGATGGTTCAACACTATTTTGTAAGTGCTTGGGTGCCAAACAAAAGTACCAAAAATAACTTTAATGTTCGAAGGTTGGGCAGCCAAGACGTTTATATTTTAGGCTTCACCTCCCCAGAAATTACAGTCAACCCAGGGGAAAGTGGCAACATTAGCGCAGCCTTTTACTCTGGACCTAAAGACCAGTACCGCTTAGAGGAAATATCTCCATATCTCGATCTTACCATAGACTATGGTTGGTTGTGGATGATAGCAAAACCGTTATTTTGGGTGCTGTATCAGCTGCACCAATTTCTAGGAAACTGGGGCTGGTCAATTATCATGCTCACAATCTTGATTAAGGCAGCCTTTTTTCAGTTATCAGCTAAAAGCTACACATCTATGGCTAATATGCGTAGGCTTCAACCAGAAATGCTGCGCTTAAAAGAGCTCCACGGGGACGATCGTCAAAAAATGTCTCAAGAAACAATGAGCCTTTATAAGCGTGAAAAAGTAAATCCAATGGGGGGGTGTTTGCCCATTCTGGTTCAGATGCCGGTTTTTATAGCACTATACTGGGTGCTGCTTGAAAGTGTTGAGTTACGACACGCCCCTTGGTTGTTGTGGATTAACGACCTATCAGTGAAAGACCCATTCTTTGTGCTCCCTTTAATTATGGGGGCCAGTATGGTTATACAGCAAAAACTAAACCCCACGCCACCAGACCCGATGCAGGCCAAGGTGATGCAAATTATGCCTATAGCGTTTACTTTTTTCTTTCTATTTTTTCCGGCAGGCCTTGTTCTCTATTGGACGGTAAATAATTGCCTTTCAATTCTACAGCAGTGGATTATTACACGCAGAATAGAAGGGGCGGGAACAAAAAACTAAGACAATATGGGCTTAGCTGCCGGCGGGCAGCGGTTCGATGATTGCCTGAGTGTTAAAAATGTATTTATCTTCCGATCAGGACACAATAGCTGCGATAGCAACCCCGCCAGGAAGGGGTGGGGTTGCTGTGTTGCGCATTTCTGGCCCCAACCTTGATGTATTAATATCTGGCCTGTTATCAAAAGAACTGCAGCCTAGGCATGCTGTGCTCGCAGATTTTTTGGACGCCAGCGGAAGCGTCATAGACCAAGGGCTTGCAATATTTTTTCCTTCGCCCCACTCGTTCACTGGAGAGACAGTGTTAGAGCTTCAGGGGCACGGCGGCCCGGTTGTCATGGACATCTTATTGCGTCGCAGTCTTGAGCTGGGGGCCCGCTTGGCTAGGGCCGGAGAGTTTTCCGAACGAGCCTTTCTGAACGACAAAATAGACCTAACGCAAGCAGAGGCTACCGCTGACCTTATTAGCGCATCTTCAGAGCAAGCAGCCAGGTGCGCTGTTCGTTCTTTGCAGGGTGAGTTTTCTAAGCAAATAGTTGCGCTGGTGGGGGCGCTTACTGCCCTGCGCATTTATGTTGAAGCAGCGATTGATTTTCCAGAAGAAGAAATTGATTTTTTGGCTGACCCCAAGATAACCGCAGACCTTGATCGTTTGCTTGCAAAATTACGTGAAATCAAAACTAAGGCGCATCAAGGATCGTTAATTTCCGAAGGAATGACTGTTGTAATTGCAGGAAAACCCAATGCGGGCAAGTCTAGCCTCCTGAACGCCCTTTCTGGTCGAGATAGTGCGATCGTTACGCCTATGGCGGGCACAACTCGCGACATTCTTAAAGAACATATCCATGTTGATGGAATGCCACTGCACATAATAGATACTGCAGGCCTTAGGGAAACAGAGAACCTGATTGAGAAAGAAGGCATAAAAAGGGCCTGGGGTGAAATTGATCGCGCTGACAGGGTATTATTTGTTATTGACAGCGCTGATGAGTACTCACTAGACCTTCAAGCAAACTGGCCAGAGTTTTTTGATCGATATCCAGGCCGAAAAAACATTAGTTTTGTACTAAATAAGGTGGACCTCTCTTGTTTGCCGGCTGGAATATCAGAATACGACTATCCTGTAATTGGGCTTTCGGCAAAACAGGGTTTGGGTTTGGGGGTGCTGACTGAGCACCTTAAGGATTGCATGGGTTATACCGGTACCAACGAAGGTAGTTTTGTTGCGAGGCGCCGACACATAGAGGCGCTAATTAACGCGGAAGAGTTTCTTTTACTAGGCCGTTCGCAGCTTCTTGGAGCTGGGGCTGGAGAGTTGTTAGCAGAAGACCTGCGGTTGGCCCAACAAGCGCTAGCCCTCATTACGGGAACGTTTACTAGTGATGACCTGTTGGGCCAAATTTTCGGCAGCTTTTGTGTTGGAAAGTGACTTTTTTAAGCAAACCGGTCACTAAAATAGTTAATGTTATTTTTTACAGTCTGACTATTGTAGTGACAAGAAATTCACAGGAAAAAATCAAGTTATCAATAACTTATCCACAAGAAAGCATACAAATATAGCCATAAAGACGCCTTTGAGCTGTTTATAAACACAGCGGCGCCTGTTTTCTTATCTTGTTGTTTTAAAAGGGTATTATTTATTATTGTCTGCCTGTTTTATTTGTCAAAAATTGTGGATAACCCGACTCTTTCTGGCTAGACTAGAGTCTCGGCAAAGAAGCTGGTTCCAGAATCGTAACTAGCAACAATAATTAGTATTTTTTGGGGTATTGCAACTTGGCTCAAGTGTTGTGGGATCAGTGTTTAGGTCGTCTTGAAGAGGAGCTTCCTTCACAACAGTTTAATACCTGGATTAAACCCTTAAAGCTAGATCCGCTGCCTAGTAGCAGCATCGTCTTATTGGCGCCTAATCGTTTTATAAGAGACTGGGTGTTAGATAAATTTTTATCACGCATTACAGAAATTTATCAACAGCTTAGCAGTACGCGCTGCGAAATAAAGGTTGTTGCGTCAGAGAGCACAACCAGTGCGCCAAAGCAGGCAATACTACAGCCCCAAGTGCTAACCGGCAGGTCGCTGCCAGCGACCACGGCTATAGAGGTTCCTGCTACCCGCCCGCCCGTCAACGTTGAGGGCGGCTTAAATCATAAGACCTATCTCAACTCAACGTTCACGTTTAATTCTTTTGTGGAAGGAAAATCAAACCAGCTCGCTTTGGCCGCTTCGCGTCAAATCGCAGACAACCCGGGCGGGTCATATAACCCCTTGTTTATTTATGGTGCGGTTGGTCTGGGAAAAACCCACCTAATGCACGCGGTGGGCAACGAACTACGCCGACAAAAACCAAATGCAAAGATCGTTTATTTGCATTCAGAACGTTTTGTCGCAGATATGGTAAAAGCCTTACAGCTTAATGCAATTAACGATTTTAAGCGTTTTTATCGGTCTGTTGATGCTCTTTTGATCGATGATATGCAGTTTTTTGCTGGCAAAGAGAGATCACAAGAGGAGTTTTTTCATACATTTAACGCCCTGCTAGAGGGCGGCAAGCAGATGATATTAACTTGCGATCGGTATCCAAAGGAAATTGACGGTTTAGAGGAGCGACTTAAATCCCGTTTTGGTTGGGGTCTAACTGTTTCTGTAGAGCCACCAGAGCTTGAGACCAGGGTCGCCATCTTAATGAAAAAAGCAACGCAAGCAAAGGTGGCCCTGCCCACTGAAGCGGCTTTTTTCATTGCTCAGCGGGTTCGCTCCAACGTAAGGGAGCTAGAGGGCGCACTAAAAAGAGTGATAGCAAGCGCTCACTTTACTGGACGCCCAATCAATGTTGATTTAATACGTGAATCCTTAAAAGATTTGCTTGCGATACAGGACAGGTTGGTCACTATTGATAACATTCAACGGGTAGTTTCAGAATACTATAAATTAAAGATGTCCGAATTGTTATCCAAAAGACGCAGTCGATCGATTGCCCGCCCCAGGCAGGTTGCAATGGCTCTCGCCAAGACGCTAACGAACCATAGCTTACCAGAAATAGGAGAGGCCTTTGGTGGCAGAGATCACACAACCGTTATGCATGCCTGCAAGAAGGTTAAAGAGCTTCAAGAAGAAAGCCGTGACATGCAAGACGACATGAAGCACTTGTTGCGTACACTAACAACCTAATTTTTGTGTAGCCTGCAAACTATAGCGGGGAGCGCTTAACTAATTTGAATTGGAGCCGCCGATAAATGAAATTTAAAATATTGCGAGAAGAGCTTCTAAAGCCGTTACAACTAGTTGTCGGGGTTGTAGAGAGGCGCCAAACCCTACCGATACTTTCTAATGTATTAATCGTTCTTAAGGGCAACCGCCTGTCTCTCACTGGAACCGATTTGGAGGTTGAGATTGTTGGCCATGCCACCCTAAAGACGGCCGCAGAAGATGGCGAAATTACTGTCCCAGCCCGCAAGCTGATGGACATATGTCGGTCTCTGCCAGAGTCAACTGATATCACATTTAATGAAAAAGATGGCCGTATACAGATTGTTGGCGGCCGCAGCCGGTTTACATTGTCGTCTCTCCCCGCAAGTGAGTTTCCGAGCGTAGATACTGGCGATACCGGCCAGACCTTTGTTATCGGCCATCTAGAACTAAAGCAATTAATTGGTCGTACGTCATTTGCAATGGCTCAGCAAGATGTACGCTATTATCTAAACGGGATGCTCTTAGAGGTGAGCGACAATCGAGTTAGAGCGGTAGCAACAGATGGCCATCGCTTGGCCATGATGGATTCGAGCAAACTAGAGATTGAGGGTGAAAAGATCCAAGCAATTATCCCTCGAAAAGCAGTGATTGAGCTTTCCCG
>Ga0302138_10001328_pt1 | contig 12012 bp, 8 predicted proteins | sample CBN3_321_MG_FD_203110 | JGI IMG/M metagenome (GOLD analysis project Ga0302138, IMG submission 203110) | Marine microbial communities from Western Arctic Ocean, Canada - CBN3_surface | ecosystem: Environmental > Aquatic > Marine > Oceanic | place: Canada: Western Arctic Ocean | collected 2017-09-15 | reverse complement strand
GCAAGCGCTTAAGTGCCTGCTTATTGGTAGGTTACCGCCTCGATTTCGTATTCGACGTCACCACTGGGCGCTTTGACCACCACGACGTCGCCGATCTCTTTGCTGATCAGCGCGCGAGCAATAGGTGACTGGTAGGAGATCTTTCCCGCCTTCACGTCAGCCTCGTCATCACCGACTATGCGGTAACGGGTTTGCACCTCGGTATCCAAATTAATAATAGATACCAATGAACCAAAAATAACGCGATCGCCCTGAGGCATTCCTGAAATATCGATTATCTGTGAATTTGACAGCTTACCTTCGATATCCTGAACGCGACCTTCGGCGAAACTTTGCTGTTCGCGCGCGGCATGATACTCGGCATTTTCTTTCAGATCTCCGTGCTCACGAGCAGTAGCTATAGACTCAATAATACCTGGCCGCACCACTTTAATAAGATGGTTTAGTTCTTTTCTCAGGGCAGCTTCGCCCTCAACAGTCATCGCATTTTTTTGCATTAGCTAATTTCCTTATGCAGCATCTGCAGGCTGCGCACTTTTATATTATTGCCAGTCCTATTGGCAAACACTAGGGCTTCACATACCGCGCTACCGCCGGCCATGGTGGTAGTGTAATACACTCGATGCTGTTCAGCATTGGAGCGAATCGTTGAGGAGTCAGCGATTGCCTGACGGCCCTCTGTAGTATTAATAATTAAAGTGATTTTGTCACTCTTAATCATATCGACTATATGAGGCCGACCTTCTTTAACCTTATTGACTAGCTGAACCTCAATACCGGCATCGGCAATAGTCTTCGCCGTCCCCTTGGTCGCAATCAACGTGAAACCGAGATCGCTTAGCTTGGTCGCCAGTGCTGGAATCTGATCTTTGTCGCGCTCTCGAACACTGATAAAGGCAGTACCATTGGACGGAATTTCATCGCTCGCGCCCAGTTCTGCTTTGCCATACGCCTCACCAAAGGTCTCACCCACGCCCATTACTTCACCGGTAGATTTCATCTCTGGCCCAAGAATCGGATCAATACCCGGAAATTTATTAAACGGAAACACCGCCTCTTTAACACTGAAATAAGGTGGGATAATTTCTTTGGTGAAGTTCTGTGACTTGAGCGTCTGACCGACCATACAACGAGCTGCCACCTTTGCCAGCGAGGCTCCAATACACTTAGACACAAAGGGCACAGTGCGCGAGGCGCGAGGATTAACCTCGATCACATAGATCTTTCCGTCTTGCAGAGCCAGCTGCACGTTCATTAGACCACGCACTCCGAGCTCGACCGCCATCTTGCGACACACTTCACGCATATCATTCTGCGTCTCGTCGCTGAGGCTGTAAGGTGGCAGTGAACAGGCCGAGTCACCGGAGTGAATGCCCGCTTGCTCGATATGCTGCATAATCGCGCCAATAACCACCTGTTCGCCGTCACAGACCGCGTCTACATCCATCTCAATGGCATTGGGCAGGAAGAAGTCAAGGAGCACGGGGCTGTCGTCAGACACCTTCACGGCGGTCTTCATGTAATGGCGCAGCTCATCTTCTTTGTAGACGATTTCCATGGCACGGCCACCCAGTACATAGGAAGGGCGCACGACGAGGGGATAGCCAATTTCTTTGGCGAGTTCTACAGCCTGGTCTGCACTGCGCGCTGTCGCATTGCGTGGCTGCAAGAGGTCGAGCTTCTTGATCATTTTCTGGAAGCGTTCGCGATCTTCGGCGCGATCAATGGCATCTGGGGTAGTACCTACAATGGGAACACCGGCAGCTTCAAGTGCACGGGCTAGTTTCAGTGGCGTTTGGCCACCAAACTGCACAATCACGCCTTTAGGCTTTTCCACGCGCACAATTTCTAGAACATCTTCTAAAGTGACTGGCTCGAAGAATAGTCGGTCTGAGGTGTCGTAATCAGTAGATACGGTCTCTGGATTACAGTTGACCATAATGGTTTCGTAACCATCTTCTCGCATGGCCAGTGCGGCATGGACACAGCAGTAATCAAATTCGATGCCCTGACCAATCCTATTGGGGCCGCCACCTAGTATCATTATCTTGTCTTTGTTACTGGGCCGCGCTTCGCACTCTTCTTCATAGGTGGAGTACATGTACGCGGTGTCTGTGGCGAACTCGGCAGCGCAGGTATCAACGCGCTTGTACACCGGATGAAGATCAAAGCCGTAGCGCACTTCGCGCATGGCTGTTTCGCTGCAGCCTAAAATGTCGGCCAGACGACGGTCGGCAAAACCTTTACGCTTGAGGTAATAGAGGGACTGCTTAGTCAGGTTTGTCAGTGCGGTGCCCTGCAGGCTCATCTCGTCTTTTATTAGATCTTCAATCTGTACGAGAAACCAGCGGTCAACCTTGGTGACTTCAAAAATTTGTTCGACGCTCATGCCCTGGCGGAAGCCATCGGCGATATACCAAATACGATCTGGGCCCGCCACTGCAAGCTGTTGCCTCAATACTGCCGCAGCGTTTTCATCTTCAACGTCGAGCACTGGGTCAAAGCCTGCAACGCCCACTTCGAGACCGCGCAAGGCTTTTTGCATGGATTCTTGAAAGGTGCGACCAATGGCCATGACTTCGCCCACAGATTTCATCTGTGTGGTTAAACTCTGGTCTGCCTGGTCAAATTTCTCGAAGGCAAAACGTGGGATCTTGGTTACTACATAATCGATGCTTGGCTCAAATGAAGCCGGGGTAGCACCGCCAGTGATTTCATTTTGCAATTCGTCGAGGGTGTAGCCTACTGCCAACTTCGCGGCTATGCGTGCAATGGGGAAACCGGTGGCTTTTGAAGCTAGGGCGGATGAACGGGATACTCTGGGGTTCATCTCGATCACAATCAGTCGACCGTCATCTGGATTAACCGCAAACTGTACGTTGGAGCCGCCGGTTTCTACACCGATCTCTCGCAATACCTTGATCGAGGCATTACGCATGATTTGGTATTCTTTGTCGGTGAGTGTTTGCGCTGGAGCAACGGTGATTGAGTCACCGGTGTGAATGCCCATGGGATCTAGGTTTTCGATGGCGCAGACAATAATACAGTTGTCTTTGCGGTCGCGAACCACTTCCATTTCAAACTCTTTCCAGCCGATCAGAGATTCATCAATCAACAACTCATTAGTTGGGGAAAGATCCAATCCACGTCGGCAGATGGTTTCAAATTCTTCACGATTGTAGGCAATACCGCCGCCGGAACCACCCATAGTAAAGGAGGGACGTATAACACAGGGGAAGCCAAAACGGTCTGAGACCTGAATGGCTTCTTCTAAGCTGTGGGCTATGCCGGAATTTGGGGTATCCAAATCAATGGCTTTCATGGCCCTATCAAAACGCTCGCGATCTTCGGCTTTGTCTATGGCATCGGCATTGGCCCCGATCATCTCTACGCCGAACTCGCCTAGAACGCCTTGCTTAGCTAGGTCCAGTGCGCAGTTCAGTGCAGTCTGGCCACCCATGGTGGGCAGCAAGGCATCGGGGCGTTCCTTTTCGATAATCCGCGCTACGGTGCGCCACTCGACTGGCTCAATGTAGGTCGCGTCAGCCATGGCCGGATCGGTCATAATTGTTGCTGGATTGGAGTTAACTAGAATTACTCGAAAGCCTTCTTCTCGAAGTGCCTTACAGGCCTGGGCTCCGGAGTAGTCAAACTCACAGGCCTGACCAATGATAATTGGGCCAGCGCCAAGTATGAGTATGCTTTTTATGTCAGTTCTTTTTGGCATGTCGTCTCCGCAAGCGCCTAGCGTTTGGCTTCCATTAATTCGATAAAGTGGTCAAACAGCACTGCTGCTTCATGGGGGCCAGGGCTCGCTTCAGGGTGACCCTGGAAGCTAAAGGCTGGTTTATCTGTACGGTGAATTCCCTGAAGCGACCCATCAAATAACGAGCGGTGCGTGGCAATCAGGTTCGCGGGCAGACTGGCTTCGTCAACAGAGAAACCATGGTTTTGACTGGTGATCATAACCACATTTTTCTCAAGATCTTCAACCGGATGGTTGGCTCCATGGTGGCCAAACTTCATCTTTGTAGTTTTAGCACCGGAGGCCAGTGCGAGTAGCTGATGGCCCAGACAGATACCAAAAACAGGAATGTCGATTTCGAGAATCTCAGTAATCGCCTTAATCGCATAGTCGCAAGGCTCTGGATCACCGGGGCCGTTGGACAGGAATACACCATCTGGATTCATTACCAGCACATCTGCCGCTGGCGTCTGTGCTGGCACTACAATGAGTTCGCAGCCGCGATCGACGAGCATACGTAGAATATTGCGTTTTACCCCGTAGTCGTAAGCGACGACTTTATATTTGGTGCTGCTTGGCGCTTGGATTTTATGGCCAACACCTAGCTCCCAGCTATGCTCTGACCACTGGTAGGTGTGGGGAGTCGTCACTTCTTTGGCGAGGTCCATGCCTTTGAGGCCCGCAAATTCTCTGGCTGCAGCAAGTGCCTGCTCGTCACTAACTTGGCCCGCCATAATGCAACCACTCTGAGCGCCACTTTCGCGCAGTATGCGAGTTAGTTTGCGGGTGTCGATATCGGCGATACCCAGAATACCTTTTTCTTTTAGGTAGTCATCGAGGTTTTGTTCGCTTCGGAAGTTTGAAGCCAATAGTGGCAAGTCGCGAATAACCAGTCCTGCCGCCCAGATCTGATCGGATTCTTCATCCTCCTTATTGACACCGACATTGCCGATATGGGGATAAGTAAGAGTAACAATCTGGCGAGCATATGAGGGATCAGTGAGAATTTCCTGATACCCCGAGAGGGCTGTGTTAAAGACGACTTCTCCAACAGAGAGTCCATCTGCTCCAATTGCAGTGCCCCTGAAAATTGTTCCGTCTGCTAGCGCAAGTACGGCTTCCCGGCGAGTCTGGGAAATCACACAACCTCCTAAATAGTTAATCAGAAAAATCCGAATAGTACTGCAGTCACCGGTGAATATTTGCAAAAAAGCGAGATGAAACTCATGGTCTCATCTCGCTTATATGGAATATTCTGCTGTGGCCTAACCTCTCGGAACGAGACCGCTTAGTGCAGCGGTGTTAGGAGAGCATTGTATGGAAGAAGCCCTATTGTGTCCATCACTGTCGGTTAAAATTTTACCTCTTTAACGCAGGGCAAGAACGTCTTGCATATCAAAGAAACCAGACTCTTTGTCTTCCAACCAAATCGCGGCACGGACTGCCCCGCGTGCAAAGGCCATTCGACTAGACGCCTTATGCGTTATCTCTATCCGCTCGCCGTCTGCGGCAAACAGCACGGTATGGTCACCCACTATGTCTCCTGCTCGCACCGTGGAAAAGCCAATAGTTTGACGATCTCTAGCGCCAGTTTGGCCCTCACGACTGTACACAGCAACGTCTTTTAAATCGCGCCCAAGGGCGCCAGCGACAGACTCACCAAGCGACAGCGCTGTCCCAGAGGGTGCATCAATTTTGTGCCTATGGTGAGCTTCGCTAATTTCGATATCGACATCGTCACCAAGCACTGATGCGGCAAGTTCGGCAAGCTTAAAAACAAGATTGACACCCACGGCATAATTAGACGCCATACAAAGTGCACTGCTTTGACTAGTCTCTTTAACCTGTTGTAATTGTGATTGATCGAGTCCGGTGGTGCCTATGACCATTTTCTTACCATTGACAGCACAAAATTTGGCGTTCGCTGCAGTGACAGCGGGCAGACTGAAGTCTATGAGCACATCAAACTGAGCGGCATCATCTAACGAGCCTATTACCGCCAGATTATTGCGCCCAATACCCGCCAACTCACCTGAGTCAATACCTATTAACGCGCTGTCTGGACGCTCAAGGGCCGCCGTTAAGTCGACTCCATCTGTCGCCAATATCGCTTCGATCAAGGTTTTACCCATGCGGCCGCCAGCGCCGGTTATTGCAATCTTGCTCATGGTGGAACCCCTCCGTTATTCACGCTTTAAGGTCGATATTTTACTCTCAACCAGTTAGGTTATCGAAGAATTTCTTGACCCCATTAAACCAGCTCTCGGTGCGAGGGGAATGTTTACTTTTTCCCGCAAGGCTCTTATCAAACTGTTCAAGTAAGTCTTTTTGTTCTGGACTGAGATTGATCGGCGTTTCAAGAATAACTCTGCACAGCAGGTCGCCCGTTGCGCCACCGCGAACTGGGGCAACCCCCTTGCCTCGCAAACGGAACAGCTTGCCGCTCTGAGTCTCAGCTGGGATTTTTAATTTCACCTTGCCAGACAATGTCGGAACACCCAGTTCACCCCCTAGCCCTGCCTGAGAAAAACTAATCGGCACCTCACAGTGCAGGTTAGCACCGTCCCTTACGAATATAGCATGGCTGCGAACATGCATCTCTACATACAGATCACCGTTAGGACCACCCTGGGGTCCGGCCTCACCCTTGTCCGCCAAGCGAATACGGTCTCCCGTGTCCACGCCCGCAGGAATCTTCACCGACAAGGTTTTTCGCTCCTCTTTAACCCCCTGACCATGACATTCGCCACAGGGATCAGAAATCATCTGGCCTCGGCCGCGACATTTAGGGCAGGCCTGCTGTACTGAGAAAAAGCCTTGCGACATACGCACCTGGCCAACACCCCCACAAGTGGTACAGGTTACAGGCGAAGAACCCTTGCGGGCACCGGAACCGTCACAGGGCTCACATTGGCTCATGGTGGGCACATCAATTTGTACGGTCTTGCCTTTTACGGCATCTTCTAAATCCAACTGTAAGTCGTAGCGCAAGTCAGATCCGCGCGCTGGGCCTGCACGACCTCGACCACCGCCGCTGCCACCAAAAATATCCCCAAACACGTCACCGAATACATCACTAAAACCAGCGCCACCGCCACCGCCACCGCCAGCATTACCATCCACGCCAGCATGACCAAAGCGGTCGTAGGCCGCCTTTTTGTCTTCATCGCCCAGAATTTCGTAAGCTTCTTGAGCTTCTTTGAATTTCTCGTCCGAGTCTTTATCGTCTGAGTTGCGGTCAGGGTGGAACTTCATCGCGATGCGACGGAATGCCTTTTTTACCTCTTGCTCAGAGGCACCCTTACTAACACCCAATACTTCGTAATAATCACGTTTGGCCATAACTTGTTACTTTTCCCTAGTACTAATATGACTAGGCGCGGAACAGAGCCCGCGCCTAATACACTTCGAGAAAACAGCTTACAGTTACTTACTGTCTTCTTTCTCTGCTTTCTCTTCTTTCTCTTCTTCTTTAACTTCCTCAAACTCAGCGTCCATGGCATCGTCACCAGCAGCTTGCTCGCCCTCAGCTGTTTGCTCGCCGGCGGTCTGTTCTGCATAGAGCTTCTGAGCTAAGCCAGAGGAAGCTTCAGTCAGAACCTTAGAGGCTTCATCAATGGCGTCTTTGTCGTCGCCCTGAACCGCCTCTTCGACCTGCTTAATACCCGCTTCAATGGCAGTCTTTTCTTCCTCAGTTGCCTTGTCGCCAGCTTCTTCAAGCGTCTTCTTGGCGGTATGAGCCAGGCCATCCGCAGTGTTCCGCGCCTGAACCAATTCGCCAAATTTCTCATCTTCCGCAGCATTGGCCTCAGCATCTTTAACCATTGCATCGATTTCTTCATCAGAAAGGCCTGACGAAGCTTTAATCACAATCGATTGCTCTTTGCCTGTTGCCTTATCCTTAGCACCTACGTTGAGAATACCGTTGGCGTCAATATCAAAGGTGACTTCGATCTGCGGCGTACCGCGAGGTGCAGAGGGAATATCTGACAGATCAAAGCGGCCAAGTGATTTGTTGGCTGCAACCTGCTTGCGCTCGCCCTGCACCACATGAATAGTCACTGCATTTTGGTTATCATCGGCGGTTGAGAAAATCTGCGACTTTTTGGTCGGTATCGTCGTATTCTTCTCAATCACCGGCGTGGCAACACCACCCATAGTTTCAATACCCAGGCTCAGCGGTGTTACGTCCAACAAGAGTACATCAGTAACATCGCCAGACAGAACCGCACCCTGCAAGGCAGCACCAACGGCAACTGCTTCATCAGGATTCACATCTTTACGGGGCTCTTTGCCAAAGAACGCAGTAACTTTCTCCTGCACTAGTGGCATACGCGTCTGACCACCGACCAAGATAATTTCATCTATTTCAGAGGTGGACTTACCAGCATCTTTTAGAGCCAGCTTAAGCGGCGTTAATGTACGCTCAACAAGATTCTCAACCAATGACTCAAGCTTGGCGCGAGTCAACTTAACAACCAGATGCTTAGGCCCTGTGGCATCGGCAGTGATATAAGGCAGGTTAACTTCGGTCTGAGAGCTGGATGACAGTTCAATCTTAGCCTTTTCAGCAGCCTCTTTAAGGCGCTGCATGGCCAGTGGGTCACCATGAATATCAATGCCGCTATCAGACTTGAATTCAGTGGATAAATACTCTATCAACCGCATGTCAAAGTCTTCACCACCGAGGAATGTATCACCATTAGTCGCCAACACTTCAAACTGCTTTTCGCCATCAACATCGGCGATTTCGATGATGGAGATATCAAAAGTACCACCACCCAGGTCATAGACCGCAACCACTGAGTCGCCCGGTGTTTTATCTATACCGTAGGCCAGTGCGGCTGCCGTTGGCTCGTTGATAATACGCTTAACATCGAGACCCGCAATGCGGCCGGCATCTTTCGTGGCCTGGCGCTGTGAATCATTGAAGTAAGCCGGCACAGTAATAACCGCCTCTGTGACTGCCTCACCTAAGTAATCTTCAGCTGTCTTCTTCATTTTCTTAAGAATTTCAGCAGAAACCTGTGGCGCAGCTTTGCTATCGCCTTTGATTTCGACCCATGCATCACCATTATCGGCCTTAACAATTTTGTAAGGCACCATCTTTATGTCTTTTTGTACCGCATCGTCTTCAAAACGACGACCGATCAAGCGCTTAACCGCGTAAACTGTATTTTGTGGATTGGTGACAGCCTGACGCTTAGCCGACTGACCTACTAGAATCTCACCATCTTCCGTGTAAGCCACTACAGAAGGCGTTGTCCGTGCACCCTCTGAGTTTTCAATTACTTTGGGCTTATCGCCTTCGAGTACCGCAACACATGAGTTGGTCGTACCCAAATCAATTCCGATAATTTTTCCCATTTTCTCGCTCTCCGTCACTTGTCTTTAATGCCTGTCGCCAGGGTTATCTGTTTATGTTCTTGCTTGCCCTAGATATGGATGCAATTTTCATAGTTTCAAGGGGCACACTGATTAATAAGCCATTTTTCTTAAGCTTGCTTGGCTACCACCACCATCGCTGGTCTAAGCAAACGACCATTTAGCGTGTAGCCCTTTTGAAATACATCCATCACCGTATTGGGCTCAAGATCGGGATTCGGTACAGCACTGACCGCCTGATGCAGCTCGGCATCAAATGGCTGACCCGCCGGATCAACCACTTCCACCTTGTGTCGCGTCAACACCTCGACAAAGGTCTTAAGGGTTAGCTCAATGCCTTCAGCCACTGACTTTTGCGCCGCATCTTCACTATCAATGGCCGCCAGCGCTCGCTCAAGATTATCGACCACGGGTAAAAGTGCCGGAGCAAACTTATCTAGGGCATATTTGTGGGCGTTTTCAACATCTCGCTCGGCGCGACGACGTAAATTTTGCATCTCCGCCTGCACGCGTAATACCTGGTCTTTGGCTGCGGCAACCTGCTCCTGCAATTGCTCAGCCTCTGAAACCTCTGACTCCTGAGCTAGCTCATCTAGCAACTCGGCTTCAATGCCAGCATTTGCCTCATCCAAGGTTGAAATTGGAGCCTCTTGATCGTCATTTACCGCGGCCTTATCGTCTTTGTTGGTTTCGTCAGACACGCCAACTCCTTACTCTGTTATTAACGGGATTGATCCATTGGACCATTACATTTTCTGTGTTTATATATATGGGGGCAAACTATTGAGTTTCAACCGATTGCGTAATCGCATTCTGTTCTGTATAAACCTAGGTCAAAGTCTATTGGTTAAAAACAGTGCTGCTATCAATCAATATTAATAATTACACGCTAGTGGAATCGCTCGAAATTGAGTTTTCTGGCGGTACTACCGCAATCACCGGGGAAACCGGTGCAGGTAAGTCTCTGGTTCTAGATGCCTTGGGTATGGCGCTGGGCGACCGAGCCGATACTGGCACCATTCGCCATGGCAAAGATCGTGCGGAAATTACCGCAACCTTTGCCATTGATACCATTGAAGATGCTAAAGCTTGGCTGAGCAACCATGACTTTTCGGCCGACGGTGAATGTATTCTGAGACGGATATATACAGTTGAAGGTCGCTCTCGAGGCTATATCAACGGCCAGAGCTGCACTATGCAGCAGCTGCAGCAGCTCGGCGATATGCTCAGTGATATTCACAGCCAGCATGAACATCAATCACTGCTGCGCCGTGAAACTCATCGTCGCCTGTTAGATGAATATACCAATGCTACTGACTTGGCCTCACAGGTTGCAAGTAACTTTAGAGACTGGCATGCCGCACACAAAAAACTCACCGGATTACTTGAGCGCTCTGATGAATTAACGGCTCGCAAAGACCTATTGCTCTTTCAAGTCAATGAGCTAACACAGATCGACTTAGAGCCCACATCCCTGGCCAAGCTAGAAATTGAGCAGCAGACTCTAGCAAATGCCGAGCAGATTCTGCAGGACAGCCATAGCCTCTTAGCTATCTGCGACCAGAATGAAGGCGCCAATGTGCGTGACAGTTTAAATCGAGCCCTCTCGATTTTGACGGGTCTCAAGCACAAACCTGAGGCGCTGAGTAATGCCGAAGAACTGCTAGAGGGCGGCCTAATTCAAATCGAAGAGGCAACCCGCGAGATTGAAAACCATATCGATCGTTTTGAAGCTGACCCACAACGCCTTGCATTGGTGGAGGAACAGCTAGCGCTGATTTTTCAGCTAGCCCGAAAGCATCGAGTTAATGCCGATCAACTGAGTGAAATGCTAAACGTGCTAGAGAGCGAGCTTCAAGGACTGCAGGATGGTGGTGAGAGTATCGACGCGCTGCAAGAGCAGGTTGCCGACCTAGCCATGCAGTATGAAAACTCGGCGCAAAAACTTAGCGCCGCACGCCAACAGGGCTCAACCACTATGGCTGCGGGAATCAATGAACAGTTGCAGCGACTGAGTATGGAAGGCGCCGAATTATTAGTGCAGTTGTCGCCCTTGGATCCGGGTGAATATCGTGCCAGTGGTTTCGAGGAGGTCGAGTTTTTGTTAGCGACAAACCCTGGACAGCCGCACAAAGCCCTCGCCAAAATTGCCTCTGGTGGCGAGCTATCTCGGGTCAGTCTGGCGATTCAAGTTGTGGCTGCAGCCCATTCTAAAATTCCTACCCTGATCTTTGATGAGGTGGATGTCGGCATTGGCGGCAGCACGGCAGACATTGTTGGACAGCTACTCAAGCAGCTTGGTGATCGCGGCCAGGTGATTAGTGTCACGCACCAACCTCAGGTAGCGGCGCATGCTCACCATCATTATCTAGCCAGCAAAGTGGTTGATACTAATAGCGCTGAATCATTAATGGTGCCCCTAGATCGATCACAGCGAGTCGAAGAACTGGCCCGCATGCTGGGTGGTGCGCAGGTAACAGAACAAACCCGCTCCCATGCTTCAGAGCTGCTTTCTCTTGCATCCAGCTAGCGCCCGGCTTGTCATCGGCGCTAACGTTCCGCGAAGTTCCTAGTTCGACTCAACGGAGCGCTAACTCAATAAACTGATTAGGTCCTCTACCGGCCTGCTAGTCTCTCGCGCATTTCGTGGGCAAAAAAAATCCCCAGCCAAAAGCTGAGGATTTTTCTACAACTTAACAGATTAGGCTTCCGGAGCTGCTTCTTCAGTCGCATCGCTGGCAGCAGCAGGCGCTGCAGGGACCGTGCCCTCTTCGATCTGCGCTTCTTTGATAGACAGCTTCACACGGCCGCGATTATCGATCTCTGTTACCTTAACGCGGACGTCCTGACCTTCAGTCAGGTAATCAGAAACCTTAGCAACA
>Ga0302138_10001317_pt1 | contig 12059 bp, 11 predicted proteins | sample CBN3_321_MG_FD_203110 | JGI IMG/M metagenome (GOLD analysis project Ga0302138, IMG submission 203110) | Marine microbial communities from Western Arctic Ocean, Canada - CBN3_surface | ecosystem: Environmental > Aquatic > Marine > Oceanic | place: Canada: Western Arctic Ocean | collected 2017-09-15 | reverse complement strand
CAGAGATGCCGGCCATCGAAGCACAACAAACCCTAGCTGAGATTAACAACGAGTGGACGAAGATCGCCGAGGAAATCTACGCCATGAAGAGCAACAACCATAAGAGCAACTACCTCCACATCACTCGTAAAATTCGCAAATTCGAGGAGCTGTTTGTGCAGTTAATCGAGCGCTGTCCTCGCTTCCCTATCATTCTCTCGTTCATTATGGAGGAGCGCTTCGGCTTCAGAGTAAAATCTGTCGACTGGACGTCCAAAATGGAGAACTGGAAGGAACATGAGTGCGCATGTGTGGGGAAGTCCGTGGCGACATTTATCAGAAAACGGAAAACCGGGGACGCGGCGTTTGATGCCTGGTCCCTCCATTATCCGCAGCTCAACGCTCTGTTCATGGACACACCGGGATTGGGAGTTTTTCTGCTCGTCTTTTTCAACAATCTGTTGCGAGACAGCATCTACGGAACAGTTTTACGTGTGTCGGTGGGGGCGTTCCTCAGCATGCTGGATGGCGGAACAGACATTTACACCATCAGCACGTACTACAAGAGTGACAAGCTGACCTGGCAGGCCAACGCGATGCTGGCCATGCTCCTCATGAACATGTTCGGTCAGGTACTCACCGTGCTGGGCATTTACCAAAAGCATCCATGGCAAACGAAGGTGAAGGAGATCTTGATTTGCCTCACTTTCCTCAGGCCGGCAGTTGATGCATACCGCGTCAGCACCAATCACGAAGAAAAAATGGTAAAAGTCAACCCACTGCAGGAGATGATGATTAACAAAGGTACCGAGGTGAGCGCCAAAGTGAGAGAGAGAACAAATTATTTTGTTCGCTTGTAACTAACCTTCCCATGTGACAGCTTGCGGCAGAGAGCATCCCGAGCTGTGTTTTGCAGTGCTTCGTCTGGTTGAACAATCCAGAACTAGCGGGGAAATATGCTCTTGTGTCGATCGGCATCTCCGCACTAACCACGGGCTTTGTGTCAGCGATGATTGCTTTCGATTATGACGTTGACGTGCCTCACCGGAAGAACCAACCAAAATTCTGCGGGTGAGCGAGCGAAGCGAGCGGCAAGCGAAAGTAGGTCAACTTAATATTAATTCGACTTTCGCTTTGCCTCGGCCTCGCTCGGCCGCTCGGCGCAGCATGATTCCGGACGACAACGGAGCAAGAGGGAGGAGCTTCTTCTTGATGACGGCCATCTCGGCTCTCCACAACATCAGTCGGAGTGTAGGATGCGCAATGATGATGACGGGGGACAGGACTTTGTTTGTGTGGCTTATTGGCGGAGAGCTGACGCTACACTTCATCTTCAAGATTGTGCGTGGAGATTTTCTTTGCTACATTCCTGTTGAAGGTCCTTTCGGATACTTGGTGTCATTTATGTGGCATCTCATGACGAAAGTTGTTGGAGACTTCAGGTCAGTGAGAGCCCAGCGAAACGATTTGTACTGCGAATTGTGAAGCGTTTATGACAATTACTAATTCTTCTCTTATCGCAGTGGGTGTCTAATGATGAGAGGATACTACAATTGTGGTCCTGCCGCCTTTACAACCAGCTTGGTCTGGGCTCAGGTGTGTCGGACAGTATTTTGCTTGTGTGGCTGATCGGCGGAGAGCTGACGCTACACTTCATCTTCAAGATTGTGCGTGGAGAATATATCTGCTACTTTCGAGTTGAGGGACCACTTGGATACATAATGTCATTTATCTGGCACCTCATAACGAAAGTGATTGCAGACTTCAGGTGAGCCCAGCGAAACGATGATGCGAAGCGCGCAGCGAGTAGGAAACAATTCTAATTTTCTTTTCACCGCTTTTAAAAGCGGCTGTATGTTGATGAGAGGATACTACAATTGCGGTCCTGTCGCCTTCACAGCAAGTATGATCTGGGCTCAGGTGTTCCCCTTCGTGGCGCTGCAGTTCTTCGAGGGAGAGCTGAAGTCGGAGATCGAGACCGGCTTGATGGTGAGCTTCACCGTTTGGTTGTTGCTCAACATTGTGTTCCTCGGTACCATCGACCTCGCCTACCTCCCCACGTTCTTCGGTACCATGACAGGGTCGCAGTATACGATCCAATTATACAAGGACGCCAAGGACGACGCCATGAGGTGGGATGCGGTCTTCACCCGCAGGATTAGCTACACCAAGCCGATTCATCGAGATATCAAGGATTGGGTCAAGGAGAACATCGAGAGGTGGCGCTCGGAGAAACCTTCTTGGTTCAAAGTAGATCTCATTCCAAACGATTTCTTGCCGGTCGATGTGTTCGAGGCAGAAGGTGGAGCGAAGAGAAGGCGGTCTGTTCTCAGTTTGAGAGAGGCGGTTGGGCTTCCTCCAGCAAGAATTGAAATCAACAATGACCAAGTTCATCCCGCAGAGGAGCAGGCAGAGATGCCGGCCATCGAAGCACAACAAACCCTAGCTGAGATTAACAACGAGTGGACGAAGATCGCCGAGGAAATCTACGCCATGAAGAGCAACAACCATAAGAGCAACTACCTCCACATCACTCGTAAAATTCGCAAATTCGAGGAGCTGTTTGTGCAGTTAATCGAGCGCTGTCCTCGCTTCCCTATCATTCTCTCGTTCATTATGGAGGAGCGCTTCGGCTTCAGAGTAAAATCTGTCGACTGGACGTCCAAAATGGAGAACTGGAAGGAACATGAGTGCGCATGTGTGGGGAAGTCCGTGGCGACATTTATCAGAAAACGGAAAACCGGGGACGCGGCGTTTGATGCCTGGTCCCTCCATTATCCGCAGCTCAACGCTCTGTTCATGGACACACCGGGATTGGGAGTTTTTCTGCTCGTCTTTTTCAACAATCTGTTGCGAGACAGCATCTACGGAACAGTTTTACGTGTGTCGGTGGGGGCGTTCCTCAGCATGCTGGATGGCGGAACAGACATTTACACCATCAGCACGTACTACCAGAGTGAAGAGCTGACCTGGCAGGCCAACGCGATGCTTGCCATGGTCTCCATTAACATGTTCGCTCAGATTCTCAACGTGCTGGCCGTCTACCAAAAGCATCCATGGCAAACGAAGGTGAAGGAGATCTTGATTTGCCTCACTTTCCTCAGGCCGGCAGTTGATGCATACCGCGTCAGCACCAACCACGAAGACAAACTAGCAAATGTCGACCCACTGCAGGAGATGATTATTAACAAATGTGTCGAGGTGAGTGATTGCACGAAAGAGAGAAAGCGAGCGAGGCACAAATGTTGATTTGGATTTAAACCTTACCTTCTCTTCGTTTTATAGCTCGGTGCAGAGAGCATCCCGGGCTGTGTTTTGCAATGCTTCGTCTGGTTGAGCACCCCAGAGCTAGCGGGAAGGTTCGCTCTTGTGTCGATTGGCATCTCCGCACTAACCACGGGCTTCACGTCAGCGATGATCTCATTCGATTATGACATTGACGTGCCTCATCGAAAGAACCAGCCGAAATTCTGCGGGTGAGTCAGCGAAGCAAGCGGCAAGCGAAGCGAGCCACAGCACAACTAACCTGAAAATATTTATTTTGCTTTTTGCTCGCTTCGCTCGGAACAGCATGATTCCGGACGACAACGGAGCGAGAGGAAGGAGCTTCTTCTTGATGACGGCCATCTCGACGCTCCACAACATCAGTAGGAGTGTGGGATGCGCAATGATGATGGCGGCGGACAGTATTTTGCTTGTGTGGCTGATTGGCGGAGAGCTGACGCTACACTTCATCTTCAAGTTTGGGCGAGGAGAAATTCTCTGCTTCATTCCTGTTGAGGGACCCTTTGGCTACCTAGTGTCGTTCTTTTGGCACCTCTCCACACAAATTATCGGGGATTTCAGGTGAGCCTAGTAGCGGAAACGATGATGCGAAGCGCGCAGCGATTTTACACAATACTAATTTTTCTTGTCACCGCCAAAAAAGCGGCTGTATGTTGATGAGAGGATACTACAACTGTGGTCCTATTGCCTTCACAATTAGCATGATCTGGGCTCAGGTGTTTCCCTTCGTGGCGCTGCAGTTCTTCGAGGGAGAGCTGAAGTTGGAGATCGAGACCGGCTTGATGGTGAGCTTCACCGTTTGGTTGTTGCTCAACATTGCATTCTTCGGAACAATTGACCTCGCCTACCTCCCCACGTTCTTCGGTACCATGACAGGGCCGCAGTACGCAATCCAATGCTTCAAGGACGCCAAGGACGACGCCATGAGGTAGGATGCGGTCTTCACCCGCAGGATTAGCTACACCAAGCCGATTCATCGAGATATCAAGGATTGGGTCAAGGAGAACATCGAGAGGTGGCGCACGGAGAAACCGTCTTGGTTTCATGTAGATCTCATTCCAGACGATTTCCTGCGGGTAGAGGTGATTGAGGCAGAAGGTGGAGCGAGGAGAAGGCGAAGAAGCAGCATAAGCGTTCGGGAGATAATAGGCTTCACGCGAGAGAGTGGGGTCAACGACAACCGAGTCTACCCCTTCACCACGACTGATTGATATCGAACTTTGAGTGAGGAAGACGAGAATAGAGGATGGGAGGGGAGACGAAGGGAGGCGAGGGGTTTTGGAAGTATTGTTTAACTATGTAAATAAGCATTCGTTGGAACCAACTGATGTGCTGATACTCAAGCGATCTCGGTACTAAACTCACCTCATCATGGATGTTACCAAAACACAAGAGCATCCTCTTTATTGCGGACTTTTGACAAAGTTATGCTTGAGCTGAAATAGCATCGGGACAAGGCTTCCGAGCACCGCAGGGCTTCTCGTGCTGAGGTAGATCGACTGCAAATGGCAAGGCAAACAAACGCCGGAACTTGTTCAAGTTGATGTCCTTTATCAGCATGTTCTTAAAGAGATGCTGAGCACCAAGGAGGAAGAAAAGAGGGAGAGGGTCAGCAGCTCAGCAGGAACGAAGAATCAAAGAGGGAGAGGGCCAGATTCGAGGAGCGCCTAGATAAGCCCAAGAGATCCACCGAGAAGATGCTCGCGTGCAGCTTCGGCAAGCCAAGGAGGAGGCGAGGGTGAGGGAGGAGGTGCTGTGGAACCGGGAGATGCGGAGAAAGGAGGTGTTCGAAATTTCTAATCCTTTTGGCTGTGTTACTGACCGCATGCGATCCTCTGCCGAACGTAGCCTTCCTCGGCGCGTTTACGGTCGTCTGGTACCCTCTCCTCGAGGCGATCGTCGACAAGAAGCCGAGCAGCGTCATTGACAGGCCGCAGACTTACCTAGCTGGCCTTCTCTGCCTGTCGGGGATTGGCGTTTTGGAGCTGCTTGGGACGGAGTGACTTTTGACTACGGGACAAGATTCAATATTTTGCAGGCGATTGGGTTTGGTGAGACGGATACAAGATGACACACACGCCACCCGAATTTTTACATTCATCCGACAACAGCAAAACCAATACCAACAATACCAATACCAATTCGATAGGAACATCCTTCTTCCTCACCGAGCGGATGATGAGAAAGGAGCCGGGGCAAGTCCTTCCCATCACTTCCGTTCAGGTCGGAATTAGCGCTTTAATTTCCGGCGTCTGGGCCTTCTTCGACGGGGGTCGGTGTCCTTCTCCCTCCTAACCGAGGAAATCGGCCGAGCCCTCGAAAAATTCGGCCTCAACTCCCACTCTGTTCCGGTCTGGGCGTCTTGCTGGACCGGGCTGATCACCACTGCGCTGAACAGGCTCGGGGAGACGGCGGCGCTGGGGAAAATGTCCACGAGCGAGGCGAGCGTTCTGCTAGCAACTGAGCCGTTGTTTGCGGCGATGTTTGGGTTCTTTTTGACGCACCGAGTTTTGGGCCGAACGACTATTTGTTGGCGGGGTCCTCATTATTGGAGCAACGAGAATTATTAATTAAAAAAATCATTTCAGCTGGCTTAATTATCGTCCTCGCTCGTCGCAACCCTCAGCAGCTCTCTCACGCTGTTGACTGACGACCTTCGCCGTCTTGCACCCCCCCCCAGTGCCTCCAAATTTGCCTGCGGAATGAACTCGTCGGGTATCTTGCTTATAAACCCCGGCGTAAACCACGATGGCTTCCTCTCCTCCCACTCGGCCCAGTTCTCCGCCATGTATTCTATAACGTCAGTTTTGATCCGCCGACTCATGCTAATGTGGTTGGTGAAGATTGCGGTCATCTTTTGGAATGGGTCGTCGGTGCTTTTGTACGTCGCGATCACCATTTGCCACGCTGTTTGCGGATCCCAAAATGTTTTGCGATATTTGCGCTTGATCAGCATGAGAAATAGCAACACGTTGATGGCCCACGTCCCCGCCAATGCCCTCAATGCCGTCTCCAGCTCTTCTAGATCGAGCTTGTTCTCCACTTCCCCACTCCTCTTGTAAATTTTGAAAGCCACGAACGGCAGCACCTGCGCCTCAAGCGTGAGGGCGAGAAACATAAACCCGCCCACCAATTTTGGGGTTCTAAAGTGGATCAACCCCGTGAAGTCTACAATTGTCTTCGTTAGCACGTGTGTAACTAGCGCCATAATAATTTTTAATCTGTCCTCCACCCCGGGCACAAACAATGTGTAGTCTCGACGAAGCAGCTTCGCCAAATGATAAGCTATCATTTCCCCCGCCAAAACGACCAGTGTCGTTTTACCGCTCACTACTAGCAATAGCGCCACGCCAATGCTCTTGCTCAAATTGTGCAGCCCCGCGAGCAGAAACATTACAACAAATGTTGCGGCTCGCTCGAAATTCGAGTCGCGCATAAAGCCGTAAAAATCGGGGATTTTCTTCCGCTGGTCGGGGCTGGCGTCCATGTCGAAAGACATCATCGCACTGACAAACGCTGTTGTCATGGTCGAGATGAGGATCGACACCAGGTGTAGGGTCGATCTCGTAGGGTTCGTGATGAAGGCATAGATTTGGAGGACATTGCCTGGAATACTCTCGGCCGCTAATTCGGCTCCCTTCGAAGTAATCTGAGTTTCGCTTGTTAGTTTGCGTTAATGCTAGTTAGTGTATGTGTGCGAAAGACTCACCATCTCCTTGAGCGGTGAAACACTTAATTGATCGTCTTCGTGGACGGTTGCAACACGATAAGCGTCAACGGCCGGTTTCAGAAAGGTTACGACGAAGAAAATTTCTCGAAGTTTTTCCGAGCGGTTTTTCTTGCTATTTTGTGCCAAGACAATAAGCACTTGAATGAACAGGTTCGTCATGACCATGGATATGAGCCCATACGCCTGACCTGTTCTGCCCTCCTGGAAGTACGAGACAATGACAGTCATGTCACTCACCAAATCGCCAACTGACAAAAACGCCCCCATAAACACCCGCATCTTCAATCCAAGGTTGCCGCTCGCAAGCAGCCTCTTGGCAATCGTTTGCATCATCGGCTCGAAGAACTGGTGCTCGTCGAAGAGCGGCTGCAAAGCAGAGTTTTCTAGCCGCCAAGCATCCACCGCAAGCTTTGGCTCTGTCGACGTCAGCAGAAACATGGCGAACGAATTGCCGATTTTCGCCGCGTCCTTCTCGCTGAGCTTCCTCATGATGGAGTATTGATGAGGTATGACGGCTTGATTTAATACTTGTCCGGGGCCCAAATCAATTCCAACCTTCGCTGCCGCTCGCATTGTCTTTCCACCATGCAAGATTTGGTTTCTGAGAACGCCCAAAATCATTGTCCTGAGTTGGGGGAAAGTCTCCTTCAATTCCTTCAGCGCAACGTTCTTTTCAATGAACGTCGACAACTTGTTCCCCGCATTCTTGTTCTGTCCCGTTATGTTCTTCACAAGAGTGGTGAGCATCGTTCCCATCGCCACGCCGTCCTCGGGTGTTAATTCTCGCAAAGCCCGAAGGTGCTGAAAATGCTCTTGCCACCTCGTGGGCGCGCTCATGAACTTGGGGAGTTCGCGGTTGATAAGCCATCGCGGGATGTACCCTCCAAACTCAAGCTGGGCATAGAATTCGACCCTCGTCTTGTTATCGCTGATCTGCGTGAGTTTGTACATGGACCAGATCTCCGCTCGGACTCGGTCAGGGTGAACATTTCTCGCTTTCTCTTTGATGAAGCAGGGAACGCTGACAAATGTGATCTTTTCGTCTTCTATTCTAGTGATAACAGACGTGTGGAACTCGCGGTCGTGAAATGGCTTGGGGAGAGACATTGCGTAATAGTTGATCGAGTGATGATCGTTGTAAGCTTCCTCGATCTTCTCAATGTAACTGGAGGAGTTGTCTTCTGCTTTGATGAAGTTGTGGAGCTCTAGTAATCCGCAGGGGACGTTTGTGGTATAAGAGGCAGCTGTTGAGTGTTGGCCCTTGGCAACATGCTTCTTGCCCTGAGCAAGGGGGGAAGCAGTTGCCAACTTCTTTGTGTTTCTGCTTTTGTCTATTGCCGAAGCTATATCTTGGAGCCGATCTACAACATCATTTTCTTGGGAACTGAATGCTTCGGCGGCCCCAGCAGTCATAACCACTTCCTCAATTTTTAAACTAAGTTTTTATGTCAGTATTTGTCACGTAAAAGAACAAATTCAGTTTTTTTATAACTCTTTCCAACGATAATCACCTTTTTACACTTTTACAAAAAGTAAACCGCGGCCCCACTCGAAAAACACATAAACATAAATGAGTTAAGAAGCAAAATTTTCTATTTGCTAATGACCCAGATGGGTTCTCACAAGAAGATCAGATAACCCCAATCTTTGCAGTTTAACATCCGGTCCAGTCAAGGGTGGTGAGGCTGTCGCAGCTGGAACTCTGAAGGCACTGGTCATCGGCGGTGGAGGTGTAACCAGTGTTGTTGGTGTTCTGTCCATCCCAGTTGTTTCCGACTCCGTCCAAGTTGGCTCCAGTGTACCTTCCACTTCCATAGTAAGTGGTAAGGCGGGCGCCGTTCCAGCTGGTGGCCTGCCAGTTGCATCCACGCCATCCGCAGCTGCCCCATCCGTAACTCCACCATCCGGGCTTGTTGGCTTCACATCCGTTGGCAGCCATAACTCCGTACTGTCCGTAGACGCCGGTGAGGGCCCAGTGGTTGGCCTCCTGCCAAACGTTGTAGTCGCAGGTGCAACTGAGGGTGGGAAACACCCATCCCTCCTCAACGAAGGCGCAATGGTCGTGCTTGCGACACGCGGCATCGGCCTCGGAGTTGGGACATCCCTCGTTACCGTTAAACGTTCCAGGTCCGCACCAGTTGGTCCCGGTGACCCAATTTCCCATGTCCTCGAGCACGCCCAGGTTGCGCGCGCGGTGCTCCTCACTGAGGTTCCGGCGGGAGTCGCATCCAACGAACTCAATGTCTCCGGTGTAAGGATCCATTGAGTTGATGGTGGCGTAGGTGGCTCCGTCCTCGGTGAGGATCTCGGTGGGCACACCATTGACGGTCTTGACAGAGAATCCGAAAAGGGTTCCATCCGCCTGGGAGACGTCGGCACCGTTGTCAGAGAATCCTCCACCGGTGGACTCGCAGTTCTTGGGGGTGGTCTGGGCGAGGGCAATGTTCTCATCCATGTTGGCAATGTTGGCGGCGCAAGCGTCGTCGGACATTATTGGAAATCGAGAAGATTGGGAATCGACAAAGAAAAACTACGATCTAACAGAAATATAAACATAATATTTTACTCAAGTTATACGTTAGTTAATATACTATTAACATACAGCTAAAAATTACTTACAACTAATAAGCAAATCAAATAGGTTTTGGGCCCAAACTCTACCTATTAGACTACAACAAAACTTATCTTCAAAAGTTTTTTCTGTACACCACCACCAGACCACCAACATGGACACGTCTGAACAACCAACAACGCCTCCCCAGGAAGATATTTCCCAAGAGGCACCACCTACCGCTGCGACTCAACAGGAGGAGCAGGGTCCAGTCGAGGCTCTACTTTCATTGAAGAGCTCTCATGAACCATCTCAGAGCGAACTGGAGATCCTCGGCATCGCGAAGGCGAAGCTCAAGATCAAGCTTCTGGAGAGCCAGATGAAGACCCTAGGCCTCAAAGAGCAAGAGATCACTAGAAAAAGGCGGGAATCCCTCGCCAATATCTGCAAGGACAGCCCTCTGAACCAGGTCAACCATAAACCCACCGTCAAAGAAGTGAACGAGTTAATCATTGACATCCTCACCGTTTACGACCGATATGGTTACGAGCAAGGAGAACATACCGTACTACAGTTCATAGAGTCGCAAGACGCACTCGATAATGACCTCGTCAGCACACTTCGCGCACTGCTGGCGGGCATGCAACAGAGTAACCCAATGACCGCACAATATGTCAACGGAGCTAGAGAGATTACGGACGTTAAAGACCTGCTAGTGCACCTGGCGGTCAAGGGCGAGAATGCGAGTAAATCGGAGGTCGTGCAGGCAAAGATGGAAGCCAACCAGAAAGTGCAAGCTTTGCTGATACTCAGCTACCAAGTCGACGATCCCGTCAAATCCACGACGATCGCGTTGACGGCAGCCTGCGCAGCATTGGAAAAGCTAGTCGGACTAGGAGCACCTGAGGCTGCGCATGAACACGTGGAGGTTGTCACCACGAAACTAAAAGAGCTCTACGTGGCAGAGAACTACAGGACAATCTACCAGAACACAGGCCCCGTAGAATTCCCACAAAACGCCAAGAACAGTTTGGCGGGGTGGGTGATGCAAATAGACATGTTGGACTCTTCGGCACACCAGGTGGCATATCCATTGGATTTCAAGGCAGAGGAGGCAAGGGAGTAGGAGGAGGATCCAGCGGATCCGTTCTCCTCAACAAAGAGGGAGTCGGCGTCAAGGGTTGACACAATTTTCTGCTTGTTGTTGGCAATGTCAATGTACCAGGTCTGGTCAACAGTGCCAGAGTCGGCGGTGACGGTCACCTCCCACACTGACTTGTTCCAGTCTCCGGCATCGGAGCCACTCATGGCCATGTAGGCCACAATGGTAATCATGGTGGCCGTCAAAGCGGCCGTAATTCCGGCAATTTGTCCTGTGCAAGTTGGGTTGTGCAAGTTGGTGAGAGTTGAAGGGTCGAAGGGTGGGTTAGTTGGGGTTTGAGGGAAAATAACAGGGCAGGGGTTTTTAATTTAGGTGATGGAATGACTAGCTGGGGTAGGAGAGTGTGTGAAAACACTATAACGGTGGTAAAATCCGCAAAAGAAGTTTCATCCAAATGAAAAAAATTCTGATGCTCTCGTTTGATTTAACGTCAGACTCGAATCGAATAGAATTAGTTGTCACACGGTGGTAGTCTGATCGGGCTTACCTGGATGCATTCTAAAATTAGTTTAATAAGTGTAAGGTTCTTGTTAAATATGCAATATAATATAGCAACTTTTCAAATGCTTTTTTGTGCTTTTTAATTTTTGACCAGGTGGTTCCGAACCATATAAAACTTTTACCTTGATTTGTTTTTTGTTCCCGGCTACAGTTTGCTAACGTACACAGTAAGACCGTAGCGTGGCAAAAAATAGTTATCAAGTGTTGTTATCATGACTGACGTTTTATTTCCACCCCTGCATTCCTAGTCAAACTGATGAATAAACTCTACAAAACTTCAGATCCGATCGGGATACCACCTAAGGATGGAGAAGAACTCTCGGAAACAATTTCACCATAACCATGCCAAAAACGGGATTGACATACGATTGACAGCAGATGCATACAGAGCGAAAGTGTTCAAATCATGACAAGAGCAAGAGAGGCGCTAAACTACCTCAAGACATGTCCGACGGACAATGCAGAGAGGGGACTGGCTCCAGCTGAAGGGGACGTGGATAAACCGGAATTTTTCAAACCAATGTTGACCCCAGCCAACTGGGGAGAGTTCATAAATGCAGTTCAAACAGAAGCGATAATTCACGATTTCAAAGTACGATGAAAATTTGCAGAACCGAGTGGGTAAACCAAATTTGGACACACATCACCTGTTGGAGCCACTCTACCCCCTACACCTCCCACACCTCCTCCACCTCCTCCGCCACCCCCGGCCAGGAAAACACCAGAAGAGCCACCACCGGGCACTCCAATGTCGGAATATCCGCCCGGCGCTTTCAAATACATCATTTAGGTTCTCGAAGAGCGGGTTCATAAGCAGAAAACACACAGATGACGTAAAGAGAGCAATAACA
>Ga0302138_10001316_pt1 | contig 12062 bp, 13 predicted proteins | sample CBN3_321_MG_FD_203110 | JGI IMG/M metagenome (GOLD analysis project Ga0302138, IMG submission 203110) | Marine microbial communities from Western Arctic Ocean, Canada - CBN3_surface | ecosystem: Environmental > Aquatic > Marine > Oceanic | place: Canada: Western Arctic Ocean | collected 2017-09-15 | reverse complement strand
ATCCCGAGCACCTCTTTGACCCAACCACCTCCTTGGAACAATGATTGCATTCCTGATCGAGTTGCTTAACGACATTGTCGCTGATGGGTTGGACAGCGCTGATAGCATATCCGTCGCTCGTGTCGAAGCCATTTATGAAGACAAGAGGGAGTTTCTTCGCGTTCGCCTCGAGCAAGTCCCAAAACGCCTTCACGCCCTCATAGCTCGACGCCCTGAACTGGAATGTTTTTGCGTCATCTCCAACCCGGTTCAGCAGCGCCACATGCTTTCGCACTGCAGCTTGTGTTTTTTGTACACTGCTCGACGAGGCCAAGCCGGACCACTCAATGACAAGTAAGGGCTCCCCCTTCGCAGATCTTATTTCGCAGATGGCGAACGAAATGCCACCACCGCCTTCAAAATCATAAGTGTACACGTTCTTGGAGAAATCGTTGTTGTCATCAATTGTCAAAGCGACGTCGATCAGAAGTTTGCGAACCTGGTAGCTCGGATCCATTGTGTTGTGAAAGCCAAGAGATTCTTTCATACTGAGTTGAGTTGAGAAAAAACCCACCAGGGGGCCCTCTTTAGCGAAGTCGTATGTGGGGAGTAAGTCTGGATTTTGGCCACTAAATGAAAGTGCCTTCTTCGAAATCTTCTTTGTAGTGGCCATATTGGAGGACGTGGATGTGTGGTAAAATATTTAAGAATTTTTTTTTTTTTTGCGCGAAGATACAAACACCACAGAGATAATGAAGCTCCGCTTTTTTGCTCTCCTAGTTGCCCCCATAGCAGTGGCAGCCCGTGTGATTGATTTTGAGGTTGATGCTGGTGGAATTGTTGACTTAGATGATGATGCAACTGCCATGAAAAATGGAGCTTTGATGAACTCGACATTTGCGTCACTCACCTCCGGAGACACCCTCATCTTCCCCAACAAGACTTTCCACGTGATGGGCGGCATCATGGTCAACAGCATGAAGGACGTGACCATTTCCTTCGATGGAACTCTTGTCTTCTCCAACAATATTGATCTTTGGCCGAAGGAGGCAAATGGGAATGTTTTCGAGTGCCTGCACTTCGACCAGCCCGAGAATGTCATCTTCACCTCGTCCGGCAAGGGCACGCTTGACGGCCGCGGGAAGAAGTGGTGGGGCCTGCCAGGGATCGGGTACCTCGAACGGGCGGAGAACAGGCCGCGTTTGTTTTCAATGGGCTCGGCCAAGAACGTCAAGGTAGAGAACATTCTGTTCAAGAACTCGCCCTACTGGACCTTTTGGGCTCCTGGTGCGGACGGTTTGGAAATCTCCCACTGCGATATCTTCGCGAGCCGCGAGGACAAGCCGACCGGCCACGGGGGTTTGGAGCTGACCGCCTTCAACACTGACGGCTTCGATGTCACTGGAAACGATGTTTGGATGCATGATTTGAACATTTGGAACCAGGACGACTGCGTGGCCGTGAAAGACGGGAGCTCGAACATGCTCATCGAGAGGATCACGGCGAGCGGTGTGGGTTTGACAATTGGGAGGTGAGAAAGGAAGTGCGAAGCGCGCGAGCGGAGCGCGAAGCGGAGCGCGAAGCGGAGCGCGAAGCGGAGTGCGAAGCCGCTGCCTCGAAGATGTTGGTTGCGTTTTTGATCGCTTCGGTCACGGCACTTACACTAACACTAACACTAACACAAAAACAAAACATTATTTTAGCATCGGCGGAACTCACGTCAAAAACATCACCTTCCGCGATATTTACATGCCGCACACATACAAAGGAATCTACATGAAGTTTAGGGAAGATGGCGGAGATGGTCTAGTCGAGGACATCACCTATGAAAACATTTGGATAGAGAGCCCTGAGCAGTGGCCGATCTGGATCGGCCCGGCGCAGCAAAGCGACAGCAACAACCCCTGCGCGGCTCATCCGTGCAGTCTGTGCTGGCCCGACGTGCCGTTCGCAAAGTGCGACCCGGACGCGAGTAAGTACTTGAACATTCTGCTGAAGAACGTGACCATCAACAACGCGGACTACAGCCCGGGGGTCATTCTGGCGAACAGCACCAACCCAGGTGAGCGAGCGAAGCGATCGAGCTTTGAGGAAGACGAGAATGCGAGCCACTGCTAGAACTAATTTTTTATCCCACTCAATTACATTCGTTTTGCTTACTCGCTCCGACCTGCTTCATTAAAAATGCATCTCGCTTCGCTCGGTGCAGCCGAGAACATCACGTTTGTGGATGTGGTGTATAAGAACCCAAAGAAGAGGCCAACCCACGGGAAAGATTACTACGTGTGCGATGGAGTGAAGAATGCCGTGGCGAGGGGAAAGACGTTCCCTGTGCCCAAGTGCTTTATTGACGAGACCGACTCTACGTTGGCAGAGAGGGGGCTTGAAGAAGATAAGAGATAGAATTTAGAGCGATAACTTTTCAGCGTTTTCTAATTCCAAATCTAAATCCGCCAACTCCTCATCAAGATCTTCGTAAGCATACTCTTCCCTCAAATATTCTATGAGTTCGCCCAGCAAAAGCCTGGGCATTTCCATGGGATTGTCATTCTCCCCCGCCGCCTTCCTGCATTTCTGCAGGTAAAGCTCCTTCTCCTCCTCGGGGTGGTTTTCCTGCTCCAACCCAGATGAAACTTGCCGAAATACGAATTTTGGGTTGTTGAAATTCGTCAAGCTAAACGAAGCGAGATGACGAGCATCTTAATACTTTAGATGTGTATTGCTCGCGGCTCGCTTCGCTCACTCACCTCGGCTCTTCGACCTTCCGCTGGCTCCAACCTTCAGGCAGGGTCGCGCCTTTGAGCGCCTCCCTCATGGCGACGCTGGCCCACAGGGGGTTCACGAAGGTGGGGGGGCAGCCGGCCTGCTCGTCCAAAGTGCGGCAAATTTTCTGGGAACGAACCAAGAGGCGCAGTATTGACTTGGAGGCAAAGGCGGACCTTTTCGACGATATATAAGCTTTCTCGAGAGCTTCTCGACGAGCCAGCTCGGCCTCAACGTTTGCCCAGTTCGTTGTCCAGCTTGGGCTTGGGCTTTGGCTTTGGCTTGGGCTTGGGCTTGGGCTTGGCTTTGGGCGTTTGCGCTTTTTACTTTCTGTCTGGGATGATGCTTTGGGTTTTGATGACAACTGAGCCTGAGAAATAAGCTCGGCGAGGTGCTGGCTTTGGCTATCGGGATCATAGAGCGCCTCGAACGCAACGGATAAGCACTGGAATGCTTCGCTCGCGTTAACACAAGAGACCTTGTCAGGGTGACTCTTGAGAGCTTGCTTCAAGTACGATCTGCGAACGTCAGAGGGGGTTATTTTCTCAATCGGGAGGGCAAGGCAAGCAAAGTAGTTCTGCTTGTTCGCCAGGATGGTGGAGCATGTGGTTGACATGTCAACCCTGTGAACCACACTGAAAACCTGAAGGATTTGTTCACGACTAATCAACGTTGTCGACAATCTTCAAACTGTCAGTAGTTGGCACTGTTATAGCTAACGATTTGGTTTTTTGCAAAGACTATGAAACATCAAGCGAATACGACGATATTAAAAATTCTGAATTTTGTCATTTTCCTTGTTGTGACTATTGGGTGACATCTCTCTCAATCTCTCTCAATTTACCGCTTAAACTTCATATGCTCCGCTTTCCACCCCCCAAGTTGTTCTCCTACGACAAAATCATTGCGTCACTGTCAGTTGCCGCAGCTATCCCAGGTGTGAAACGAGTGAAACGAGCGAGCCATGAACCTAAGCGATGAAGTGCGCGAAATTGGCAACTTCGGTACTCCAACGTCAAGCTAACCCCACCCAATTCGTTTGGCTCGCTCATTCTCGTTTCGGTGCAGGTGTTGAAGCTTGTTTTGCGTCCCTGGCCCAAGGTAAAGTTGATGTCCCTATGCCAATGCACATAGGTATCCCCCAGTCCCCCAGTGCTGGACCTGGCGACTGCCACATCAAGGGAGGGTACATCGAGGGAATGCCCACCTTCACAGTAAAGGTGAGCACTGCTTCTGTTGCTTCTGAGCATTGATTTACCGCACCACCTAACAACCACTCTAACCCCACTACGCAGCTCGCGACAGTGTCGTTCTACAACAACGCTGGGAACAACCTGCCCCCCGGTGCGGGCGTGTTCGCAGTGATGAGCGCCGTGAACGGCTCTCCCCTGGGCCTGTTCATGGAGAACCGGTTCATGACCGACCTCCGAACTGGCGCCGCCGGAGCCGTCAGCCTCAAGCACTTCCTGTACCAGGAGCCCGGAACGACCCCGACGATCGGCTTCATTGGCTGCGGGGCGATTGCCAAGGTCATGGCGCGAGGGGCCAGCGCGATCGTTCCGGGCTTCAAGGCTGTCGCGTTTGCCCCTGAGGGGAGCCAGGAGTTCGCGGAGGACATTAGGAAGGAGCTGGGGATCGAGTGCGTTGTGGTTGGCAGCGCGGAGGAGCTGTGCGGGATGAGCGATGCGATCTACACCCAGACGCCAGGGGGCAAGACTGTGTTGGAGACTGAGCATCTCAGGCCCCACGCGACTATCATTGCGAGTGGGAGCGATCAGCCGACCAAGAACGAGCTGCCGGTCGATTTGTTGGCCAGTGCCAAGTACATCAGCGACTTGACGAAGCAGACGAGCAGGTGAATGAAGCGAAGCGAAGCGGAGTGGAGTGGAGTGATTGATTGATTGAGTCTGAATTATTCACTTACTGTAAAACAAAAACTAACCCCAATCCTTAAACAAAACTCTGCGCAGGCTCGGTGAACTGAGGTCGGCAATCGAAGCTGGGGTCATGACCGAGAAGGACGTTTACGCAGAAATTGGCGAGGTTGTTGCCGGGATGAAGCCCGGAAGAACTGGGAAGGAGATGATTGTTGTTGATCTCACCGGGACGGGTGCACAAGACGCCGCCATCGGTCAGGTTGCGTGGGACCTACTAAAGGATGACGAATAGGAAAAGCTAACATCTTGGAGTAGGAGTGGGAGGTAGGAGTAGGGCAAGGTTTAGTCATTAGGCCGAAATTTTAATATTCAACAAAAAATATTTATAGCTCGTCTGCGGTGTCACCAAAACACGAAGGCTGCTGAAAAAACTGGCGATTGGTCAACGCAAACCCACAAAGACTTCTTGCGCAATTGCTAAAATAGGCTCCTACTATCTTTTCAATTCACCTCGCAAGCTCCAGGGCCGTGCTTCTGTAATTAAAACTCTGACGAACTCTCCCTCTTGTGTGTCTTCTAAATTACCCTCAAAGAAAACAGCACGTCCTTGTCTAGTTCTCCCTGTGATTTCGTCTTCCACTTTTAAATTTCGCCCTTCCACCAGCACCTCAACGATTTTCCCAAGGTACCGCTGGCTGCGAACTTCCGCGTGTTTTAGAGCCACCTCCTGCAACCGCTGTAATCGCTCATTCTTTACCTCCTCAGCCACTTGAGTATCCAACAACGCCGCATCAGTGTTGGGACGAGGCGAATAAGCAAACGAGTTGACGTCTGCGCCGAGCGAATTGAATTGAGTGGGTTAATTATTTAAGCTCGTTGCCACAAAGCAGATAATGCTTCGCTCACTCACTGTCGTAGCAAACCCTCTTCAAAATTTCCAGCGTCTCCAAGAAATCCTCCTCGGTTTCACCTGGAAATCCCACGATAATGTCTGTTGTTATTGCTGCATTTAAATCAGCAGCTCTAATCTTCTCGATGGTCTTCATGTAGCTCTCCCGCGTGTACCCCCTCCTCATCGCCTTGAGGATCGAATTGCTGCCACTCTGAATGGGCATGTGAAAGACTTCGCAAACACTGTTCGAGGGATCGGTCACAATGTCGATCACGCGATCGCTAAAGTAGCGGGGGTGGGAGGTCACGTATCTCACGCGTGGGATCTTTGTTTTGCTGGCCGCCATCAGCAAGTCGTAGAAACTACTCTTCGGGTTAAGATCACGCCCGTAGGCGTCAATATTCTGGCCCAGAAGGCTCACCTCCTTGTAGCCTGCGCCGTGGGTTAAATTTTTTCTCTCGTTTTCCACACCCTCCCCCACCCTAGCACACCACTCCCTCACTCACCTTGAGTCTCCAACATTTCGACCTCCTCGATTATGTTCTCCAGAGGACGAGACTGCTCGACGCCTCTTGTGTAGGGAACAACGCAGTAGCTGCAATGCTCGTTGCAGCCTGCGCCGAGCGAAGAAGGTGCGAGCGAGGCGCATTAAAAATAGTTGAGAAGGTTAGTTCAGTTGTGGATGTAGCCATTTATAGCAATTTTGGCTGGAGGCGGAATGAAACTTGCCGTAGATCACGTTCACCCAAGCTCGGACCTTGGAGTCGCGAATCGGCTGAGCAAGATCCTCGCTCAATAAGGTTCCGTCGGTCGCCACGATCTGCACCCCGCTGTCCAAAACTGCGTTGAAAAGGTCAGCAACCTTGTTCAAGTGCTGCGGCCCCATGACCACATCAACTTCCGGCACCCGCTTCAACAACTTCTCGCCCTCTTGCTGCGCCACGCACCCCGTGACGGCAATGAGCACATTCTTTTTGCCGCTTCGCTTCGTTTTCGCGAAGGGGCCGAGCGTGTCGTAGAGCTTCTGCTCGGCGTGGTCACGAATGCTGCACGTGTTGACGACGACAACGTCAATGGCTGATTTCTTGTTGAAGAATCGAATTCGACCATTCCCATGGCGTTCAGCTGACCCTTGATACGCTCGCTGTCGGAGAAATTCATTTGGCAGCCGTTTGAAAGGAGCTGATAGACGCTGTTCGTGAAGCTTGAACTTGAACTTGAACTTGTTCTTGTTATGATCGAGCCAGGTGCGCCACCACCTTTCAGATTTCGGTTGGCATTGAATGTTTTATACATGGGTTGCATCTTTACATCCAGTACTTTTATGACAAAGAACTCGTCCGAGGCAAGGTCGTGGAGAGGGCAGGAGGAGGAGGTGACGTCCCCGGGCTTTAGGCCTGAAGAAAAGAGGGAGGATGTTATTGTTGCTGGAAGCAACAATCTCTGTGTGGGGGATGGAGATCGACTAACCCAACCGGAAATCTCTCGCTTGGACAGAATCGAAGCTGCTTCCTGGAAGGATCTTGAGGAGGCTCGTACATTTGTACGTGTTGGAGAGGAAAGCGACAGTGTCTGCAACAATAGCGTGCACAAAGTACTCGTCGACCTTGGCGAAATCAACTGTCTGAGAAGCTGTACGGGGGTATGTTGATGATGATGGAATGAGAGAACTGCACAAATAAGGAGGAGAAATGGGATCAGAACCATCATGGCGAACCAACTAATACTTGTAATCCTTAATGTGTTTGTGTTTAAAAGTGATAAGCACTTGAACACATAAGCACATTGATGGATGATGACTTGAACTTTTAAACAGGAAATTTACATTGCCAATTTGTTACGTAGGTCCACCACGCCCGCCCCAAACGCTACCCCACCCAGCACACCATACTAACCCAATTCTCCTACCTTGCCCCAGTAACCCACCTTCTCACTCAACTCCCCCTTCTCGTTCGATATCTATTTCAAGGAGTTATCCTTATGCCTTCCAATGAGCACCACAAGTGGCTCAAGAAGCGTGATTGGCCCGCGGTACAAGGAGTTATAACTCACCCAGATCGTGACCTAGATTTGATCATGAGAAAGTACAAGGAGAGAGATGAGGATGGACGACTGCCACATCATTGGATGGCAGCGAAAGCTCAGACACACACACATGTTCTTGCCATTGTGGGCGTGCAGTCGATTTGCTTCAATCTACAGGCCCTCACCACACGAGCCAATAAAGGCGAAACTCCTCTCGACATTGCCCGTAGGAGTGGAGCCTGTGCTGAGATCATTGGCTTGCTCTCCCTCACTCCCGAGGAAGCTCGTTCGTTGGGTGAGGAGGAGATGGCCCGCTTGTACGCACCAGTGGCTTATTGGATGACTAAGATGGTTAAGTGGATCAAATTACGATCGTTTGCAGACTGCCACAAGTGGATCAATGAGCACGATGACGAGTTGGTGCGTGAAGTGCTCAAATACATGAATTCTGAACTTCTTCGAGGTATTGCTTGCTGCAGCCAGGTATACAGCGACTCCCTCGTGTTTCTTACTCTTCGAATGATCCGTCGGCACCCCCTTTCACTTATGGCTACCCAGAATCAAGGCTTCACGTCCCTCAAGTTTGCCGAGTCTACCCAATTCAATGCGTGCAAAGAAATCCGAAACGTCCTCCGGCTCACCCCCAAGTACATCTCCCGTACCCCCTTCCCCATCCTCCTCCTCCGTTCCCTCCCCACCAAGCACCACGAGATCTACGGCCCCTACAACACCGTCTGCCAGTTCATCAAGCACATGAAGTACGACAAGGCTGAGCTGGTCGAGGTGGAGGATGTGCTGAAGCCGAAACAACGAAAACGTTGCGGTGTCTGCAACGCTGTCGGGAGGCTGATGTGCGCCAGGTGCAAACAAACCTTCTACTGTACAAAGAGACACCAATCAGCTCACTGGAAGAAGCACAAGAAGACGTGCAAGGCGCCGACTATCCCTCCCGCAACCGAGGCCGACCTCCGAAGTCTCCACAAGGGCATGGCCCTCCTGAATATGTGCATACAGAGAAATGGGGCTGGGGATGGTCCAACGAGTGTGGTGGTGGAGTTCCTGTTGCCCGGTCCAGCATATTGATGACATTAAACCAAATCTATTTTATAACTATTCTAAAAGTCAAAACTTTTGATCCACATCCACACGTTCATCCCCCCGCACACGACGCTACTCATCATCAGCGGTAAAAACTCTAATTTTCCCGCCCCAAACACCAACGTGTGAAATTCTCCCCAAATCCCTACCAGCCCCAACACCCCGAGCCCAACCCTATCCCCCACCCCCAAGACCAAGACCCACCCCTTCTCCTTCTCCTTCTCATTATCCGCAACCACACTCCTCACCACCAGCATGTGAAGCACCCACAAGCAAACCTTAACTCCCAGCTCTCGCCTCTCGAACAGCAGCGGGAACAAGCTAAAGTGCCCGACGACGCTCATCCGCAGCATCATTTTCCCGTCCTCGAGGCTGCGCCGAGCGAAGCGAGGCGCATATTTAATGAAGCAAGAGCAAAACGGGTGAAGCGAGTCAAAATAATTGAGTGGGTTATAGTTAGGTAGTGGACGTGGGTGGTTGTAGCCATTTCCGCTCGTTCGTTCGTTCGTTCGCTCGCTCGCTCACCTCTCTCTCCCCAAGATCGTGTAAATGATCACGCTGGTCATAATGGCCTTCTCGTGGACGTGAAAGCCCAGCATGAACGTCGTGAACGCAACGTTTGCAACGCAGCGCAAGAACAAATTGTCCTTGACCTTTTTCTTATTCACATTGAGGCACTTTTTCAAAATTGGCAGGGTGCAGAGCGCAATGAGAGCAACACACATCCCCGGGGAAACGTTTGGCAGAACTGCCGGCGGGACGTTGTTCACAAGCCCGTCCGTGCTACCCCCTCCTCCACCACCCACCAACTTATTCAAAACGCGATCTCCTGCCATGTAGATCGCCCACACATTCGGAGCCCAGTATGCGTGCACCAAGCCTCTCCCAAACGGAAATAGTCTTTCTAGGATCTGCTGCAGCTGCTTGCGCCAATTTCCAACGACCAAAAACGGCAGCAAGGGCATCACAAGTCCGCTGATTGTTACCAAGCCTAGCTTCAAGAATCTCACATTGAACTTCCCGAAGCCGCCGCAGTAGTGGGTCCACAGGTAGACGAAGTAGACCAGCCCGATGGGGAGGTAGAGGTGCTTCATCATCACCAGGGACGCGTACAAGTACGCCCCTAATAGGACGCGATCGTTCTGAACGCAAACGCACGAAAGGATGAGAATTCCGAGGAGCATGCCATTGTACTGAAAGTGAATGTGGTCGAGCATTAGGAGGCCAGCATTTCCAAACAAGAGGAGGAAAAGGGGCAAGCTGCTGAGGCTGCTCCGGACTGAGTAGTAGCACGCAATCGCAAATATTGTGTCGGAAACAATGACCGTGGAGCGGGAAAAAATTACGCATTCTGTCGATGGGGCATTGTCGTTGTCAGGCAAGAGGGCCAGGCATCTGTCATCTAAATGGGGAAATAAAGACGCAACCTTTGAGAGCGAGAACTCAAAAAGAGCAAAGAGGGGAGGGTAGTCAAGTGTGTGCACCGAATTCGATTGCTCAAAGTACCACTCTGAGACTGGAAGATTGGACGTGATTGACAGCCAGTTTCGGTGCACGTCAAAATCGGTCGACCGGTAGGCTGGAATGAGAAGAACTTTGATGGCTGAAATTGCCAAAAAGGCGCTGAGCATTGGAGGTGGGTGCATCTAACAAAGGAGGTCGCGTCAATGAAATATATTTGAATGCGAGCAACATTGTCCAAAACAACAAGGACCTATGCTTACATTTTCTGCACTGAGCTTCCTTGCCTTCCTCCTCACTGTAAGCCCATCAGGTTGCTTCTCTCCAATGCATCGATCAATAAATGTTTCACGCTTCCTTTCCAGCCTTCCCAGCACCAGCACAAGGACTAGATTCTTCTCCACAACTCGACTTGGTGTCTGTGGAATTAAGGGGCTGCCAAGCGCCAGCAACCGCGACACTTCGCCAAATTCCCTCTACCGCACCCTCGTCGAAACAAGCTTCAGGACGCCCACAATGACCGTCCACCTCTCTGCAATTCTCGGCCTCCCCCTCTCGTGCATCCCCCACGACACCGGCCTCGACTACATCGACCGCCTCGCCTCCCTCTCCTCCCCCGCCTCCCTCGAGTTTGGCCGGGGGTTCCTCCACCCCCTCGAAACCGAGTTTGCCACCTCCTCGACCTCAAGACACCCCACCTCGTCTCTTTCCTTTTTCCTTGGGAGGATCGCATTGAAGCAATCCCTCTATGCCCTCACTTCGAATTTCGAGCTAGTGACTTCAACTCCCGTGTTGCCCTCCCAGGACGGCGAGGGTGCCCCCGTCGGTCTGCCTGAGGGAATCTTCGGCTCGGTGTCCCACAAGGGCCTAGTTGGTGTTGGCATCACAGGTCAAGCGACTGTAGCAGAAGCAACAACAGCAACAACCCCCACCACCACAACAACAACAACAACAACAACAACTTTTGCCTTGGGCGCAGACGTCGAAGGAACGACCCTCCCAGCCCGGTTCCTCCGAGAGCCCAAGCCCCAACCCTCAACTTCCCCAAATTCAAAGTCAAAGTTCTCAAAGTCCTGCCCGATCCCCCACTCCGCTCGCGTCTCCCGGCTCTGCCACAAAATCATGACACCGGCCGAAATGCAGGAGCCGGGCGACGTTGAGTTGCTATTCGCAACATCACCGTGCGGAAAAACCAGCAGCGAGACGGAGCTCAAGGAGCGGGGGCTGATGCTGACTTTCAGCATCAAGGAGAGGTGAGCGAGCGAAGCGAGCGAGCTTTGAGGAAACGAGCATAAATAGCCAGCGAGCAGCAAGCGAAGCGAAGCGAAGCGAAGCGAAGCGAGTTAGTTGCAACTCTGGCTCGCTTTGCTCACAGCTCGCTTCGCTCGCAAGCCTTGAGGAAGACGCGCATACGAGCCACAACTAAACTAACGTTATTCCACTCAATTGCATTCGTGTTGCTCACTCGCCTCCCCCCTGCTTCATTAAAAATGCACCTCGCTTCGCTTCGCTCCGCTCGGCGCAGCGTGTGGAAGGCGCTGAGTGGGCTTGGGCTCGTGTCGAAGAAGTCGGAGGCGGAGGGGGGGGTTGGAGGGGTGGTTTGGAAGGACATGGAGATTACATTTGCGGACCCTACCTTCCAACGCGGAGGTATTGGTGGTAATCCAGAGATTACTAGTCCTGTGTGGAAGGGACAGTTCGAGATTAACATCCTCCCCTCCGCCAAACTGAAAAAACTGCAGCCCAACCAAACACTTAAACTCTCCGGCCTGTGGGGGGTCATCGACACACAAGAGCACAAGATTGGTCTTCCCAACCATTTCGTCTGCGTATGCGTAGCCGAAATAAATTAGATTTCTCACTTTATAGACTAAGCGAAACCAAAAATTTTTAAACCATCTATAGCAAACGACAAATTCAAACTCAATCATTTTTCTTGCTCTCCTCTGCCTCTGCCTTTTCTTTTC
>Ga0302138_10001314_pt1 | contig 12065 bp, 16 predicted proteins | sample CBN3_321_MG_FD_203110 | JGI IMG/M metagenome (GOLD analysis project Ga0302138, IMG submission 203110) | Marine microbial communities from Western Arctic Ocean, Canada - CBN3_surface | ecosystem: Environmental > Aquatic > Marine > Oceanic | place: Canada: Western Arctic Ocean | collected 2017-09-15 | reverse complement strand
AATCCCTTTGCTCGAATCTACTTCACCGTTGCCTGCAAAAACGTGGGAAGCATTAGCGAGTTGTACAATAACACCGTGTTCGAGCTGCATACTGGTAGCATTTGACTCAAAAACAACTCTAGTAGTGAAAGTATCCTTAGGTGACGACTCCGAGCTGGATTGCAAGGAAGTTGTTTTTAGAGGTGTTTGTTCTAGCGTTTCTTTTTCGGCGGACATATTTACGGCAGCAACTGGTCTTTGAATTTTTGACATGATTTTCTATATTTGAACAATGCCCCTTATATAAGTGACAAAAGTTAAATCATGCAGTACTTCATAAGATGAGAATACTCTAATTTATTTTGACATAGTGCAAATGAGTTAAAATATGTACAAAAGACTAATTGACGCCCGTAGTGTTATTTCACCCGAAACCATAATTATCGCAGAAGATATATCTGAATCCGGCCAAAAAGTGTTTTACGTCGATTCTTTGAGCGCTTTGAATGAAAAATATAGATCTATTAAAGATCCACATTGGTATGAATGTCTTTTGGAAGACAAACCATCTCGAATTTTTTTAGACATCGAATCGGATACAATTGTAAATTTAGACAATATTTTAAATAATCTAACCATAGCCATTCAACAAAAATTTGGTCAAACACCCAATATAGAAATTTTAGATTCGTGTTCCGATAAAAAACAATCGTGGCATATATTATGTACGAATATTTGGATGAAAAATGTTTACCATATCGGAGCATTCATCCGAAGACTGGTCCTTTTTATTGAAGACGATGCTATAGATACGTCTGTATATACACGTAATCGAATGTTCCGAGTAAAGGGTTCGTCGAAATATGGTTCTTCACGTGTATTGAAACATTGTAAACCGTGGCATATGTTATTGGTTCAATCTGATCTTGATGACAAGAACAGTTGTGTTTACGAATGTAAAGAAATAGATGGATCAGAACCAGTATCTAATTCAAAACATCCCTCACAACTTTTTATGTATGAAAATGGTAAATGGCATGGTCTTCGGCAAAACTCACATTTGTCAACTCACTCTGTATTAACCAATAATTTATTAGAACCTATTATTAAAAGAATCGATGAACTTTGCGATGGAAATTTATATAGACATAAAATGTCTATGGCTTCAACTGGTCAAATTTTTTGTTCTACAAAGTCTAGGAAATGTGCTATTGCTGGCCGACAACATAGAGGGAATAATATCTGGTTTGAAATAGATTTAGTACAGCAGCGTGTTTTTCAACATTGTTACGACGACGAGTGTAAAGGCAAGCGCCACGAAATATGTGGTATAGATCCGTTATGGATACCATGGAATAAATGTTGGTCAATTTCTAGAAGATCACACGAATGGGCCCCTGAAAGTTTCTCATCAAAGAACGAAAACACCCTATATAATATGGTTGACTAAATTAAAATGCCCTTTGAAGTCGAAAAATCATCAACCCTCGAATTGAATTCTAATGCTGAAACTTTACTTGCTTCAATTGTTGAGAGATTGCAACAGCAATCCGAACTAGTTAAATCTGTCTCAGTCCTCGCCAATTTTTCGGTGGACAAGATTGCTTCATCTGAACATGGCATGGGTATTGCCCAGGGCATTGTCGTTCAAGTTGCACCGGAATACATCATGAATTCTGACGATATGTCTTGGTTCCACCCAGACATTGCACGTGGCCGTTCAGTATTCGAAGTAGATAATTTCATTTCTAAATCTCACCTTGAAAACATTGAACTCGACGGATTGCAGTCATCTATTGGTTCTTATACCATTTCAAGCCCAGACGAATTTGGTACTGAAATGGTACAACATCATATTATTGTAGACACCTCTGCCACAGAAATGTTGTCCTCTCTTTACAGAAAATGGACCGAAAATAATGTACAGGCTGGAGATATTGATAAACAGTGGAAACGTATGCAATTTGAAGATGCTTATGGTATCAAAAAAACCACAGAACTAACAAGAAGTGCCATTGCAGCAGAAATTTCTCCAAGTGCTCAACAAATTTATTCTGACAACACAAGTTCTGTTCTTTCGGATTCAACATCTGTATATTTTGTAAACCACGCAGTTAAACCCGAAAACAAACGCATACTTATAAAATCTTCGTCTTTGGGTGGATATAGGATGTACAACGCCACAAACGAGGCTATTCGTTTCTATCCATCCACACTAGGAACATCTGAACAATACTATTCGTGGTCAGAAATGTCCCCACAAAATTGTGCGCGCATTGAACAATCATGTGCATGGTCTGGAAATCTCGAATTTAATGCAAATGTTATGTCAGGACCTTCTATATCGGGCAAAAACATTCGTAAACTAGAAGATGAATATGAAATGTCATTCAGAGATACATTGTCCATGAACACCGCGGCATTTTCACCATCTAATGATATCCATGATTCCATGACACCACACGAACTTTCTAGATTGCACCCACAAACATCTTCGTCCAAAGCATATATTACAACGCCCATATCTATGGATCACCCTATTTTAAACCACATTATGCATAATATTCAGTCCATTCAACAGAATTACCCAGATTTTCAGTTATTCAATCCTAGTATTTTAGAAAATGGACGCCTTAAAATACCCAAAGCATTATTTAAAGAAATGGCTTAAATATTAAATTATTTTTTATAATCTATTTTCAAACTGGGTTTACCCAATCTCTTTGAACATGTACCTCTATTCTATTAAACTGTTTTAATATCATATGTTGTTCTTGATGCAAACGCTGAAAAGAACGATCGCGCCGATTTCCTAACCCAGTCAACACACCCGACAAAATAATACGAATACCCACCAATCGAGCGAAAGCTGTCTGATAACGCGAATCTTCCACCAATGTTTTCAATGAAATAGAACCACAACGATTTCTCACGATCATCTCTGCTTCCTTGATATGGCCATACACCGTGGCCGATAACTGAACCACACCCGTTATTTCAGGAGCTTCCATCCATTTCCTATTTACATGTTGAGGAATAGCACACGAACCCTCACAAGCATTTTCGCGAATAGGATCAAATCGGTTGGCGTGACGATTTAAATCGTCACGAATCATATTGCCCAATTTCAACTTGGAAAATGCGGACACTTGCATTAAAAATTTATAACCAGGATCTTCTTTTATTTTATTGGTCATCTGTTGACGAAGATGTAACAAATTTGCATGATCATCCAGATCATCCAACGTTTCTATACGTTCAGCAATATTATCAACGGTTTCGGCTTCGTCTTCAGTATCTTTATCCAATACACGAATAGAAGTTTCATTTCTACTTAAACCTTCCGACGGCGTAAAATCAACTTGATGCGTTTCCCATCCATTCATTTTTTTTTAAATACACATGTACTCTTATAGTCCTAATCTATATGTTGGACAGGACCAGTTCCCAAAGACATAGGAAGTCTCATCTTTGTATATAATATATCACGCTGATGCTCCACCCACTTGAAATAAAACATCATACCAATCAATAATATCATCAAAACAAACCAATGTAAATTTGCCATCACCCAATCCAAAGCACCATCGCAACGACCATGACCACACGGATACCAATCATTTAAAATGTCATAAAACGCGGCTGATGAAGGATTCTCGTTCACAATATGGGATGCTTTCTCACACAAATTAAATGTACCCAATTGGGAACGAGTCACTGGATCCACACACACGTCAGAATTCAAATAAGTACGCGCCTCGTCATGTTTACGACAATGATCTACACGATAATGGTTAAAATTCCGAACTTGCAACAAACAAGCAATACATATCAAAGTCAAACCTATCGAACGAACAATTGTCATTTATTTTTTTTAGATCACACTTATACTTCGGATATTATCACTAAACATTTAAATCCATCTTTTGATACGTCCAAAGTCTCTAACATGTGAATCATTTTGGAAACACCCATCTGATGAATTTTTATAATCGATCCCTCCTCTGGAAACTCAACCGATTTATCCAAAACATACCAAGCTACACCCATAAAATTATTCAATTCGGACCATTCGGGCAATGCAGGGGCAGGATGCCATTGACGTTTACTATTGTCCAACCAAGCTTTCTTAGATCCAAATCGAGGCCAATGAGACATTACAATATTAAAAAAACTTCTTTTATATTCAAAAATGTATATCTTTATTCGGTTTATTTTTTAGTTTTTCAATACGTTTGTGAATTTTTAAAATTGCTTCATCGGACCATTTACATGGGTCCGTTTGTTTTTCGCTATCTATGTCCTCTTCTTGGTACCTTAATGTCCACGCAAGTCCCGCAAAATTTCCCAAAATGATCACCAGAAAAATATAAATATTTGTACCAATAATCAATGTAATTCTCAAAATCCAATTGACCGTACTCACAAAATCAAAGAGCAAACGCTTTGGAATCAATTGTCGCCGCTCTTTAGATCCAGGGGCAGATCTTAAAATTTCTCTGCTTAATTGCATACCCTTTAACCATAAAAAATTAGCACTAACCTGGAGCAAAAACGCCAAAACAACCATAAACATAAACCATTGGACACCATTCAACTCGTAGCCTGCAAAAATAACCTGAGAATAACAAGTTAAAGTTGTTTCGCACATTTACCTAGAGTTATTCTCTATTTATATAGAATTATTTATATTCTATATAAATTTCTTCTCATTTTTTTTATGTAGTAGTAGTTTTTGTCGTTGTTGTCGTTTTTGTTTTATTTCTCCTTTGGCTGTTGTGAGTTGTTGTTGTGCAGTTTCGAGGGCGTCTTTGTCTTTTTTGAGCCGTTTATATCTGTCCTCCCATTTGTTAATAAAGTCGATCTTTTGCTTCCCGGGCCTCCAATGTATTCTTTCACACTGTCTTTCGGAATGTTCCTTATGACATTTATTAATACTATCTTGGTATTCGTCTTCTGCTTTTTGCTGTGCATCCCGCTCCGATGAAATGTTTTCATATTTATTTATTTTTTTATTTATTTTTTTTTCCAACTCTTTGATGTTTTTTTTTGTGGTTACAATTGTGTCATGTGAATCTTTTATTTCTTTTTTCAATTCGCTACTTTTATCTTCTGCGGGTATAAAATGATGAAACATAATACTATATATTTGTGTTTCATATATATAGTATACAAAATTTGATTTTTGTTATACAAAATCTTTTTCGGGACCAACTTTCAAATGCCGCCGTCTTTTTCGTCTTCTCCTAGTAGTCCTTTCATGGCTTTTGCCAATTAATCTTTCGAGAGTTTGAATATATTCTACTTTTGCGTCTATCCATTTTTTTATGTTTTGTGTGGCGGGCTTCCTATTACAACCAGCTTTTTTTTCTATATTTTGTTGATTACACAGGTGTGTACTTTTTGTTAAGAGCAATGCCCGGTATTCGCCTAATTTTTCTTTCGAGTGCTGTATCCTTTCTTGCCGTTCTTCGCCCCATGTTAGGTTGTCTATCCATTGTTTTATGTAATCTTTAATATTTCTATTTTTTAATCTACGACTAAAAGGGTCGTATATTTCTATTTTTGAATAAGTGTTTTTAACCAGTTATTTTTCATATTAGGGTTTTAACCAGTTATTTTTCATGTTAGGGGATTGTAAATGTCCTGTCCATACATGTTGACGAAACATAATATAAAAAAACATTGTTTTATATAGAGTTAATTTACAGTTTTTTGTCTTCGAAGTGTATGTATTTTAACGGGTGTTTTGTACGCTCTAGCTGATTTCGGTTGTATATGGCCAGAATGTTTGTGTTTTTTTCTATCTCTAATAATGGATAAATCGAGTAAAGCAGTGACATATTGTATAGCACAATATGAGAAACGCATAATATGGCCTTCATCAACTTTTGCCGCGCGCGCTTCTGAAATTCTTTTTGAAATATCTAGGAATTTCATTTCGAGTGCTTTTCGAATATCTTGGCTATTGCCCATAGAATCTTCTGGTCCTGCCGATTCCCAAGAATTTTTAAATTCACCTCCTTTTGGTCTAAGATTCTCTGCTGCCTCTTTTGCACGCTGCCAACATATTTTAACGCGATTTTCTAATTGTTCGTGGCGTTCTGCCTCCTCAAATGAAAGGAAAATGCCCATCGAAGCTGCTTTAGATTGATCGAGTCCAGAATGGAATACAAACGTCTGAATGGAAACGGATTTAGCGGTGGTTTTAACGAATGTGGGATGTTGGCAGTTTTTTAAATATAGTACAAGCCCTTTCATGTGATTATCGTAGGCGGGTAATAACCAATCGTCTATTTCAGTTTTTGAAACGCACCATAATACTTTTGTACATAGCGTTGGATCGCATAGGATTGTGATTTGGTCTTTTTCAAATGCAGCCGTTGTGAGTAGCATATCTTCTTCGTCTGAGTCTGAATCTGTTTCAAGAACGCTAAAACTATTTATGGTTGATTCCCAATTTTTTGACTCTCCACTACCTCGTTCGGGTTCTTTTAGTGGCTCTGTAGGCGTGGTTGGGATAGTAAGTATTTGAATAGTGGTTAATATGTCATAGTTTGTCGAAATGAGAGCTGCGTTAGCTGCTTCTTCCGAGAACCCCATATTGACCAATTGATCTTTTAGTTCATCTGGCGGTTCATCGTCAAATGGGTCATCTTCATAGTCTCCAAATTGTTCTACCCACCATTGTTCCAGAGCGGAATCCACATCTCCATATTGTTCTAAGAGTCTCTGAGCATCTTCTGGTGAAACACCGTGTTGTATTAGTACGGATATATTTTTTTCGGAAGACATATATGAATAAAGTTAAATCATTTATATATATTAATTTAGTTGGTATGGTACACAATGTTGCAATTCTGGTTCTGGTTCTACTTTCCCAGTAATCCAATATTTTAACCATGTCGAGTGTGTGACTACAGCGATTGAGTTGTAATTCGATTTATTTATAATGGTTACTAACCTTTGAAGATTTAATTTATGTTTGTCGGTGTCTGGCCAGACACTATCTTCTTGTTTTAAATCTTCAAAGTTTATTTCTGGCCAGGCTTTTTCCAGAAAAGACTTTTTTGACCGTTTGTTACATATATCCGTGTACTGTGGGTATTCTTTGAGACATTCTAGAGCAATTTTCTGCTTGTTTGGAAACATGAGAGAAGCTGTTTGTAGAGTTCTCATGAGTGGAGAAACAAAAACGATATCTACGTTTGGGGGGGTAGTTTCTATACATTGGCGAATCCCATCAGTAGTGAGAGTGGTGTCATTAAACTCTTCGTATGCTTTGGTGCCAATGAATTGATATAGAATGTTGTGTAAAGCTTGTCCGTGTCGAATGCCATACACCTGTTTGTTAGTAAATAAACAAGAATGTTTTTTTATTATAGTTGGATTTTTTTTGTATTTAGTTATCAACATTTATATTGATAACCTTTCTTAAATATTAGCACTGGTAAATAAACAAGAATGTTTTTATTATAATTGGATTTTTTTTGTATTTAGCTATCGTCTTAAACGCAAATTATGGCCTCTTTACGCTTCTTCGTCTGTTTCTTGAGTCTTGACTTCATAACTTGGTGTTTAATGTAACGTTTCAACTTTTTGATTTCTTTTTTTTGTGTATAGAACCCATTGCTCCAATTTTTCAGACTTTTTCTGAAAATATTGTTTTCATTGCGAGTGATTTTTAGTTCGTGATCGTATTTCTTTTTGGCCATGAAGACCATTTTCTTAAACTCTAGGTCGTTTTTAGTGTTTGAGGATAGTTCATTTTTGGTTTTTGAGAGTTCGCGGGCAAGGGTACGGTAGGTACGAAGTGAGACCGACATTCTAAATATTTTTATTATAATATTTAGAATATTTAGAATGTTCTAAATATTTTTGTTAGATTCCTGTAATTTGTTTTGGTCTATAAATAGAACGATTTTGTCTGTAAATGAACCGAATAATTTATATGTCATCGTGTATTGTTTCGGCTATAGCGTGTCATTCAAGAGAGGAAGCCTTGGATTGTTTTTATAAACGTGGTGATTATAACAATGATGGTAGAATAAGCCGTCATGAATTGGTCAAAGTAATAGATGAATATTTACCATGGTATAAAAGAATACCATTCAAAACTTTTGGCGGTATTAATAGAATTATAACAGATTGTGATGAAAATGGTGATTCGTATTTAACAAAAGAAGAAGCTGTGAATATGAAACATACTTGTTTAGATACATGTTTTAAACGTGATTCAACAATAGAAACATTTAAATGTTAATTTTTTTTATTCTCTTTGTATTGCAGCTGTAAAAACGATTAATACTAAAGCTCCTTTTGCAAAAAATGAACAGAATATGTAAGCGGCCTCGAATCGAATGTAAAAATATAAATCGTTTTTTACATTTCTCCTCATGCATGACCTACAAGAATCGTTTACAAAATATAAAAATTGTACCATATTTATAATTGGAAATGTTAAGAAACATGCCAATATAACAGTATTGAGTATAGTAACGAATCCGAAAAGTTGTCCCATAAGTTCATTTGTTTCATTTGATTCGTCTAGCCATGGTTGAATTGTTTTTGCGTAAATGTTCCATAGCTGCCAGAATTGGAAAAAGAAAACGAATCCCGAGAGTGCCCATGCCCATGCCCTGATAGCCCATGGTTTAGGTGTATAATCTAATGGTATTCCTAGTGTGACCCATTCAAGTATACCCCCAAAGACATTTACCGTACACATGAGTAGTGCATTTGCTAATAATAGATAAAGGTCGGTGACTCTTGTGAGTGAGAGTACGATGACAAACATAATGGACGCAGTAATGGAGTATTCTAGATATCTTAATGGTTGTGTATTCCTCGATATCCAATAATCATAGGCTGGTTTTAGGGGTGCGGCAATAAGTGAGTGTGATAGGCATGTGAATGCTGAGAATGCAAATATGAGTGTCCACATTTGGAATTGGTCAGTGATTATGTAATCTGTTTGGAATGGAGGCATGATAGCATCTGGTGACGTTGGATCTTCTGAAATATCAACATATCCGGCGTCTCTGATGAGGTCTTGTTTGTAGTTGTTATTTTCTCGTATACATCTGAACCATTCGAATACGTCATCATATACATTTCCGTTGCACAATGTTGTGTTGAATGGCGATGGTATAGGATTTGGTACGGTGGGTAGTGATGTAGTGACTACAATTTGAAATTGTGATTTACCGGCAAGTCCGACGGATAATATAAGTATTGCGAAAAGAGCGTGCATGACGGCCGCTGCGATGTTGATTCGTTTTAGACTTTCGAAACCATCTTTTGCTCCACAATTGTTTCCGCAAAAAGATATTGGATTTGGTAATTTTTTGTTTTGTGTGAGTGATTTAGAATCAAATGTTAGACGTTTAGATCTCATAGTTTTAATACCCCCTAAAAGTATTCTTATATAGGATAAATAAATATATATACTTTTTTTGTGTATATTTTAAAATACATAAAACTAACCTATATAAGAATACTTTTATGGGGTATTATGTATGGATATCTTACCTGCTTTAGATTTCGATGCGATAGCTGAGAATACTGGAATGGTTGAAGAAGATGATATAGGTGAATTTGTACCGTGTCATTTTTCAGACGACGAGGAGGAAGAAGAACATAACGAGGGTTGTAAGTGTGCATTGTGCCAATATGGTGATGGTGGATCGGGTGAAGCTCATGCTGTTATTTCAAGAATGCAAGAAATTGATTCTCAGATGGTGGGTAAGGTAGCAGATCGTGAGATTTATAATTTACAAGCAGACTTGTATCGTACCCATGTAAAGGAACCATTGGAGCGGCAGGGTATAGAGGCTCCCACCGTTACTGCGGAAACTTGTAGGGCACATTTTAGTAAACATCGCATGAATATGAAACGTATGGTAGGTTCTGAAATAAACTTTGTAAATTCAATGCAGAAACATGTGCGGCGTGAACAAATTTTGAGCCGTAATAATGTGACAGGGCGTACTAAAGTGGATAATGCAGCAATAAAGCAATGGATTGCTTTATCAAAACACAAGCTAGATTTAATAAAATATTATAAAGGACCATTGAGTAAAGAAATTTCTTCTAAAACTCAAAACATAAAACCTTATAGTTTTACTTGAGTTATTTGTTCGAAGAATTGTGTGAAAAAAAAATCATATTTATTTGTTCTTCATGAATAAGTTTTAGACAGTATAAATAGGGTTGAGTTTGACTTAATCATAATGGCATCCATTGCATCATTATCAGGAATACCCACTCTAGGGAATGTGAATTCTGCCCCTCCGTTTTCTTTTAAATCGTCAGTAGGTGTACGTGCAGATTATAGCTCAAAGCCTGCTGTATCGGCTTTACAAAACCCCACTTTACACAATAGTGTCCCTGAACAGATGGTCAACTCGACTGCACGTGCCCCTTTATTTGTTCGTCCATTTACACGTGGTTACGAGAAAGGATATTCTGAAGGTGATATTTTATTTGTCAAGAAAGATGAACGTTCGTCTGGCCAACATCATGTCGTAGCGAATGTTCCTGTTTTAAATTATTTACTTCGTACTGAAACAGATCCCAATACAAAAAAACTAAAGTATAAAACTATTCAAGACATCTTGAAAGATTGGAATTATTTTGGAATTTTGAATAATGATATGGACACTGGTTCGAAATGGCAGCGTTTACTTAACATTAACGTTCGCGGACGTTCGCGCGTAGCACGTTTATGGCAACCTAGATCGGGCCATCTTCGTCGTGGCGATTGTCTCTGGATTGGATTTATTAAAAAAGAAAGCGGTGATAAAATTAAATCCATTCCGGATCCGATTGGAAGTAGAATCCCATTAGATAGAGGAACTGTTTATTATGAAGTCACTCCTTTGATGGATTGTTGTCCGGAATTTAAAACGTCTGAATTTAAACTTCCTGTAGGAATTGTATCCCAAGTCACCCTTAAAAAACCTCATCCAAGTTCCCTTGCAGGCGCTTTACATGTAACAGAAACTAGCAAAAGTCTTGAGCGCATCGAGGTGCTCATGCGTATATAAACAAAAAAGTACTATATAAATCGCTTCATTTCTATAAATCACTATGTCATTCTCCAGTGCAAAGCGCCGTCGTATTAAACCTTATGCTCGTGGCACTGCTTTCGATATTAATGTTGCCTTCGATATCCGTCATTTTCAACGTATCAAGTATGGAAACGTTGTCAAACCTTATTTTCCCGCCGTTGGTACCGACGAAGCTTTCCAAGTGATGGAAGGTGAAATTTTAATGCAATGTCATAAAAATTCTATTCGTCGTTATGGTGATCATCAAATGCATGTATTTTCTTTTGCAAATGGTCTTGAAGTTGGAACACAGGCATTGAATGCGTCTGCCCCAAAATCTAGCCAACCTGAAAAAAGAGCCGTTCTCACGGGTCTCAAATATGCAGGTGTTGCTGTTACTGAATTTCGTCCTGAAAAGGATGTTTTTGAACAGGGATTTGTTATGACAATGGCAGGTCTCAATACTCTTTTTAATAATGGAAAGAATACATTATATCCTGGTGACCTTATTTGTGCTGATATTCCAAATCCAGCCGATAAAGGCGTCCGCAAAAACAGAGCTCTTCAAAGCGGTATTCCTCATGAGAAACTTCAATTTGTCATTGCGCCTTATCACAAACTTGCCGAAGAACTTGGAACGCAAGATAACCCTGATAATGTACTTGCCTCACGCTTTATTATGGGTACAGCCTTGTCATATTCTCGTCCTGGTGCTCCGGTAGATGTTGTTCTTCATAAATGCAATGTTATTACACATGGTCCCAGTGCAGCTGTAGGTAGTCAAGAACAAGCTCCAGCATCTAAAATCTTAAAGACAAGACCTAAAAAAAAATAACTAAAACAAATAATTTATATTATAAATAGCGGTGTCTTTTTTATTAAATGTCTAGTATATGTAATCTGTGTAGCGAGGTACTCACCAATAAAAATCTAGCTATATTTAGCTGTGGTCATTCTTTCCATCTTTCATGTGTACAAAATATACCATTTTCAAGCAAATGTTCGAAATGTATTTCTACAGATGATTTATCTGCT
>Ga0302138_10001302_pt1 | contig 12111 bp, 9 predicted proteins | sample CBN3_321_MG_FD_203110 | JGI IMG/M metagenome (GOLD analysis project Ga0302138, IMG submission 203110) | Marine microbial communities from Western Arctic Ocean, Canada - CBN3_surface | ecosystem: Environmental > Aquatic > Marine > Oceanic | place: Canada: Western Arctic Ocean | collected 2017-09-15 | reverse complement strand
GCAGGCGTGCGGGCCGGCGCACTTCCACGTGCGCCGGTGAAGCGCCGTGCACGTGCAAGCCTGTGCGCCGCGGGCGTCGCGTCCGTGCGGCTGCGATCCGCGCGCGGCGCGCGCACGCACGCGCTCCTGACCAGCCGCGGTCTCGCGCCACCAATGCCACGGCTGATGGCCCCACGACGCCGTGCGCGTTGACTGTGTGGGGGGGCGCCGCGCTCGCGCGCGCGCGCCTGATACGCGCGCCGCCGGGCCGCGCGCGTTGGCCGAGTGGCCGGGAAGGCTACGCGCCCACTGCGTGAGCGCGTCCGCGTCACGGTTGTGCGCGTTGATGGGCTGGCGCTGTCGCGCGGGCCATCGCTGTGGCGGCGTCATGGCGTCGGCCGCCATGGCCACTCTCAGAGCTGTACTGTTTTTTCCGTTATTTTTTGACGTTGCCGCGCGCGCTCAGCGCGCAGGCGTGGCGCTGGCCTCTGGCCACGGCGCCCGTCAGTCTATCTAGACCGGTATGGCCTTCGGGGAGCTACTCACGCCTTACGGCGCCGCTAGGGGTGTCCAAGCCCGGGAGCATCCACGCCATTGGCATGGTGTGGAGGAGTAATAGATTATGGTTGAAACGTGGTTATGGTTTGAAGGAACCGAGGCCCGTTGTGAGAAAGGCATCATTTCACGTAAGAAAGGCATCATTTCACGTAAATAATTTATTTCATTTGCATGATTCCTCGTGTACGTATATACAGTATCAGTATTGCAGTATCGATACCGAAATGAATTATGCGCATTTCCCAGGTCAGCGTTTTCGCAAAACATGACTCAGCATAGAAATACTCAAGAATATTATAGAGTACCGGTAAGCTTGCCATTATCATTCCTCTCATTTCGTTTCGCACTTTCGCAACTGATGGCACGGATTTGAACGAAATGTTCCCAGCTGCGCGCAACTTTCGGGCGGGAAACGCCCCAGGTGAGCACCTCCCATTACACCTCCCTGCACCATGCCCCGCGTCACTCGCCACACCGTTGCCACTGGCGAGACCGAGTTGGAGACGAAGGGGCTCAGGACCACCTTCCTGGCTTGCGATGACTTCTTGACCCGTAGCCAGATGACACACGAGCAGAAAATTGAGCGCGAGATGATCGCATTCGAGATTCGCGAACAGCGCGCGCGCAATGCGCCTGTGTCACGGGCCAATTGCGAGGATGAGCTGGAAGCGCAGTACCAGCTCGGCCTCCAGCACGCGCTGCAGGAGTCCAAGACTGACCAGAACGTCCCGCCCACCGCAGGCGCGGGCCGTGTCAAGGTGCACAATAACTGCCCACCGTGAACTAGTTCCGACCAGTTGTTCTTGCTGTGCCTTAGGCTGCAATTGCTTTTTGCGCGACAGACCGAGAAGAGGCTGGGCCTGGTCAAGCCCAAGGGCGTGGTCAAGCCGATCAAGGCCGAGCTCAGCGTGAAGAAGGCCATGGCCGCGCTGGGAGTCCTTTCGCGCGCTGGGAAGCCATGGGCGCACTGGGAGGGAGAAATCAAGAAACTCGTAGAGGTAGAGAAGGCCGCGGCGGCCGCGCTGGCCGCGGCGCCCCAGCCCGAGCCCAAGCCCGAGCCTGCCGCCGCCGGCGGTGACGACATGGACCAAGAGGATGGCTTTCAGCAGTCGCAGACTCTGGAGTAGTGTCCGTTAGCAATGCTTGTGTCTAATTGACTGTTGTGCCCATGGAAACCGGCACACTACGCATTGTCCTCGACCCATCCACGAACTTAGTGGCTGCACATTTAGAACCTGAGTTCGAACTTGAACATGCTCCTCCTCCTCCCCCCCCTTTGACGGATGATGAAACTGAAATGGAAGCCTTATATGAGGTAGCCGCGGACGGCATAATCATTGTTGAGGGAGTTGAAGTGCCTGCTAGCCCGCCCCCGCCCGTAGATGACTTCCACCGAAACAGTATGCTCGAAGACTTGAGCGAGGCGCTGCACGGAATGTCCATCACTTCGCTAAATGCGGTACGTCTTGCGGCTAATCTGCCCCGTGGCTACTCTGCCCTGTGTTTTCGTTCATGCACGTGATATTTCCATTAATTGCGCGCCGTTTGCCCCCTGGGAACATTTCGGAAGGCATGCATTCGTGTGCATGCTTTTGTTCGGGTACTCGGGCATGCCTGGTCATGAGACACGCATGGCCGTGCATGGAAAGGAGGTTCGCCCCCCCAAGGAGTAGCTCTCCCCCGGGTAGATGAAAGTATAGCTAGGCTTTATTGAGCCTGATCAGCTCATAATCGCCGTACCACTACCATGGTAGCTATAGGTTTAGCATGATCCGGCACGCTGGAGTCTGATGCATGACACAAGAACAGAGAGCTTTCGGCGGTGTCGTGTTGTTATGTTATGCTCTGTGTTCTAATCTTGTGCTTTGTTTTGCTTGCGCGCCCGAGGCCAGGTGATCCAGTATTGCCACTTGATCAACCGCGCGTTTCACACCGCACCGCCGATGGATTGAAGAAAGATGGGTTGGCAGTGTGCCGATCGATCGCTGGGCGTCCGGTGCTCGATTCCAGTGCCCCGCAATTCGCACACTGTTGTTCAAAAGTTTCCAAACGACGTCTGCAGAATCCTTGGTCGAGACGCGGGCACGACTGGGGTGCTGTGCGAAACTCATAGCAAGATTGACAGGTGCTCGTTGCGGTTTCACGATAGGTGTGAGGGAAGTGCTGTGTCATGGTGGGCGGGAGGCCGGCACATGATGAACGGTCTGGTGCCTTGGCAATGCAGAGTTGCAGGCGTAAGCGAGACCCTCGTCGGCACCATCGATCAGATGGACGGGATATCTCATGCTCGGATATGCCGTGATTGCTGGGGCAAAGCTCGGCCGTTCAAGGATAATGTCACTGACAAGGCAAATCCCGCCTCAGCAGCTGCGCCGCGGCGGCGCGCGCAGCCCTCGCGCAAGGTGGTGCGCCCAGCGCCAGTTCCGGATGAGACTGCCGTTGCCGCCGAGACACAACTGCAAGCACGACAACAACGGCTCGTGGACAAGTTAGCCGAAGAGACTACCATCGAAGGTACAACAAGCTCCGGAGTTCTTTTCGCTGCTGACGCTCACGGTGTTGCTCCCGGCATCAGAAGCATGTTTTTCCCCAAAGACGGCCGTCTGTTTGTTGTGCTCAACGTGCGGCGTGGTAAATCTGCAGCAAGGAAATGGTACCCGGTGGCAGCTCTCTCCTACATGATTGGCCGCACTATTGTCAATATCGAGGGAGCCTTCACAAGACCAAAGTTTCGGCGCAAAGGTATGTTTCAGCGCTTGCACGACTACGCCCTAAAGCTGTGCTACGCAAACGCGCGAATCAAGTCATGCCTCGTGACGGCGCTGAGTCCATGGGTGAAACGAGATTGCCTGTTCCTTGGCTACACGATCACGACTGCGCAAGGCCTTGTTTATGACTGCAGAATGTCCGGTGTTCAAAATGTCAAGGCTCGGCTAGACATAGAGGTACGCGACAAGGCTCGTGCTGAGCGCAAGGAGGAAGAAAGGCAGGAAGAAGAACACGCAGCGGCATCACGAGCAGCAGCGGCATCGCAAGCAGCAGCGGCATCGCGAGCAGCAGCGGCAGCGCTCGTGCTTGCTCCTGCACCTGCACTTATGCCTGCTCTAGTTCATTCAACGCGATCGTTGCTCGATATGTCTCGGTCGCGTGCGCAAGATACACCAATCGAAGTCTTGGTCGCGTACGAATACCCCGGGGAACGACGTTTGGCACCGCCACCTGCAGGTCAAGATGCGCAGAGTCCGAACGGTAAAACGATGGATGCAGACAATGATTCAGACCCCGGGCCAGACTTCACGATAGCTGCACCTCAAGCTGCGCACAATCCGAATGATAAAACGATCGATGCAGAGACCGATGAGCAACCGCAGCGCGCTCGGCAAAGAATGAGCATGAAGCCAAGCAAAAAGTGCGGTGCGGAGGCACCACAAAAGAAAGTACCGCCTGACAAAAAGCCACGGGGCTTACAACACCAACGCAAGGCAACACTGTTACAAAGGTGTCAAGCGCTGAAAGATGTATCTCGGTTTACCTCAGCTGCGACCTCCCGCCAAGCCCGTAAACGGCAGTACCCTGCATACGCTAAAGCATTCCTGGCTTACGCCCACAATGACCATAAGCTTGCGCAAACAACAGTTGCGGGAGTGCAGAGTGCTCTGATAGTCATGGAGGAAGCCGCTAAGACTGCGGACCTAAAGGCATACAAATTGTCATTCACGGACATCATCACGGGAAAGCAAAGAAAGAAATCGCACACGATGTGCTCTGGTTGTTGGAAGTACATTCCTCGGCACAATTACCACGACTACAGAACTTGCACGGAACGAGAACAGCGATTGGATGCGCAGGCAATGGTCCAGCTGACCGTGCGGCTCCACTTCAGTAAAAATACGCGCAAAATGTTGAGAAAGGTGCTTGGCCTCCAGGCTGCAACAGAGCAGGCGTTCCTTGAGAGGAGGGAAGAAATTCACGACACAATTCCGCCGCTGTCCGCGTGTGACGACAATACGTCCGTGCGCAGCAATGTTCACGACATGGTGGAATGGTACTTGCAGCTGCCGCACATAAGGGCTAAACTTAACAAACTCCACAAAGTGTTGGTGACCATGCTTACGAACGACGGCACGCCGCAACGGGGCAAGAAAGGATTCCGCCCGCTGCATCCGACGCTATTCCGATGTGGCAACATGGGCAGAGCTGCACAAAGTCTGGACGAGACACTGCTTTTGTTCTTGCACGAAAAATCGGAAAGCACAGAGACATTCTGGGATATGTTTGTGTGTGACAAAGTGGTTCGGGAGAGCATCATCAAACATCTGTCGAGCACATACGGCTGGGACAAGCATCTTTGTCTTTTGATTGCAGATGGCGCAGCTCTGGCTCACCACGTGAACACAAACGGTTCCATCGGCACGTATGGCTGCACGCACTGCACGCGGCACATGGACTTGAAGCACATCGTGAAACGGCACTGCACCGAGCCGGTCTTGAAAGCGAGCCTGGGTGAAACACGCACGTTTAAGAAAATAAAAGAGTGGACGGATGAACTCCAAGAAGCTACTCTCATTGAAATGGAACGAGACAAAAAATACTACATGGAGGCGTGCGATAATGATAAAGCTGAATACGAGAGCTGGCTCATGCCGAACAAGCTACACCAAGCTGGACACATCGCACACAAGTATATCCTAGAGTACTCCAGGAAGTATTGTTTCAGCACGCGGGGCTTGCCAACATTCTGGACGACGGAGTTCGATGAGCGCAATATCATATTCGATGCTTTGCATGGCATGTTAAATTGCGTTAAGAAGCAGTGCTTGGGTGTGCTTCGGGACGTCGTCGCAAACAATCAAGGCTTGGTGCTCGAGAGTATGGAGGATGTGTTTGCCGGCTACAGTGAACTACAGTGCCTGTGGTTACCGTTGAGCGATAACGAGGATGTGACGAAAAAGGATGCCTTGGAGGGCAACGGGTGTCAACAACTTTTGAACGCGTGGGAAGACATAATTACAAGGCTCTTCGGCGAGCCGCCCGCCGACGACACCGTGTGCGACAGTGCAGCAAATGAAAAGTACAACGCGACGCTCAAGAACAACAGCGCGTACGATCAGCTTGCAGACGAGGCAGAAGCTCGACGCGAGAAGTTAAAAAAGAAAAGAGAGAAGGATCACGGCGCCCTCAGCGAGGAAACCAATGATGAGAAGGTTGCGCGGGCGCTGTATCACATGTACAGATCGCAGGTAGAAAAGATACCCGCGGAAGAGAAGAAGCTTCGTGCGGCGGAAAAGGCGCCAGCAGTCGTGCGTGCCACGAAGTCGGGTGCAAAGCGTCCTGGCAAGCGTGCACCACCTGCACCGACCACGCGAAAGGGAAAAACAGTCAAGCCGTATAACAAGCTGCAGCATCAGCGCCAACAGTGCGCAAAGTATTTGCTTCCGCTTGGGACAAGCCTTCGGAACAGCTTGGCGATATTGTTTATGATGGAAGTAAGAGAAGGAGTTGACTATGAGGAAGTCATTGACACGTACGAGGTGGAGATAGAAGCTTACAACAAGCATGTGCTCAACATCACGGCGCGGAACCTGTGCGTCAACATGTCGAAGGAGCAAGGGAGCGACCTTTCAAATTGGCCACTGCACTCCATGGTGCGGCAGCGCTTGCACTTGCTCCTGTGCATGCGCCTGCTCGCCCAGCCCATTCAATTCGATCGCTGCGTGTGCAAACCGCAGGTGGATCATGTGGCGGACATGATGCGGTTCATCTGGAGGACGTCAGACGGTGCGTGTACCTTTGGGCTGACTGTACTCAAGGTCACAGAAAAATTCAACTCGATTTTGAAGACGGCCGCGGTGCACACAAAAAAATTGCGCGGCATAACGAAGACAGTGCTGAGCGAAAAAGCAAAGCTGGTTCACCTGCGTCAGCTGCAGCACTACCAAATCGCACGTGACGTGCGGCTTATGGTTGCGATGGGCCAGCTCTCGGCGCATCCAGACTTGAAAACGTGGGTCAAAGAATCAAAGAAGGTGGGCCTGCAGATGAATGATACAGTAACAACGGCCACGGGTGTTAAGCTGAACATCGGCTTCAACAAGTCCACGGCACAGCTAGTGATGTCAGAAACGGTTTGCCACGTGTGCAAGCCCGAGCCCGGGCCCGCGCACGAGCCCGAGCCCGCGTCTGAGCCCGCGCCAAGTACGAGCCCGAGCCGCAGCCCCGCGCGCAAAAAAACAAAGAGTGTTAAATAATACTGTACCGTTGTTTTTCATCTCGTGCTGTGCTGTTCCCAGCTGCTGCATTGCTTCAGCGCACACAGCCATGTTCATGCACACCACCATCGTGGCACGTGGAACAAAACAATTGCAGGACAGTGCGCCACGTGTAACATTGGAGGACAGTGCGCCACGTGTAATAAAAAAAGTTGGAGGACAGTGCGCACTGTGCGCACTTTCCTCCAATTTTTTTTGTAGTACTCAGTTAGTACTCGAGTACTGTACATGCCTGCAACCCGGGTGGTGCGGCAGTCCGCGGGCGGTCGCACTTGGCAAGAAACCCTACATGTAAACCCTTCCCCCCCGCAGCCGCGTCACAGCCACCAGGTGGCGAATGGACCTCAAAGACTTCGCGCGTGCGCTGTACAATGGCGACCCGCAGAGCGTGCGCCGCTTGCTCGAACGCGGAAAGCCTGCAGAAGCCGAGATCAAGAAGCGCGCGAACAAGCTCTGCTACACCCACGAGCACTTCATGGGCCACGATCCAGAAGGGGATGCCGAGCACCCGCTCTACATCGCGGGCAAGGGCTACGTGGACGCGTTCGACAGGTGCAAGGACTACAAGATGGCCCAGCGGTATTTCGCCTGCGTGAGGGTGCTGCTCACGCTTGGCGCTGACGCCACCCTGGTCCCCACCGACTTAGACATCGACCCCATCAAGTCCCACCCGGAGCTGGTCAAGGACCACCCGGAGCTCGAAGCGCTGCTGAACGGAGACATGGACGCGGCTGTTCCCGTGCCCGATGCCGCCGCCGCCGCTCCCGCCGCCGCCGCCGCCGCAGCTCCCGCCGCCGCCGCCGCCGCCGCTGCCGCCGCCGCGGAGCCCATGCCGCCCACGCCGCCGGCGCTTGGCAAGAAGAGCCTGTGGCGCTCCTGGCGCTTCGTCGCGCTGCCGACCGCGGAAGCGCACAGGCCGCCGACCGCGGGAGCGCACAGGCGGCAGCGCGACGAGGCGCCGGGCGCGGCGGACGGAGAGGCGCCGCGCCAGCGCCAGCGCCAGACCAGCTCGCTGAACGCGGCGCAGTGGGAGTCCGTGCGCGAGTGGCCGACCCACACGCTGGATGAGGAGAGACGGACGGAGGTGCTGGTGGGCTTGCTGCGGGAGTGGGGCGTCGTGAACTTTCCCGGGGACGAGGGCGCGCGCGACATGCCGGCGCACAGCACGGAGAGCCCGAAGCCCGGCTTCTTCTGCAAAGTCTGCCGCGGCACCTCCAGCACCCTCGAGCAGCTCCACATCCACCTCGAGGGCCAGCCCCACAAGCAGAAGACGCTCAAGCTGAAGGAGGGCTTCAAAAAACACCCGGACGCGGCATGGGCTGTCGCGGTGGACAAGATTGCAGCCAACATGCTGCTCCGTCGCGTCGCGAAGAACAAGGCGACCTCGCCCCCGCCCCACCGTATCCCGCCCCTGTACTAAGCGCCTTTGTGCGCCTCCTGCGAGCCCCCGCCACGCCTCGCCTTGCCGCGCCCCGCTGCCCGACTCTGAGCAGACACCACGGTGACCCACGCGCGCAGGCGCCAAGCGTGGGCTTCAAACCCATCTGCAGCCTATGCGACGAGGACTACACCGCGGTGTTGAACCCGTACTCATATTTCCCCAAAGAAACAAGGGCGCCGCCGCTCGGTACGTCCGACGCCAGGAGGTCCACCGCCCACCACGCAGCGGCTGCGCGCGCCGCCCCTGCCACGCCGCGCCCTCGCGCCGCAATTGCAATCCCCCGCACGCCGCGCCCTGCCGCGAAGTGATTCAGGCCTCACCCACGCCTTTCGCACAGGCCCGGCGTGCAGAACTTGCTGGGGCAATGGTGATTGGAAGAGGGCGGGAGAAAAGCTCTTTGGAAGCGCTCTTTGGGCAGCACAGACTAGTAGGCCTAGCTAGTATTGCTGCTGCTGCTGCTGCTTGCTGCTGCTCTTGTGAGTGAAAAAAATTGTGTACAATAGAAATACATTTACAATCAACTACGAGCTGCCCGTCACACCCTGTGTGTGTGCTCGCCACACCCGATCGTGTGTGCGCGTCTGGTCGTATGCTTCTTCTGCGGGAGTAGTGCCCGCATTCGCCGCCGCATGCGCCGCCGCCACCGCCGCGTCCTCAGCAGCAGCAGCGCGCCTGCCCACCTCCGCCGCCGCCGCCGCTGCGACCCGTCCCGCGTCGATGCGGCCCTGCAGCTCCTCGTCACTGTGCCGCAAGCACGCAGGCTGCTTGTCCATCTGCACGCCCGTCTCGGTGTTCTCCCAAAAGTATTCCACACCGCCCGCCAGCTGGTGCGCGCTGTCGTCCTGTCGGACGTACTCCTTCATCTCCCACAGCCCTCGCTCGGCCATCAGCGCCGCGTGCTCCTGCATGTTCAATAGCATGGGCACGCTTGGTATTTGATCACATAGCTTGCGCGCCTTGCTCTTCTTCGGCGGCGACTCGAGCAGCTTCGAGGGCGGCGTCTTGCGCAGCGCTTCCGCACGGCTGGTACGGCTGATCATTGGCGAACCAACGCGGGAAGCGTGCTGCACTGGAAACCTCTTGTAGAGCCTGGAGGCGGCGGCGTCGACCTCCGTGAAGAGTTCGCCACGCAGTCTAAAGACTGCGTGAAGCGTACTCATCCACATAGCCCACACCGATCGCGCGGCAGGGTCCAAGCAGCCCCGCGGTGTCCACTGCGGATCACACAGAAGGATCTTGATGGAGTCCTTGCTCCTCGCCAACCACGTGTCGAACTCGTAGTGCTTGACACGGCGATGGTAGCCGGCAATTGTGACTTTCCATTCCGTTGCACTCGCCGTGCTCGTGACGTGACGGGTCACGTGTTGTTCCATCTGCACGCACTTGGCCCTGACCTCCACGGTCAGGGCCTCGTGCATGTGCTGCTTCGAGTGCTTGAACTCACATAGCCCACACGAGCAAACATCTGTTGTGCAAAACGCCTGATCTTGTATAGGGAAAAGCATCGACGCAGGCGGCGCCTTGCCGTCACCAAGCTCCATTGATCTGCTCGCATCGCTGTCGACAGCGTAATCCAAGTCACAGCTTAAGAAGTCGGCGTCGGCGCCGCTCACGTTGACAACCGTGAACGTGATAGTCATGGTGCCAGCGGCGGCGTTGTGCCGGACTCGAATCGGCCTGTCACATACCAGCGGGCTGTGTGCTGTGCTGTGCCACACACAGGCTTCGCCAGCCGTGATGCATTTCAACCGCGTCCCACCGTCTGCGTGGTTGGGCAGCCGGGTCATAACGTGCGTCTTTTGGTTGTCGAGCTGCGCGCCAGCGGAGAGCTGCCAAAGGTGGTAACCGGTGTGCTCGAACGGTGCCAAAAGGCGTGGCTCAAGCAGCTGCCCTAGTTCGTGTCTTGCCTTCGGGTAGTGCTGGAGTATCCAATTTTGGAGATCCTCCCCGACCTGAAAGTCGTAACCTGTCGAGGTTGCCTCAGCACAGTACACAGGCACTTCTATCATTCTCCAGGTAGTCGTATTACATGAGACAGTCACTGATCTCGTGTCTTCCTTGTACATACAGTTGGGGAATGCGCGAATGCTCTGATGGGCATACGACTTCCTGGTACTTGCGTGAATCTTTTTTGACATGTCGAGGAACACGCGGCCGATTTCCTTCTGGTCGTCAAGCGCTCGCCTGAAGCCATCCTTGGTGGCCTTGCGGTGCTCTTTTTGGAACGCTGTGACGATCTTCTTGTCCGTGAATTGAGCATAGAATATCCACGAGTTGTGGGAGTGATCGAAGTCGAGCCATTTAACTTTGTACTTGGCGACACCCTTCACCAACTTCACGTCTATAATTGCTTCAACGTCGTGCTCTTCGTTGTCATCTACAGCTACGGCGAGAGGCAGCTGGCGGCGCTCGGTTGTCGCAGGTGGCGCATGTCGATCTGGTTTGCGCCGTGCGCGCGTGCCTACTCTGCGCATTGCCTCCAGCCAGTCTCCTAATCGACCAGCTCAGGCTCGGGCTCTAGCTCGAGCTGTAGCTCCTCGATGCGAGCCAGGAACGCACGTTCATTCTCACAGCACATTCCAAGCGCTTGCCGAAGACGTTGCCGAAGAAGCCACGGCACCCGCCGCTGGGGGGTGCCGTCGTTCGGGGGAAGCGCGGTCACCAACTCTCGGTGTGGACAGTTTCGTGCGTCGTGTCTATCGTCAACAGACGGAGAGCGCAGCCAACAGTAAGCACAGATCATCGTCACAAGTCAGCGTCGCTCTCGCTGACGCTCTCGGTGTCCGCCGGCACCGCCACAGCCACCGCCACCGCCGCCACTGTCACTTCCTGGCCAGTAGCAAGCTGTAGATTTAACCGTTGCAACTCGGCAATGCGCTGCAGCAGAGCTTGCACGTGCACCTCCCCCTGCTGCTGTGACGCCCGCAGGTTCGCCGCCGCCGACTCTTCTTGCCAGGCTAGTTGCCGCTTATGAGCAACACACGCTCGTAGAAGTTGTTGTTGCGAGTGGGCCGCCCACTTCCTGTCAACTTCAAGCAGCTCTTTGCTCGCCTCTCGTAGACCTTCTGTAAGTTCCAGCAGCTCGGCGGCAGTGTGAACTTTTGCTGTTTGGTGCGCAGACAACAGTTTGCGTACGGTTTCTTTTCGCTTTGCTCGCCTCTGCTGGTTAGAACAACTGGCCATCCGTTTTGCCCGCGCGCAGAGCAGTCGCGAAGCGCCAAATTCTGTCGATGTCTCCGATCGTCAAGTCGAGCTGCACTATTTCACGGATAAGCCTCAGCTTGGCTCCGCCTGGAAACGGCTCATCAACGCGGCGGCCGTCGTGCCGTAGCAGTCTTTTAGAGTAGTGCGGCTTGAACTCGTGATGAGGTTTGTCCACAGCGGGGCTTGGCACACGCGGCACACGCACACGCGGGCTGTATTGGTTGCCGACAGCAGGCCCGGCACCAGCCTGCGAGAGGCAATTGGCGGTTAGCAGTTGGCGGCTCGCGCCGCCGGGGCCCCCAAGGTTCAAGGCATCGGCCGCTGTGCGCGTGGTGTTGGGCGGCGCGCCTCAGGCTCGACGGAACTAACGACTTCCGGCGATATACGGTGTGACACCGCTTTCTTTCTTGCCATCTGAAGCAAGGCGCAGACACACAAAGGAGGCTCAAAACGGCAGTTGAGAGCATGCACAGGCGCCACCGGGCGTTGAGATGAGTCCACGGAAGATCGGTAGACCCCACCGGTGCTATTGGCGCCGGGGGGGTCTACCGATCTCCCGTGGGATATCATGAACGCCCGGTTGCGCCTGTGCATGCTCAAAACACAGCGCGCGAGCGAACGTGCCCGGCACCGGCCCGCGAAACGGCTGCACATGTGGCG
>Ga0302138_10001297_pt1 | contig 12136 bp, 8 predicted proteins | sample CBN3_321_MG_FD_203110 | JGI IMG/M metagenome (GOLD analysis project Ga0302138, IMG submission 203110) | Marine microbial communities from Western Arctic Ocean, Canada - CBN3_surface | ecosystem: Environmental > Aquatic > Marine > Oceanic | place: Canada: Western Arctic Ocean | collected 2017-09-15 | reverse complement strand
ACCGGCACCGGCACCGGATACCTTAGCGGCAATGGCAGCAAAGGCACAAGCAGACTATGAAAAACTAGTCCCTATAGGCCCCGGCGATCCTCTCTTTGATGCTGTCGCGCCTAAAACCTACGGCAATTTCGGCGCGACAGCGAAGGACATACAGAACGCGGCAGTTAACGTGCGAGCACAAATAGCAAAGGGGAGCTATGACCCGGCTGCAGGTTACGCTGAGATCATGAAATCAGGCATTAGCGTAGATGATGCGATTGATGCAGGCATTGAACCTTCTTTGATAGATGCGATATTCACGACCCCCACAGCACTGACCCCCGACCAGTTAAGCTCACAAGGCCAGACCTCTGTTATAGGCAGCGGCACAGGCTTTGCAAACGCGCTTACTCAGGATAAAGTGGATGCGGCTTTGGCAAAGTATATGCTCGATGGCAAAATTGACCCAGTAGAGCGGCTTGAGATGCAGAAGGTTGCCACGGCGGAAGGGGTTACTTTTCAGGACATGATATCTTTTGGTATTGACCCGAATATCCTCTACAAAACTCCAGAAGCAGGAGGAGCACCGGCAGCCACCACTAAGGTTTGCCCAGTAGGTACTCTACTGGAGGGTCAAACGATAGGCATTGGCGAAGATTGCGGGGTTAAACCAGCGGCAGGAGGAGGAGTACCGCCAGGAGGAGGAGTACCGGCAGGAGGAGGAGTACCGCCAGGAGGAGGAGGAACAGCAGCCACCACTAAAGTTTGCCCAGCAGGCACTCTACTGGCGGGTCAAACGATAGGCATTAATGATAGTTGCGGTATTGTTCCGAAGACTGATGGCCCCGACGGGGGCTTACCCTTTGGCGGAAAAGTTGGCGAAACAGAGGCAGAAAAAGCCGCACGGATAGCGGCTGCAGATGCTGCCCGGGTGGCCGCGTCTATAGCTGCGTTTGACAACACGCAAGCCGACTACACCGCCACGCCTGTCTATCCGAAGTTGCCCGATAACACTGGCGTGTTTGATCCAGGCGAAACGTCGCTTGACACAACATTCAGAGAAAGCGCTCCACGGACCGAGGTCCTCGATCAAGCCGGCAATGTTGTTGGCCTTGATTACACGACCGCAGCAGATTTGCTCTCGGCCACCGGATCAGGCTTCAGCTGGACGCCGCCTACGGTCACAAGCAAGCCGCGATCGCTTATGGGCACGGACCAGATTAACCGATTGAACCAGGGACGAGCGGCAGCGGACTTACGTCAGCTTAGTTTCCAGCCAGGCCTCAGCGCGGCTGAAAACGAGACTCGGTTCAATTCCTATGCAGGATTACTGGATAACCCTGGCAGCTACTCTGGGGGCTTATCTCGTTCGCAGATTTACGCGCGCCAGCAGGCGGAGGATTTCCGCAGAGGAGCGCTGCCTCCAGTTGTCGATGACATCGGCAACAGCGGCACGGTCCAAGAATACCTTGCGATGTTCCCTGACGTAGGCGAGAGCTTCACGTCGCAGAAGGCCAGTGGCACCCTCCCTGCCAACATGACTTTAAACCAGTTCGCCAGGGACCATTATGCAAAATTTGGCATTGATGAAATGGCAAACGATCTGCGGCGGCAGTTTACCTTGCTGCCGCAGGATGCCGCGGACGTAGTGCCCGGCCTCCCTGGGACTGCGGTCCCAGACGACATTGCCAAGTTTATGCCCCCTGTTGTAGGCGCTGCCCCGTATGCCACTAACTCAAGTAACTGGAACCTCACCGATGGACAACTTGCAGAAGGGATGTTCGGGGATGTTGGGCCAATATATAAGGCTCACGGTGGCTCTGTAAAAAAGCCCCAAGGGTTCGCTGATGGCGGCACTGCGTCGGCGGACCCTTTAGAAAAGACTGCTGGTATACCAGGCATTGCAAGAAACATATACAACTACGGCAAGGATGTAGTCACCGCGCCAAGCCCTTCGGCAAAGCTGCTGGCGGATGCGATGGGCGTAGGAATGAAAGCTACTAATGACCCTGTACAGTATGGCGCAGAGCTCCTCGGTTTTGATGATGCTCGTCAATTGGCTATAATGCGGGAAGCAGTAGCCATGACTAATGAGCTGGTAGACAACGGGTATCTCGACAAAAGTTCTCGCGTAAAGCTAGTAGGGTCTACAGACGACTCTTCGGCAACACGGGAAAATGTACATATTGAAGGCAACGAGGAAGTGTTTAATGCAGTGAATCACGCTTTGTTTTCCTATTATGCTGGGCAAAACCCGATAGCGGGGCTAGGTGCTCAGATAAAAGAAGTGAAGCAAGGACTGCAGCAAATAGACCGTGGAAACAATCCTCGCACCGAGTACCTTGATTACTTTAACAACCAGTTTGGCCTTAACCTGGCGAAACAGGGGTTGAGCCCTGAAGACGCAAAATACCAGATCATGGCTAACATCGGGAACATTGCAGGTAAGGGCACACGCGGAAGGATGCAAAGAGGTGAGGAGATAAAGGCAGGGTCGGACCTTCTTACCAACGTCCAAGACGCCACTGGCGTCGCCAGGTATCCGTGGGAAAAGTACGCGGAATCAGTCATGGATGACGCTGATAAGCTTCGTGCAGAGAATCCTCAAGGGTTTGCCAAGGGCGGTTCTGCGTCTAGCGAGCAGACTGAAAGCCGGAACATTCTCGACAGGCTCACCTCCACGACCCCAGCCGGTTCGTTGTTTATCACGGAAGATACAGCAGCAGAAGTTAACCCCGACAATATTCAGCGCGACATCCCCCGTATGGAGTGGGACGGCGTAGTTCGCCCTACACCCATGCTGCCCGGAACTGAAAGCAAGAACATGCTTGAGACGTTAGCATCTGGATACCCTAAAGCGGTAAACACCGTAGCTAACTATGTTGTGCGGGGTCAGCCGGGGGTTGATATGTCCCTTATCCCTATGGGAGAGCTGGCCTCTGATACCAAAGTGCTTGGTGAAATGCTCTATGAGGGGATCAAAGAAGAGGGCGTTGTCAAGTTTCTTGCGGAAAACCTACCTGTTGTAGCCCAGGTTGTAGCGGGTAGGGACATGAACGAGTTCACGGGCCTGGCTAATGAAGCAAGGGCCGCTGGGGATTCAGGACTGGCAGACATGTATGAGCAGATAGTTGTTCTATCTGCCACGGGCTTAATTCCCGGCGGAGCTGCAGCGAATAAAACAGCAAAGACCACAGCGATTAAAGGGGCAAAAGACGCGGCTAAAATAAAGACGGAGTCGGCGGAGATGCTTTCTACTCTAACGGGTGAGACTGCGCCAGAGGCCCCAACCGTTGCTCCAGAAGTCGGCGAAGCAGCCCAGTTGTTGGAGGAGGCGGAATCTCTTAGGCCGGAGATAACCACCGAAATAGGAGCTAGGACAAGAGTAGGCGAGACAGGTAGATATGTAGGTGCTCCAGAAGGAATCGACAGCCCTCAAAAACTAGCGGCGTTAACTAGGGCCATGACCGGCCTAACAAAAGAAGGGGAGTTTGGTCGGTTTTGGTACGAGCGTAGTGGTCGCCAGATACTAGATTTGACAAACGGAAACAAAGACGACGCTGAAAAATTAATCCAAGCCATTGCAATTACTTCTGCTAACACCCCAGTGGCGGCTAACTTTGACTTTGCTCTCCAGTCTTTTTATCAATGGAAGAACGGCCAGCCCATTAAGACAGGCATGTATACAACCGCTATGAGCAAAAAGTTGCAAAAAATGTTTGATGGCGAAGAGTGGGCAGGCAGAAAAACAAATAATTTCTATAACAATTTAATGAGAGAAGTAGACCCCTCTAAAGTACAAGGGGTCACTACTGACCTCTGGATGATGCGTGCGTTTGGTTTTGATAAGGACGCGCCCCAACCTAAAGAGTACACCTTCGTAGAAAATGAGACAAAAAGAATAGCCAAAAATCTTGGCTGGGAGCCGCAACAAGTTCAAGCGGCAATTTGGGTTGCACTTAAATCCCGAATGGAAAATCAAGGGGTTAAGGATGTCGTAGAAGCAAGGTCGATTGAAAACGGCTGGATGCATTACGAAACTATAAAGGGCAAAAAAGTAAGGGTTGTTGACGATCAAACGCAGCACGCAGCGAACTGGCTGGGGGAAGCTATGAAGCACACCCCTACGGATGCGGACAGAAAGGCTGCGGGATTTGATTATGCGGATGCGGCTCAGACTAACCTAGGGCAAATTAGCTGGGAGTCCATCCCCAGCCGAACCAGCGGCCATATGCCTGAGATATTTGAGGCCACTCCAGAAGTTGTTCAGGACTATCACGTCCAAATGTCAAAAGCGTTTTTGGATGATAAAGGCAATGATGTAATTGCCCAACAACTTGAAATACTATCGCCCGGAGACTTTGAAGCGCCGGGTTACTTTGAAGGGCTTGTAAGTCCCGGCACGCAAACAGAGATAACGCTGCCTAGAGCGTATGGTGTAACACGAAGACTGGCTGAAATTAAAGACAGAGCTAAAGCTAATGCTAGACCAGAAGAGGCTGCGGCGCTTGGACCAACAGTAGAGGCGACCTCTACTGGTCTAGCAGAACCATTTGTTGGCCCCAGAGCTGCTGCTTTTGAGAAAGACGTGTTAGCGGCTGACCTTAGAGAAGCGACCTACGTTACTGAAACGGCAGCACGAGAGGCCATGTTTGCCTATGCCGCTGTTCGTGGGATATTACTTAAACAGGACGGAGTAGGCTTACATCGACCTGCCTTTATCAATGGTTTAAGCAGGCCAAAAGCAAACGGCATTGAAGTCAATATAGGCCGGCCACTGACAGCGGACGAAACCTCTAGGGTAGCAAGATCTGTTGCGAAGGAAGCAGGCCATACAGACTATAACCCTATAGGCTCTCCAAACGGATTTAGGCTTATTAATTTTGGAGGGATGACAAACACGGAATTCCAAAAAGTAGTAAACAATGCACTAGAAAAGGTTACATTTGAAGGCGGAATACCATATAATGCTAAAATGTTTGGAGCCGATATAGGCTACTTAGGCAATAATTGGACGGAGAACTTAAATGGCGAAGGGTACTTGGACATTGGCGAGCTCGCCGGACGACCCGATTTACAACGGAAAATACGTGATATCGTCACACAACTCGCCCCAAGGGTATCGGCGGTTGAAGACGAATTCGCCGGTCGCTACAACTGGACAAGGAATAGCGGCCTTAACAGCAGCTACGAAACCCCCCAAGCCCAAGGCATAGGCTCTCTGCCGGATACGCCGTTGCCTGCTAAAAGAAACAAGATAACCTTCGAGTCTTTTTTAATGCCTGGCTTAGGCGGTTCTTTAGGCGCTGCTCGGGAAAAATTAAACATTACTCCAGAAAAAATAAAGAAATACATAGCGCTTAACAAAGGCACAAAACAAAAGCCTATTCCTCAAGTTATGGCAGCGGCTAAAAAACTTAAAGCAGGTGAGATATCTACTCAAGAGTACATCCAAATTGCTGAAGAGTTTCAACCGATTAAGCCTTTAGGCGCAGTTCAAAAAAGACCTACCAATGAAGCCATAGCTATGGCTCTGGGCAAGAACGAGGCCAACTCTGCAGGTATCGTAGGCGTTAATATAGACATTCCCGATGGTACTATGATCTCCTCTCGACTAGATATCCCTGCTTACGAATTCAGGGATACGTGGGTTGTAACACTACACGACGGAACTCGTCAGAGTGGGCTCGCTGTAGGATATGGACCAACAGCGGTCCTGAACGACGTTAACTTTACAACGACAAGTGCCACAGCGGCTTTAAACATGGCGACTAACGATACCAATAAGGGAACAATTGCTAGAATCAACGGAAGCTGGCAAAACCGTAAGCCGGCAGAAGTAGAGCAACTAGCCAGAGACATACTTAGTGGAAAAGCGCCAGATGCGGATGATTGGGTAGAAGTGGGAATGAACCCGTTCCGCCATAGTTATTTTTATAGAAAGTCAGATGGGATGCCTGTAGCCAGCGCGGAAGAAGTTATTCAAGTAGGCCCCTTAGTCTTGGCTAGAAAAGCCAAGACACGACCAATCGAAAGCCCTGAACATCTGATAAAAACCCCTGAAGGCACCCCTCCTACATACTTTAAAAAGGGTGGAGCAATAGAACGTGTGTATAATAACCCCAGATACATATAGGACAAAAACATGCCAGTAGATAAGGTTGTAAACCTAGCTCCCGTAACGAACATCATTGAGATGACGGACGAGATGGAGCCGGATATCGAAATTATCCTGGATGATGACGGTAGCGCGGTTGTCGAAATCAATCCAGAAGACGACGACGTTGATTTTTACAGCAACCTGGCAGAAGTAATAGACGATAACGAGCTGACCAGGATCTCTTCCGAGCTACTGGCATTGTTTGAGGCGGATAGGTCTTCCCGCGGTGAGTGGGAAGAGATGTATTCCAACGGACTAGAGCTCTTAGGCCTTAAAATCGAAGATCGCACTCGCCCTTTCCGCGGTGCGGCGGGCACGGTCCATCCGATGCTGACCGAGGCGATTGTCCAGTTCCAGGCGCAGGCGTTTAAAGAGCTAATGCCTGCCGGTGGCCCTGTTCGGACGCAGACTCTAGGCAAAGAGACCCTGGACAAGACGCAACAGGCCTCTCGTGTTCAAGATTTCATGAACTATCAAATCACTACGGTGATGAAGGAATACACCCCCGAATTCGATCAATTGCTGTTCTACACAGGCTACGGCGGCTCTACTTTCAAGAAAGTTTACTATGACGAGCAGTTAGGACGCATGGTCAGCCGTTTAGTGCTGCCCGATGATCTATATATACCTTATAACGGGTCTAGCGTTATCTCTGAGTGTCCGCGGATTACTCAGCGCATAGCCATGGACACTAATGAGTTCAAGAAACGGGCCTTCGCAGGCGAATATCTTGATATTGACGTCGAGCCACAGCTAGATCCCAGTGGTGGCAATCAGATCCGTTCGGCAATTGACAAAGTTGTAGGCGTTTCAGACGGCGGCGAGCCCGAAGAAGTGTTTTTGCTAGAGTTCTGTGTTGATTTAAACCTTTATGGCTTTGAAGACAGGGACGAAGAAGAGAACGAGACCGGGATAAAGCTTCCCTACGTCGTTACGGTTGTCGAAGCAAGCGGTGCGGTCGTCGGTGTGCGTAGAAACTGGCTTGAAGACGACGAATTAAAGCTTAGACGTGAGTATTTTGTGCATTATGTCCTAGTTGAGGGCCCTGGAGCCTATGGATTAGGCTTTGTGCACCTGATTGGTGGACTATCTAAGACTGCCACTATGGCATTGCGTCAACTTCTTGACGCGGGCACGCTATCCAACCTTCCTGCGGGCTTTAAAGCCAAAGGTGCACGGATTGCTGACGATGATCAGCCTATTCAGCCGGGTGAGTGGCGGGATATTGACGCTGGCGGCGCCGAATTGTCGGCATCACTGATGCCGTTGCCGTATAAAGAGCCTTCTCAGACGTTATATACGCTGATGGGCTTTGCCGTGGAGGCCGGTAAGCGTCTAGCGAGCACAGCAGATATGCAAGTAGGCGATGGTAACCAGCAGGCAGCTGTCGGAACCACCATGGCGCTGCTTGAGCGTGGCTCTATTGTCATGTCGGCCATCCATAAACGACTTTATTACGCTCAGACACAAGAATTTGAGATGTTAGCCAAGGGCTTTGGGGCATATTTGCCTGATAATTACCCATATGATGTGCCTGGCGCGTCCAGGAGTGTAAAAAAGTCCGATTTTTGCCATATGGTCGCTGTACTGCCAGTAGCCGACCCCAACGTGTTTTCTGCCGCGCAACGAATTACGCTGGCCCAGACACAGCTGCAGCTCGCTCAAAGCGCGCCACAAATGCATAACATGTATGAGGCCTATTATCGGGTGTACCAGGCCATGAATGTGCGCGATATCGACGGTATTCTAAAGGTGCAGGTCAACCAGGCGCCAACAGACCCTGCCAGTGAAAACATGGAGGCTGCAGATGGTAAGTCACTCAAGGCCTTTGCAGGCCAGCAGCATGACGCTCACATTGCAGCTCACTTGATCATGGGGTTATCAGGCCTTATCCAGGCTAATCCACTTGCCGCAGCAGAGCTACAAAAGCATGTACTGCAGCATGTCAGATTAAAAGCGGAAGAGGATACGGAGGCTGCATTGTTTGCAGACTACGGATCTGATCCCGACAACATGGTTTCCGCTTTGCAGCGTGAGGCGATGGTTGCAGTGAAAGTAGCTGAATACATGATGGAATTAAAAGGAACACAGGCGGAGCTCTCTGGGGAAGCCGGCGGAGAAGACCCTGTAATAGCGCTTAAAGCACAAGAGCTTCAGCAACGTGCTGCTAAGGACCAGGCGGACATTGCTATAAAAGAGCAGGGTGTTCAGGTAGACCAAGCAAGGATTGCTCAGAATGCACAGGGCAATGAGGCACGTATCCAGTCGCAGCAAGAGATCGCACAGTTGCGTGCAGACGTGGCCCGTGAAAGAATCAACCAACCTAGTAAACTTTAGGAGATAGACATGAGAGGCTCAATGGCTCGTGACAAGAAAACACTGCGTAATTTAGACGATGAAATCTATCGCATTGCGCCTAAGACCTATGCCAAGGGTGCGGAAGGTCGAAATGCTCGTGACGAGTATAGTCGAGTAGACCGCGAAAAGAATTACGAAAAGAATCAGATGAACCGCATGGCTAAAGGCGGAGCAGTTAAGAAAAGCTCAGGGAAAAAAGGCACTGTTCAATCTCGCGGATGCGGTTTAGCCAAGCGTGGATGTGGGCCAACAAGACTCTGCTAATGAGGTGATCTGATGCCTTTAAAAAAGGGCTCTAGTAAAAAAACCATCTCCAGTAATGTGAAAACTGAGATGAAAGCTGGAAAACCACGCCGCCAGGCAATTGCAATTGCCTTGAATACAGCAAAGCCTAAAAAGAAACGGCGATAGGCCGGTAAAGATATATTAAGCAAGCCCCCAGGCAGTGGCTATTAACTGCCTGCTCTCATGGAAAAAACGACCATGCTGCAATTCGCTGAAAGCGTACTTAAAGACATTAGAAAGTTACAGGAAGACTCCGAGTCAATTGTGCTTAACGGCACACTCAAAGACATGGAGCGCTACCGTTTCCTGATGGGACGCCTGGAAGGTATTAAGCTTGTGGAGCAGATTATCCGAGAGAGAGTGGGTAAGCATTCAGAAGACTTTTAACCACCAGAGAGAACCGTATGGAAGCTGAAAAGAAATTAACGCCGCTTGAAGAGAAGTGGGAGAAGAACAAGCTATTGGAAGATAGTGCTCCCAAGAAAGCTACTCTTAATGATGCGTACACCGAAGAAGGCAAGGTCGACAACGAAGGCCTAGCCGATAGAATCCTCGACCTTATTCCTCACCCTACGGGTTGGCGTATAGCTATTCTTCCGTATCGTGGTGCAAAAACCACTAAAGGCGGAATCGTCCTTGCTGATGAGACTCGTCAAAGAACCCAACTGGCTACCAACGTAGGCTACGTCCTTAAAGTAGGCGCTTTGGCGTATGCAGACGAATCAAAGTTCCCGCATGGTCCTTGGTGTAATCCAGGTGACTGGGTAATTTTCGGACGGTATGCGGGATCTCGAATTCAGATTGATGGCGGTGAGATACGTTTGTTAAACGATGACGAAGTTTTAGGGCTAGTTAATGACCCTGAAGACATTTTACATATGTGAGGAGGGATTTAATTATGACTCAGGAACTAAACCAAGAAATGAATTTTGACGTAGGCGAAGACGAACAAGAAGAGACGACTATTGAAATGAACGAGGACGGCACTGATGCAAAAGTCGCTGAACAAGAAGAAATAGTTGTCGAACAGACCCAGAAAAAAACAAGCTCTTCTGACACAGAGGAACTTGAGAACTACTCAGGTAAAGTTAAAAAGCGCATTGATAAGCTCACGGCGCGCCTGCGAGAGACACAAAGACGCGAAGAAGCGGCATTGGAGTTTGCTAAAAACGTCCAGCAGCAGAACCAAGTCCTGGAAGAGCGTTATCAGAAAACTGATGGTGAGCGCCTGCAGGAAGCGCAAGGCCGTGTTAGTTCTCATACTCTAGCTTTGAAACAGGTTATAAAAAAGGCAAGAGAAGAAGGTGACATTGATACGGAGACCGAAGCACAGCAGCGACTAACCTCTGCCATGATGGAACAGCAGAGAATTCAAGACACGACAGCTCGTCGCGCGCAGGCTCCAGCTCCAGCTCCAGCTCAACCACAACAAGCCGCTCCTGCACAACGTGCGCCAGAGCCTGATATTAAGGCGGAAGAGTGGGCTGAAAGTAACGAGTGGTTTGGGCAAAACACCGTCATGACGCACGCGGTTAGGGGTATTCATATAGACCTGGTCCAAAAAGAAGGGTTTGACCCTACTACGGATGAGTACTATCATGAGATAGATCGCCGTATCAAGGATATTTTTCCTAATGAATTTGAAGGTACGCCAACTAACAACAGGACGCGCCGCTCCGTGCAGCCGGTGGCTCCTGCAACCCGATCATCGGGCGTTAATAACTCAGCACGCCGCACTGTAAGGTTGACACCCAGTCAAGTTGCTATTGCAAAAAGAATTGGGGTTCCTCTTGAAGAATATGCGAAACACGTAAAGGATTAGATTATGACCGAAGCTACTAATGTGCCAAAACTTAAACGCAGCACTCGTGAGAGTGATTCACGAGAAAAAACTGCGCGCCGTAAAGCTTGGGCTCCACCTTCACGTTTAGATGCTCCACCTCCTCCCCCGGGCTATAAGCAGCGGTGGATCAGAGCTGAATCGGGCGGGACAGACGACCGCAGCAATGTAGCAGCCAAACTCCGCGAGGGGTATGAACTGGTGCGCGCGGACGAACATCCTGACTTTGATTCTGGTGTCCAAGACGATGGCAAACATGCAGGCGTGATCAGCGTCGGCGGAATGTTATTGGCTAGGATTCCAGAGGAAACAGCTGCGGAGCGTCGAGAATATTATGACAGACGAACTCATGATCAAATTAGAGCGGCTGATAACGATTTGCTGAAGACGAACACAGGATCGTCTATGAGAATCAATAATCCAGAACGTCAGTCTAAAGTGAGCCTCGGCGGTCCACGTTCGGACACCGAATAACTTAATTTAAAGGACATTAATCATGGCTAATAACGACAAGGCCTTTGGGCTACGTCCGCTTGGTAACCTATCCGGTACTGGTGCACAGAAACAGTACGGTTACGAAATTGCGGACAATCAAGCAGGTGCTATTTTCCAAGGTGACCTAGTCACTTTGAAAGACGGCTACATTCTACAGTTTAACCCGGCTGCTCACACAGCGGCGGTGGGCGTGTTCAACGGTTGTTTTTACAATGACCCTACAACGCAGAAGCCTACTTTTATTAACTACTATCCCGGTAGCATTAACATCACTCAAGGCAAGATTGTCGCTGATGTACTCGATGATCCTAGTCAGATGTTTATTCTCCAGAACGATGGCACCTCGGCAGTAACTGATTACGGCAAAAATGCAGATATTGTTATAGGTACAGGCAACACAGTGACTGGCTTATCTGCCAATGAGCTTGATACCAGTACCATAGCTACAACTGCGGCGCTTAATCTCAAGATCATCGGTCTTTGGGATGTGCCGAACAATGAAGTAGGGGCCAACGCTGTTGTGGTGGTTAAAATTAACGAGCATCTGTACGGTTCAGCCGGCGTTGCGGGTCAATAAGGAGATTAGCAAATGGCTATTTCAAGAGCCCAATTAGTAAAAGAGTTGGAGCCGGGTCTGAACGCTTTGTTCGGTCTTGAGTACAACACATACGATCAAGAGCACACTGAAATCTACGATGTCGAGTCTTCGGACCGCGCATTTGAAGAAGAGGTTATGCTTTCTGGTTTTGGCGAAGCTCCTACTAAGGCTGAAGGTGCTGGCGTAGCATACGACCAAGCGCAAGAAGTCTACACGGCGCGTTACACCAATGAGACCGTAGCGTTGGCTTTCTCCTTAACCGAAGAAGCTATCGAAGACAACTTGTATGACAAGCTGTCGGCTAGGTACACAAAAGCCCTTGCACGTTCAATGGCTACTACTAAGCAGATTAAAGGCGCGGCCATTCTAAACGGCGCGTTCACTACATCTCTTGGCGGAGACGGACAGCCTCTATGTTCAC
>Ga0302138_10001286_pt1 | contig 12203 bp, 13 predicted proteins | sample CBN3_321_MG_FD_203110 | JGI IMG/M metagenome (GOLD analysis project Ga0302138, IMG submission 203110) | Marine microbial communities from Western Arctic Ocean, Canada - CBN3_surface | ecosystem: Environmental > Aquatic > Marine > Oceanic | place: Canada: Western Arctic Ocean | collected 2017-09-15 | reverse complement strand
CCATGGCAGCAATGCACAAAACCATGACGCGCCTCATAGTAATTTGAAACTCCATGTGCGCGATATATGTTGAGTAATATCGCTTTGGCTTCTTTGGTATGCTTGGTGTCCACCATGATATCAACATCCTTTGAGGGGTTGATATTTGGAAGGTTCTCAAAGTTTCTAAGTATAAAATACCGTATTCCACTTTGTGTGAAACGCAAAAGAATATCACTTAAGATGCGACCATGCCGCTCATTCCAACGCGCAGATGTCACTTCAGTATATTCCTAATTCGCACTTCAATACTCTGGATATGTCTCCCTCCAATTATCTTCTGCCCAAAATTTCTTAACCGCCTAAGGAGAGGGCGCATCAGATTAATCCAAATTATATTTTTACCTCTATTCTTTTCTCTCTCACTCATCCAGCTACCCGAGAACTTGTGAATAGCGACAGTTTCATCAACAACCCTAAAATCTATGTCTGATATTTTTTTAGGATAGAAATATTCCCTTGGATAGATTTTGATTTCGTCTAACACTTGGCAGGAACCATCTGCAATCAAACCTCTGCCTTTAAGAATGTCGTTTAGAATTCGCACATTTGCTATAGTGTTAACGTTCCCCTTACTATCGACAAAATCGTTATGTTGGTAGTAATTTAGAAACTCACTTATTAATGGATGTTTTGGCGTAAAGCGCATTAAAGCAGTACCAATCTGCGAGCGATTTTCAAAGCCGAGCAAACATTTATCATCAATCAAAAAGCGATCAAAGCCTTTTAATAACTCCACATCAGCATCAAGGTAAATTCCCCCGTGTTCATATAATACATTGGTTCTTACATAGTCACTCACAAAAGCATATGCTCTATCTTTATATGCTTGAAATGCAAAGTTGTTCGACTTGAAGTTAAACGAATCCTCATTCCAAAACATCAGCTCATAATCAGGAAGAATTGCACTCCACGACTTAATGCATTTTAATTCCTTTTCTGGAATATCTTCAGGGCCGAACCAACAGTAGTGGATTATTTTTGGTATATTCATTTTTAAAAATCGATTTCCAGTTAATTATGTTTTTAAATGACGTGCTTTCCGAGTTGTGCGATCCCGGATAATCACAACGCCTCTCGGCGATCTACGTTTTTCATGGCAAGATCAGTTCTGAGGGGCGTTCAGGACGATAGTGGGGGCGAGATCTAGGTAGATTTTTGAGATTCGCGCGGTGAGCGCATCGTAGGCGTAGCGCTCCAGTGCGATCTCGCGGGCGGCGTGGGCGAGGTTGGCTCGCCGTGGCTCATCGCCTGCTAGGTCGGCAATGGCGCGTGCCAAAACCTCAGCTGGTTGTTCATCAGCGTGCAGCGACACGGTGATGCCGGCCTCTTTACCCACAGTACGTCCGGTCGCATCCCCCTCGATACATATAATAGGCAAGCGGGTCAGCATGGCCTGCAGAACTATAGTTGCCAGTCCATGGTGAAAGGTCGGGTAGAGCAAGAGGTCGCTGTCATGCAGAGCCTGAACCAGTTGCTCCATCCGCAGTTTGCCGAGAAACCGAACTTGGTTCCCCTTCGGGTGGGTCTGGGCTACCACTTTCATTTCGGCATGCAGGGGGCCGTCTCCGATCACTGTTAGATCTGCGTCAACCCCGATCTCGAATGCCTTGAGAGATGCATCCAGCGCCATACGCGCGCCTTTCCAGTCCTTCAACTCGCCCGCATAGATCAGCCGTAGGCGTTCACCCCGGGACAGATCGGCCTTGGGCTTTGCAAGGCTAGGATGATCGACGATACCTGTCTGGGTAGACGGAAGGACCTTTGGTGCTAGGCGGGTGGGCAGGGTTTCTGGCGTGTGACTGAGCACCACGTCCGCCCGCTTAGCAGTAATGCGGGTAAAAGGATCTAAGTTGCGTAGCGCCCACCGAACCGCTACCCGCGACTTGTCTTTTAAACGTGATTTCAGAGAAAGGTGGCCCAGGATTACCGGATGAGTGTCCTCGCTGCCGACTGGCCCCCACACAAACGGGCCGGGACATAATGATAGGCCGGAAGGCATCCAGTCCATCCCGCCTGTGAGATGGTGCAACACGTCTATTTTTTGTTTTCGGTGGAGCTTCCTAGCTTGCAACCCAACCCCGATCTGCCAAAGATAATAGTAAAGCAAAAAAAATCTCTTTCCTTTCTTGTAAAAACGAAAAATCCAAGGAAGGTCGTAATACTCGAAAGACAGACCGATAGGCTGCGGACTGACAGCAAACGAGGCTGCATGCGTGTCTTTCAGGTTTGCGCGGGTGATTACAATCACATCGTGCACAGCCGCGAGCTCATGTACAATGCGCCACGCAATCTCACCCTCGCCGCCGCGACCAGTTTCGCAGGCATATGCTGAGATAAGGATACAGCCGGCTCTCAACGGAAATTCTCCTGAAATCTACAAGGAATCAATGACTGTGCCGTACTATCGGCTTCAGTTCTCCCCCCCAAAGGCCAGCTATCTTGGATCGACTTGTCGCGCTTGCGCGACTTGTGCATGGCCTGCGATTCCAGCCCGAAGCGTTCCAAAAGAACGGTCACTGCATCATCACTACCCTGAATGGCTGCTCGGACCTTCGGCGTGATCGTAGCTTGCTTGTGAATACGGATCAGCATGATCTCATCCCGGTCTCGAATGTGTCTCAAAATCGACCTTGCCATGAATAACATAGGTCCGGGAGAGATAAATTCTCGCGTGTGCCGACCAGCTCCAACTTCTGGCGGTAGAAACTCAGGGTATGCAGCAGAATGATCGCCAACCAGACCATCTGACTGTTGACGCTTGCGATGAATATCAACGAAAACCAGATCAAGAAGCCTGCAGGCGATTTCAAGGCGGATGTGGTATACAATGTGAAGAGGACGAAGAACAGGAAAGAGATCAGGCCATATTCGTACCAAAGAGCGAGAAGACCACCACCCGGTGTGCCCTCGGCTACACCCCAGATATAATCTGACATAAAAAGACTGACAGAATCGACTCCGTTTCCGAAGATGCCTGAAACTGAAAATAACTCTGATTTATCGAGCAAAACTAGCATGGGCGCAATGCGCATTGCACCGCTATGGTCAGCATTCAGAACTGCTTCGTAGTCAAGCGTCAAGGCAGCCGATGCTATTGCGAATATTCTTTCGGTCAAGTCGCCCGGCATAAAAAATATTGCAAAAATCGCAAGTAGAAAGCTAATCCCATAAAAACGAATTCCATTACCTTGTGTATTAGTCACCAGAACTATGATGACCATGACCAGCGCTGTAGCACTCATCATTGTAATCATCGTCCAGAAGAAGCACAGCCAAAGAAGGGTATATTGCCTCTGGGAAACTTTGTGAGTTTTGCTAGCTCGCACCAAAAGACGCGATCCGAGGATATAACTAAACATTAGAAGCCCTATTATACGGGCCGAATGCGACGGCTCAGGCGAAAGTGAGTTCAGCTTCCATCGTTCAGAGGGATTATAGTTGCTAAGGTTAAATATTGGAAGCCCGAGCAACACGCACAACTGCTGAATGAGCAAAACAACAGCATAGGCAATTATCAGATATCGCATAATATTTAAGAAGCTCGCCAACCTGAGCTTACCTTGACGAAGCATGCCATCGTAAGAGATAAAAAGACCACAAAACATCAGGCTGTAGAGAATAGTGCTCCAACGCGTGCCGCCAGAATGTACAAAAGCTGGAAAGAAAACGATCGATAATGCGAATCCCAGAAGCAGAACCGCCTCGGTTGACAACGTTCTTCGCAGCGTGAAGAGCGGAGAAATGAACATGAGCGCGATCAGACTCAGATTGCGGTTTCCCTCGCCTAGAAAAGCTGCCGGAGCAGTTGCCAGAAAAATCAGGCAAATGACTGGATAGAGCTCAGTCCATCTGATCTGTGTTTTTGAAGCTGAGTATGTTCGTACCACGATCAGATCTTTCGATACAGCCGCGTACCGATTTCATATGTGGTAACATCTACCATATGAACGTCGTTAACCAGGCTCCAGATTTCACTCTCGGCCGCCTGAGCACGCTCCTGGCGATTAAGGTGGTGGACAATGCGCGAAATGGCGTTGTGCCCGCTTTGTTTGGCTGTGCAGTACGCAATGTGGGTAACTCGCATGAGGTAACTCTTCCTTTTGGGTTGTAAGCAATTGAGTGCTTAAGCCGGGCTAAACCGCGCTTTGATCCAATGGAGCATCGCAAGCATGCCATAGGAAACATGAAGTGCCGCGCGTTGGACCGGGCCATAACCGGTATAAGTATCTAAGTAGTAGAGTCTGCTCTTAATAAACTTGAGCATCCGGCGGCTCGCGTTACCCTTGGCTGACGCAATATGCGCATGGATCGCCTTTGCTTCGGGAAAGACAATCAATCTACCGTTTGCCGACCGTACACCCGCGGCAAGGATCGGTTCCTCACTATAGAGAAATACCGCCTCGTCAAGAAAGCCGATCTGCTCAAGAAAGGATGACCGAATCATAAGACATGATCCGTGGACCTTCTCGGCTTCGACGGGCACTGCGCCTTTTGGCGGAACGACATATGATGCAGGGCGAAATTTGGGGGGGCCGTATTGGCGCATCCAAAGGAATTCCTCCCAGAAGCTCGGCTCTCGTAAAGGGTGCTCATCGCGTCCAGCAAGGGTCAATATCCTAGGAGATGCAACGAGACAACGCTCGTCGGATTGCATTCCCGACCACAGCGTGACGACAAATCGTGGGTCCGAAATGCGTATATCGGGGTTAACGATCAACACCGTCTCACAGCCTAATCTAACCGCTAGCCGGGCACCAACGTTGTTCCCGGCCGAGTACCCCATATTCTGCGGGTTTCGGACAAAAATAGCCGACGCCTTCTCAAAGTAAGACGGATTGGCATCTGAAACGTCCAAGATAACCCCGTCTGGAAAACGTGACCGAAACACGGCCTCCATGGATGCGAGGCTTTCAGGGTTCGACGCGTTGTCAACAATTATGATCCGTGTGTCGATTTCCTGTTGGGCTATCAGACCGTCGAGGGAGGTTGGCAAGTCAGCAGCACTATTGTAAGTCAAAACGACTGCCACAACGCGCGGTGATCTTGCGCTCATGTCAACGTGTCTCTCTGTGCAAGCAAGCGGTCGAGCATTACTGCCCTTGTTGGCCCTTCGATCCAGTCTGACATCGAGCTTTCCGCCTCAAGCAGTCGTCTAAGATAAAACACTGCGTGGCAGCTTAACGACAGTATCAGAGATCGCCATGCTGCTGCTTTGTTGCCACTAAAATGCTCATGGGAGATTTTGCTTAATAGGTCGGCTAGGCTATCAGGCTGTTGATCAGGCGGTATAGTAGCCAATATGAAATGTGCCAGATCGAAACCCACCGGCCAGGCTAAATTGGCATATTCCCAGTCAAAGACGTACAGGCGGCCATCTTGCAGAAAAGTATTCCAAGGTGTGAAATCCCCATGTGCAAGGCAGACAGGGATTTGGTCCTGAACTGGACGCAGAAGCGCCGTCACGCTGGCAATGCGCTCGGTCCAATCCGTACCACCTACAGATGCCAACTCCACCATGCGCCTCTCAAGGCCATCCAGCACTTCACCAGCCCCCAGACGTTCTGTCTTTGCGCGCAGCTCATCGAGAAAAAACAGGTGTTCAATCCCTGGATGTAAGGGCACGCTATGGGATGACGATTTTAGACTGTTGGTGATTAGAAGTGTCATTTCGTCATCATCGCGGATGACCTGCACCATGGGAACGTCCACCGAAGTCAAGCCCAGTTCCTTCAAGCGAGTCAGCACATTGGCCTCGTTACGTAGGTATGGACGCAGATGTAGTGCACGCGACATTTTAGCATAGCCCAGGATAGCGCCATCAATGTCCATAATCTGCATCGAGGTTTTTCTATGTGGTCCGTCAGTCCCGGTGAAAAAAGACATATGTGTTGCACGCCTGTCAAATGTCTCGTCCAGATCGGGCAGGTGCGACAAGCGCAGGTGTCCGCATCCGAGGAGCGCATGTGGCCCCAAAAGTGCTAACCCGCGTGCGGCGGTCTTGGCCAGTTTCGTAGCGCGTGTAACAGGTTGCAGCATGTCAAGACCCGCGGCGGCGGCTGGGCGGCTGTCCAGCGGCAAGAGCCACCACCGGAGGTTCGACCGAGCCGCAATCACGGCATATCGTTGCCCGCCCTGTGCCACAGGCTCTACGCCGAGGCACCCCAAGTCGTTCAAAAAGGCGGCGAAGGGAAGTGCGTACCTGATGTCGTCAGAAAGAGGTTTCATGTATTTTCAAACAAGGAATTTATGTTTTTCTGGATATAAGGTGCGTCGCATAAGTGATCAGTCGATTCTTAACAGCAATCGACTAGAAGGCCCGTGCACGCCGCGCACCACAGTGTTGGGCCCAACAATGGAATTTTCGCCCAAGTTCACTCCATCGACGACCACACCTCCATGGCCGATCCAGCAGTTTTGGCCAATGGTGATCCCAGTGAAGCTGTTACCCTGGGTCCAGATCGGTTGATCCTTCCCAGAAGTCACATGGTTACTGGCGTAGAGGCCAGCGTTCGCAGCGATCAAGGTCCAAGCTCCAATCTGAAGATCGCCGTTCGATTGAAGAACGACATTGCGTCCAACATAGCTTGACGGGCCAAGAAATAGATCGCCGGCCATGCAATTAAAAAGTGCGCCCTGAGCGATCACGCACGAATCGCCGATCACTACGCGGCCCTGGCCCACCCCTCGCGGCAGGATGAACTCTGCATCACCCTCGAAGATGACGTTGGCACCGATCCTGAGGTTGCGGCGGTTGCCGGAGATCTTGAGACGACCACCCACCTTGCATTGCTGTCCCAGCCTGATCCCGACAAGGCGGTTCAAGATCGCGCTGACCCGCATACTGGCCCGGCCCGCCAGCAATGGCAACAGGCTCAGGATTGCCGCCAGTACGGCCTCACCCTGTATGCCACGGTTAGTGAAAAGCCGTCTGCTGATCACGCGGAGGCCAAGGTCATAGTTGCGCCAGTGGCGTATAAGCGCTCGCAAAGGCTTGTGCCTCAAGTCTGCTTTCAGCGCATTAAAAGCAGCAAAATCAGAGTGCTTTTTCATCAAGGACGCGGTCGTTTCCTGCATCATGGCGGTATCGAGGGTCATGTTTGTGGCATGTATCCGGTATAGGAACAACTTGTCCGGCAGACGATTTATTTTATGCTTCTTGGTCAGCCGCAGCAATAAATCCCAATCCTCAAATTTCAATTCTGGATCAAAGCCGCCGAGAGCCACCAAAACGTCGAACCGATATAAAATGCCCATGGCGGGTAGCCAATTTGCAATTAGAAGTTCACGATGCGTATCGCGCCCAAGTGGAACGCGATACTTGTTGCTGAAAACACCGCGGCGGCGCGACCTTTCATCGATAAGAAATCCATCGCAATAGACCGCCGCCACATCGTGATTGGCACTGCGAAGTGCGGCAACACTGCGTTCTGTCTTCTCTGGCAGGTAAGCGTCATCACTCCCTAGGAATTGTATATACGTTCCTTTGCACAACGCCAAAGCATGGTTGAGCGTGCTGCATATCCCCACATTTTGCTGACATTCAAACACGACGTGCAGATCACGATCGAATGTGGAGAGCGTCTGTTTGATGATCTGGGCCGTCTCGTCAGTGGATCCATCGTCAATGATGATCAGTTCGATGCTTGGATAGGTCTGTGCCTGCACGCTCATCAATGCTTCGCGCACGTATTGCGCGTGGTTGTATGATGCGATGATCACGCTCACCAAGGGCGTGTCCACCGGAAGAGACGCGCATTGCCGTTTTTCGTGGTCGGTGTTCAAAAGATTTTCCTTTTGCCAAGACTGCCAGAAATGGTGTGCAGACGCGTCCCTAGCCGTGCATCGTCTCAGGTGGGGTCAGTTGGCAGATCTGATCGGCCAGCCAAGCCTCGCAAAAATTCCATACAGCCGTGTGGGGAGGTGGCCCTGTTTCCCGACTTTGCTCAGGACGACACGAAGACCAAAGAGCCCCGTCGCCGCGGCAAGAAGCGGCGAGGCAATAGCCGCTGCAAGTGGGGCCATCAGCGCCAGCACCAGCAGCGCAACACCAAGGCTCGTATGCAGACCCAGCAGGCCGAGAGAGAGTGCCTGCCAGCGGAAACCGTGAATGTTGCGCGCCAGCACATAGACGATGGTCAGATAGACAAGGTAACCCAGCACGAAGGCATAGGCCGTCACCTCCAAACCGACGTAAGGCAGAAAGATGAGGACCATGCCGAGAAAGACGATGTTAAAGCTCAGCTCCATGAGAAAAAACGTCTTGCCACGCGCTGCGGCGATGATGGAAAATGCCAGGGCCCAACTTGCGAGCTTGAAGACATTACCAACCATTTGCCACTGCAGAAGCGAAACCGCTGGCTCAAATGCACTGGAATAAAGAAGGGTGATCACCCAAGGTGCCAGACCTATAAGAAGCAACAAGACTGGTCCGCCGATGGCGAGGCCCAGCTGGGCCTGGTCATTCATGAGCCGGACCGCTGCAACCTTGTCGTGGATGACCTCGGTCAGGCGGGGGTAGTAGTCCGCCCCCATCGCACCAAGCAGAAAGCCCACATAAGTCATGGTAATGCCCCAGGCTGCTGCGAAATACCCTGCGGCATTGAGCCCCAGCTCCTTAGAGATGAGGCCGCGCACAAGCAACAGCGTCGCCGCCGTCGCCAGCCCGCCGAGCATGAAGGCAGCACCGAGCTTGGCCATGGGTTTCCAGACTTCCCACAACTCGACAAGCGACAGGCGTGCAGCGATGGGTTTGGGCAGGCGACGTGTGTAGTGCAGGGCAATTAAAACTACAGCCAGTGGCTGCACGAGGATAAACCAAATGAGGCCGCGCTCACCTTGAAGCCAGACAGCTGTAAGGCCCACGAGGGTCCCGACGAAGGCGCCAATCACCGTCACACGCCCCAGATCACCAATCTTACGCAGTCCCCGTAATAGAGCCGTTTGTGCGGAAGTGAGGAGGCCAATGAGGATAGCAATCCCGATCAATCCGACCTCTGTCGCCCGTAGAACGTCACCAAAAAGCCAGATCGCGATGCGTTCGCGCAGGAGCCAGACGGCGATCATCGCCAATGTCCCTTGTAGCAGATGCGCAGCAAAGAGGACGCGGCGCACGCGGCTGAGCGTCGCCTCGTCACCGCGTGAGGATGCGATTTCCCGAACGCCGCTGGACCCCATGCCGAGGCCAGCGGTTTGTTGGACCATGTCCAGAAGGCTATTGTAGATACTGAGTAGGCCGACTCCGCTGGGCCCAAGCAAAACAGCCAGTACCTTCATCCTGACAATAGAAATCAGGATGTTGACGACCTGCGCTGATCCAATGACCAACATCGACTTTATCAGGCCGCGGGAGCTAGAGGCTTCAGTCATGCTGATCAAGTATTCTTGAGCGCATTAACAATATCTTGCACTTGGTTTAAATCAAGCTGAGGACCCATAGGCAGGCTGAGTACTTCGCTGGCCAAATCACGCGCCAGAGGAAATGCGTCTGGCAATATCTCCATGTCAGCATAAGCCTTCTGCATATGTGGTGGGATCGGATAATGAATGAGCGTGCCGATACCAGCCTTTGTTATAAGGCCCTGCAGCGCGTCACGATCAGACGTCCGCACTACGTAGAGGTGCCAAGCCGGCTCTGCCCATTCAGGTACATGAGGCAATATGAGGCCGCATTCCGCCAGACCCTTAGTGTAGGCCGTGGCCACAGAACGGCGGCGTTCAGTCCACTCATCTAGAACCCCTAACTTCACCCGTAATACCGCAGCTTGAATGGGATCAAGACGTGAGTTCACGCCAGCCGCTTCGTTCACATATTTCTGGCGTGAGCCGTAATTGCGCAAGAGCGCGACACGCTCCGCCAATGCGGTGTCATCCGTAGTGATCGCCCCGGCATCGCCGAGTGCGCCAAGATTTTTGCCCGGATAGAAGCTCCAGCAAACAATATCGCCATGCGTGCCAATGCGCTTGCCCTTGTAGCGTGCGCCATGGGCTTGCGCAGCATCCTCGATCACCCGCAGTCCGTGACGGCTGGCGATGTCGAGGATCGGGTCCATGTCGGCGGGTTGGCCGTAGAGATGCACGGGTAATAGCGCGCGGGTTCGTGATGTAATCGCAGCTTCGATCCGTGCGGGGTCGATGTTGTGTGTGGCCACGTCAGGCTCAACCGGGACCGGTGTGGCACCTACGCCAGTAACTGCGAGCCATGTTGCGATATACGTATTGGAGGGCACGATGACTTCATCGCCAGGTCCGATGTTGAGCGCCCGCAGAGCCAAGGCGAGAGCGTCCAGCCCATTGGCAAGTCCGACTGCGTGTTTCGCTTCGCAATAGGCCGCCCATTCGCTTTCAAACGCCTCGACCTCAGGACCAAGAATGTACCAGCCACTTTCGAGAACGCGTGAGACAGCGGTATCAATTTCGGGTTTGAGTTCGCGGTAAGCGGCGCCGAGGTCAAGAAAGGGGATCATTGCGCATTACCCCCCGCACAGCCGCGAGAAAACCATCGTAGTCACGATAATAATCTGCCTCATCATACCGGTGCGACGCCAGCACCATGCAAACAGCACCCTGGCTGAAGCTGTCCATTTCTCGCCAGATCATGTTGTTGATGTATAGCCCTTTGCGAGGGTCGCGCAGCCAGTACTCAGACTTGGTCTTGCCGTCGTCGACCTTCATTCGAAAGCTACCAGACAGGGCAAATGCAACTTGTTCCAGATCTCTATGTGCATGACCACCGCGTTCGGCATCGACGGGGACATTGTAGAGATAGTAGACCCGCGCGATATCGAAGGGGATATGATTGCCACCCTCGACAAAAGTCAGATCACCGCGTGGGTCCTGGATCTGTTGCAGGTCAATGAACTGAACGTTGCCCTTGGCTGTAAATTCTTCATTCATCGATCAATTCTCGCTCAGTAGCTTGAGATAATGCATTTGGTCCGCTGCGAATTGACTTTGTTCGTAGATGAAATAAACGTTAAGTTCATCCGAAGCGACTGCCTGGGCGCCAAACCTCCTATGAAACGTTAGTGTATGAATGTTATCACTGCGCACGTCGAAAACGGCGTGATCACAATCTAATCCATCAAAACCAACCTCATAGATCAGAACTGCACTTTCCAGCGCCGCCTTACGCGTCTTGTTTTCGTCCAAGATCCAGCTGCCCCACGTAAAGCTCTTCGCCTCGATATCATAAAGCCGGACTAGACCGCACCGCGTGCCATCTTTGCGCTCGATCACATAATAGAATTCCTGTCCCTGGGCCTCACGAGACTTATAGTCCTCAATCCAGGTCCGCTGATCATCGACCGTCCCGGTTACCGTGGACAGGTGGGTGTTGTATGCGGGATTACTTCGCAGGCTATGCACATAGGCCGCGTCATTGGGTATGATCAGTCGAAGCGTAAGATTGGGCCCTTCGACACATTCTATGGATGACCAGTCCATCATAGGTTCATATCGCTTTCATTTCAGCAGTCCTTCAGAAGGGTCTTGAGTTCGGCCATCTCCGTGTCCGACTGGTCCTCACAAACCTCGACGATAACTTCGTTAATTTCAGCCTCTAGAAGCTCGTAATCAGCCATTTTTCGAATTAGAAACTGCTTGGTCAAATTGGCCTTTGAGGCCATGCCCTTGCGTGTGAGTACGTAGGCATAGCGCCGCTTGTCTTCGGTTGTGGTGGAATTTTCTATCTTGAGAAGCCCCTTAGCCAAGAGTGCGCGGAGCACGTAATGAATGCCGCCGGTACTGAGGCCAACGGCCTTGGCCAATTCGCGCTGACTCATTTTGGGGTTGTCCTGCAAAAGACGCAGAATTCGGAACTGCACATCTTCACGCAGCTTGATGCGTTGTGTCGTCATAATTGAAGGGCTCTGTGTCAGGCTGCCGCACGAGGACTGCCTGTGGGGCGCCTCGTGTGATCCGTTTTTTCAAGTGTACCTAAAAAACTGAACTGAATTTTATGCAATGAAGGTCTGTTTAGATGTGTACCATCATCAACCGCCTTCATCTGAAGGCAATTGGGTAGAAGTTGATAAAAAAGGATGTGGCCAAATACTATTTAGCATAGGTTACACTACTAAATGAGTAGACCGTTTTGATTGGGTAAAATTGAAAGCTAGTAATTATCTCTTAATATCAGAGCACTAAAAAATTTGATAGATATG
>Ga0302138_10001283_pt1 | contig 12213 bp, 10 predicted proteins | sample CBN3_321_MG_FD_203110 | JGI IMG/M metagenome (GOLD analysis project Ga0302138, IMG submission 203110) | Marine microbial communities from Western Arctic Ocean, Canada - CBN3_surface | ecosystem: Environmental > Aquatic > Marine > Oceanic | place: Canada: Western Arctic Ocean | collected 2017-09-15 | reverse complement strand
CAGTGCCATCGCCGCGTCCAGGGCCAAAGGGGTTGTCTCAAATTCGAGCAGGGCGTAGAAGGGCGTCTGGGTTGTAAAGGGCTTGGGATGCCCCTGACGCTCGGTGACCTTGTCCAGCGCGGCCTGTGAGAAAAATTCAAAGGCGCTCAAATCGATTTGCGCGCTGAAGGCTTGTAATACATCAACAATCGCTGGGAAGGTTTCGATCCCAAGCACCATGACCGTCGTGTCTGCTTGCGGTCGGGTCAGCTGTAGGGTGGCTTCACAAATAAGACCGAGGGTGCCCTCGGAGCCGATAAACAGATGACGAAAATCATAACCCGTATTGTTTTTCAGCAGCCCCTGATTAAAATCCAAAATGTCGCCAGCGCCTGTTACGACCTTCAGGCCAATGACCCAGTCTCGGGTCATGCCGTAGCGAATGACATTGATGCCGCCAGCATTTGTTGCGATGTTGCCGCCGATTTGGCTTGATCCGGTTGATGCAAAATCGACGGGGTAGAGCAGGTCTTTACTCGATGCAAAGTCCTGGAGGTGCTGGGTGATCATGCCCGCGCCAAGGGTCACTGAGCGATCAATGGGGTTGAAATCCAAAACCTCGTTCAGGCGGTCCATGGCAATGATCAGCTCACCGTTATTGGCCACGGCGCCGCCACTGAGGCCCGTTCGACCGCCTGAGGGCACGATCGCCAAGTTGCATTCGTTGGCCAGCAGTACAAGTTTCTGAACGGCTTCAACCGATCCAGGTAGGACAATCGCGCAGGGATTAGGCTGCCAGAGGGTGGTGCGGTCCACCCCAAAGCGCTGCAAATCCTGAGGTTCGAGCAAGACGTTCGCGTCCCCAACAATGTTCTTTAACCGGGACAAGATTTGATCTGGCAACATTTTAAAATCCTCTTACGGCGAAGGTTTTGGCCGCGTGCCGGTCACCCGCGGTGAGTTAAAGACCAAGGCGTAGCCCAACAATCGGCTGTGGTCTTGGTCGCGGCCGGTTTCGCGGCGTTTGCCACTTGGGTTCATTCCTTTTGGGTTCATCCCGTTTGCGCGCCTGCCTTTTAAGCCCCGCCCTTGTGTTCCGGATCCCTTTTGTTAATCGTTGCGCCATCGCCATCGACTGCGCCCGCCTGGCATCCTCTTTGCGTCCTCTTTGCGCGCGCCTTGCGTCCGCCTTGCGTCGCCAAAACCAAGCCCATGTTCGCTTGCCTCACGCTGCTTGTCGGCCGAAGCACAGAGGGTATTGTAAGGCACTCGGTGGCAACCGTTAAGTCGCGGCAACCCAGGGCTTGGCCAACCCGCTGACGGTTAATTCGGCCCGCCATAACGAATTCAAAACGAAATCCAGAACGAAAACCAGTGCGAAAACCAGGACGGGGATTGGGAAGGGTGGAATTCAAGTAAAGCCGGCGTGGGTTAGGGGTCAAACAAGCACAAAGCCCGCATTTCAAGACTGTGTCGGGGCCGCAGCCTTGCGTCAGGATCGGTATTTTGGAAGGCGCAGTGTGGGGTCCAATAAGGTTGGCCCGCTTCTTCGAGCTGGCTGTCATAGGTTCTAAATATGAGCACCTCATCCTGCTGCATCTTCGGGAAATGGTACCAACGGTAAGCGTTGGGGGTTGCGGGGGGCTTCAGCATAAAGGTTTCAAACTCGATGGGTTCTCCGCCATATTGGGCGACCGTTTCCCGGTGGAGCGCCCCATAAGGGATTGAGCTGGCATCCGCAATGGCAAGCGGTAAATCGGGGTTGATGGCGCCGGTATTGCGCCAGAACTGTAACACCAAGATCCTTTTGGCCGCATTCAGTCGGGTGTAGGAGCTTCCGGCGGCAGCGAGTAAAGGGCTTAAGAATTGCGCATAAGGGCGGGTTGGGTTGAGCACCATGGGGCGAAAGTCATCGGTGAAGTCGGAATGCGCGACTTGAATGGGTAAATGATCATCATGGGCAACCAGCGTTTTGGGACCGCGGATGATACCCGGATACACAATCGCCTCATCACAGTGACTAAACTGTATGGCCAATTGCCGGATGTCTTCGCGGTGGCTGCCATTAATCCAGTTAGGATCTGTCCAGGATGGATGCTTAACCTGATTGCGTTGCAGGGTGAATCCGGTGGTCGCAAACTCAAGCGAGGGCAATGCCGCCCGACCGTCGTAAAGCGTCTCGGCATGGGACTCGAGATCGCCGTCAGGGGTTGCGTAGTTGATTTGGACTGGTTCGAGGGGCTGCAACATTTCAAGTGCCCTGTGTTCTAACTTTTATCGAAGTAGCGTACTCTATTTCCGGTAAAAAGGCTTGGTGCGGCAGCGCGTTAAAGGTCGCGCTACTTTTCGGTGGTGAGTCGTGTCGCAGCGCGAAGTCTCGGTATCGCGGGCGCGGTGGGACACCCATCGGCGTGACTTTGAATGCAAGATAGGAGTGTAAAGATGACAGAATCGAATGCGGCCCATGGCATCGTGGTTGATTGGCTCGGTTACAACGCTGGGCTCAAGCCCAATCAGACGGCATTAATTGAATTACCATCCGGTCGACGTCAAAGCTATGCCCAAGCGCATGAGCGAGTCGGGCGGGTTGCGACCTGGCTGTCAAGTTTGGGAGTGGGTCGGGGCGATCGGGTTGGTGTTTTGGCGCTGAATTCGATGGACACCCTAGACATTGTTTTTGCAACCTGGCGGTTGGGCGCCGTGCACCTTGCTTTAAACTTTCGATTAACCGCGCCAGAGCTGGACTACATTATTGGTAACGCGGAACCGATGGTGATGATTTACGACGAAGAGCTCAGCCAGACCGTTGAAGGCTTAACGGTTCAGGTGCCGCATGTGTTTGAAACCCAAGGCCAAGGGGCGCCGTCGGCATTTGAGTCTGCCATTGAAAATCAGGCGCCGATGCTTGACATGGTCTCGCTGACAACCGATGAGCAGTGCATGTTGATGTACTCCTCTGGCACGACCGGGTTGCCCAAGGGGGTCATCATCACCCATGGGATGATGGTCTGGGCGCAAATCAACGCCAGCAGTATGCATTGCAACAGCGACATGGTGGGTTTAACGGTCATGCCGTTGTTTCACATCGGCGGTTTACAGGTGTTTACTTGTCCTGCGCTGTTCTTTGGGGGCACGGCCATCATCATGCGCACCTTTGATCCCGGCGCAACCCTGGACGCCTTTTCAGATCCTGAACTGGGTGTGACCCATTTTCTCGGCGTCCCAGCAATTTTCAATGCCCTGCGGGATCACCCGAAAAATCGCGATGCGAATTTTGATTCGCTCAGGGTCTGCATTGCCGGCGCTGAAGCGGTGCCGGCAGCTCTGGTGAATTGGTGGTATGAGCGCGGCTTGGTGATTCAAGAAGGTTATGGGATGACAGAAAATATGGCGAGCTGCTGTATTTTGGGTTATGAGGATGTGCCCGCGCGGGTTGGGTCCGCCGGAAAAGCGTTGCGGCACACTCAAATCAGAATTGTTAAAGACGATGGCAGTGATGCGCTGCCGGGTGAAGCTGGCGAGCTCTGGTGTCGTGGGCCGGTTGTCACACCAGGGTATTGGCGGCGTCCAGATGCCAACGAAGAGACCTTTGTCGACGGTTGGTTGCGTACTGGCGACATCGCCAGCCGAGATGAACAAGGCTATATCACCATCGAAGATCGCTTGAAGGATATGTATATCTCAGGGGGTGAGAATGTCTACCCGGCCGAGGTCGAAAACATACTGTACGAGCTCAAAGAGATCCGTGAAGTGGCGGTCATTGGGGTTGCCGATGAACAATGGGGCGAAGCGGGGTGCGCCGTGGTTGCCTTGCAAGACGGGGCGGTGCTCGATGCCGATCAGTTAAGGCGGCATACCCGTGATCGCTTGGCGCGCTTTAAGCAACCCAAATATGTGATCTATACCGATGCGTTACCTCGCAATGCGACCGGAAAAGTTCAGAAATTTGTGCTCCGAGATTCGATCGATCTGACTCAGGCGCAATGATGGACAGTGTGCAACAACTCGCCGAACTTTATTTTGATCAGGGCGGCCAGAATTATATTGGCGAGCCGGTCAGTCAACGCGATCACGCCCTGCAAGCGGCCGCGCTAGCCTCTGCCGCCAGTGCGCCCAGCGAGGCCGTGCTCGCCGCGTTGTTGCATGATGTTGGTCATCTCAAGTACCCCAACGAGGGCTCGATGGCAGGTTTTGGGACGCCAGAGCATGAACTACTGGGCGCCCATTATTTAGCGACCTTAGGGTTTTCAGAGCGAGTTTGTGGGTTGGTTGCCCGACATGTCGATGCCAAACGATATCAGGTTGCCCAGTCGCCAGAGTATGCGGCCGCGCTCAGTCAGGCCAGCCAAAAAACCTTGACCTTTCAGGGTGGGGCAATGACGACGGCAGAGGCGCAAGCCTTTGAGTGTGACCCAATCTTTGCATTGGCTTTGGCCGTTCGCCGTTGGGATGAACTGGCGAAGACCCCAAACGCGCGCGTGCCCGGGTTTGGCGCCTATGAGGCGCTGATCCAGGACCATTTAAGCGCAACCCAATTGACAATTGATCAGCTTGACCAATTTGAGCGTGACGGTTACCTGGTGGTGCCAGGCGCCTTTGATGCAAAGTTTGTGGCCTTATGGCTGGCTGAATTAGATCAAATGACCGGGGCGCAAGGCCCGCAGCGCTGGATGACCTATTTCGAGGTCCAGGCAGGCAGCAAACAGTGCTGTCGGGTAGAGCATTTTTTGCAGGATGCGCCTCGACTGCGCGATTTGTTGGTCGGGTGTAAGGTCATGGGCCTGGTGAGCCAGTGTTTGGGGGCGCCTGGGGTCTTGTTCAAGGAAAAAATCAACCTAAAACGCCCTGGAGGGGAAGGCTTTGCGCCGCACCAAGATGCCCCAGCTTTTGATTTATTTGGTCAAAGTACGCATTTGACGGTGATGGTGAGCTTGGACGAAGCCACGGCGCAAAACGGGTGTCTTGAGGTCGCACAGATCGAGCATTGCGACCGTCTTTTGGCCATGAATCCGGATCGAACCCTCACGTCAGCGGTTGCTGATTCTTTGCGCTGGCAATCGATTGAAAGCATGCCGGGAGACCTCGTGATCTTTAATAGTTTTTTACCCCACCGATCTGAGGTCAACCAGAGTTCACGATCAAGGCGAGCGTTGTATGCCACCTATGCCAAAGCCTCTGAAGGGGACTTTCGAGCCGAGTATTTCCAGCAAAAACGCGCGTTATTCCCACCGGATGCCGAGCGCGAACCGGGGCGAGCCTATGCTGGCGGCATCTTTAATGTTGGCAACCCCATTCGTTAGAGATTAGCGCGCCGGGCGATCTGCCGCGGGCACACTGGCCAAACCTTTCAGGCGCAGGGTCGACGCTGCAAGCCCCAAGCTGATAACGGTTAAAAGTATTAAGGCCAAACTAAAGTTGCCCGAGACATCATAAAGCAGACCGAGGGCAATCGGGCCCATCACGCCACCCACTTCGGCGGCCGAAAAGAATAAGCCGCTGGCCATGCCAGCGTACTTGTCGCCGATGCCAGGAAGTTCCACCAGGGTCAAAATCAGAACCGTCATCAAGCTTGAACGCGCAATGCCTTGCAGAATTAAGCCGCTGGTTTGCAAGGTGGGGTTATTAAATTGCAACAAGATCGTGGCGATTGCGGCCGCCAGGCCTAAACCCAGTAGGATCTCGAAACGCCGGCCCGGTGTGGCGAGCCTTGGGATGGTGAGCGAGCCGAGGATCCCGATCACAGTCGGGATCGCAGCCCAATAACCCGCCTCAATCAGCGTCATGCCACTAGTTTGCAAAATGGACGGTAGCCAATTGTTCAGGCCATGGTTCACCATAAAAACGCCGACACTCATGATCAGAACCAGTCGCACCGCGGGTTGCTTTAAAAGAGTCCCAATCAACAGAGGCTGCTGGTCTTGATTCGATCGAGAGACGGCCTCGGCCGCTCGCATGCTGGATCGGCTGGCGATGACAAACCAGAGCAGTGCAATCAAAAGGGCGATCCCAGCATTCAAGAACATGAGGTTTTGCCAGGAGCCCAGCAAGGGCAGCAGGACAGAATGGGTAAGGGTTAAAGAGATGACGCCGCCAATGGCCGGGCCCGTCATGTAGATCCCCATGGCAAGGCCTCTAGAGGGCCCTTCAAACCAGCGGGTAATGATTTTTGGCGCACCGGCTGAAACGATGGGCCCGCCGACCCCGAACAGCATCACTGCCAAAAGCATACTGACGTAGTCATCACTCAGGCCTCGCAGCAGTGCCGAGCACGCAATGATGAGCACGCCGGTGGTAAGCGCGAAGCGAGATCCGATTTTGTCGAGAAGGATGCCGCCGGGAATTGCAAAGCCGATGTAGGTCAACTGCCACGCGCCCATAATGCTGCCCATGGCCGTGTGCGAAATCGATAAATCAGCTTCGATCAGGGGCACGAGCGGGGCAAGACTGGTCGCGGTTAAACCGAAGGCGGCGTAACAGCTCCAGACTCCGAATAAGATCATCCAACGGTAGATAGCGAATTCCCCAAGCAAAAGGCGGCCAAGGGTATCACACCCGATTGGTTTGTCATGAGCGCCTAAAAAGGTGTGCTACAGTTCACAAAAAATCGAGTCGAGCGCAATGTTTTATGGATGGCGACTGGTAGCGGGATTATTCGTAATCCTTGCGTTCAGTTCAGGACTTGGCTTTTACAACCATGCGGTGTTTATTCAAGCTCTGGCGGCCTCTGGTCGTTATTCTATTGAAGCCGCCTCCTCAGCGGTGTCGGTGTTCTTTTTAGTGAGCGGTGTTGCGGGTTTGGGCATCGCGCCGCTGTTAGATCGGTATGATGTTCGGTGGATTGTCGTGACCGGGGCCGTGCTCGCGGCCATTGGCTTACATTGGATTGGCCAAATTGAGGCGCTTTGGGAGCTGTATGCGGTCTATGCCTTGTTTGGACTCGGTTTTAGTGCCTCGGGTCTCTTGCCGTCAACCACCCTGATCTCTCGGTGGTTTGTGGTGCATCGAGCCCGCGCGCTATCGATCGCGTCAACGGGATTGTCCGTGGGCGGCATGCTCATCACACCCTTCTCAGCCTACTGGGTCTCAACCTTTGGCCTGCCCCAAGCTGCGAGTTTTCAAGCCATCTTGTACCTGTTGGGCGTCGTGCCCATTACCCTTTGGTTACTGCGTTCATTCCCCGCTGAATTGAAGATGATGCCCGATGGTGAGGTCTGGCAGGAGCACCCCAGCATCGCTTTAGGGACCCCCTTTGGGGTTGCGATTCGAGATCCCTTCTTTCTGTGGCTCAACCTAGCCTATAGCTTTGTCATGTTGTCTCAGGTGGGTGGCATTGCCCATCAATATGGCCTGATTACCGAGCGCGTGCCGAGCGCTTGGGTGAGTTTGATGATGATGGTTCTGCCCTTGTCCAGTGTTGTGGGCCGGTTGGCCGGCGGCTTTTTGTTAGAACGGGTGCCGATTTTAGGCTTCACCACCGTCATGATGTTTGCCCAGGCCGCGGCCTTGATGCTGCTGGGTCTTGCGCAATCAACGCTCATGATCTGTTTTGGCCTGGCGCTGCTGGGCATCACGGTCGGTAATCTGTTGATGCTGCAGCCGCTCATTATCGCTGAGCGATACGGCTTGCTCGACTACAGTCGATTGTTTTCTTGGGCCAATTTAGCCAGCGTTGTGGGGGTGGCTGCGGGTCCTGGGGTGTTGGGGTGGTTGGTGGGATTGCATCGAAGTTACCAAATTCCGTTTTTGGTGGCCGGCGGGTTTGGCGCGTTGGCGGGCTGTGTATTTTTGTTATGCTTGCGCAATAGTGCCCGGCGCAGCATCGGGACCCTTGATGCGTCATAATGGCAGCGTTTGGTCAGGGTCGTCCGGCCAAAAGTCAGATAGGGCGGGTCGCAAAGGAGTCGGATCAATTGGAAAAAATTGGAACAGCCACCACAAAAACAGCCACTAAAGTCCTGCTTTGCGGTAGCGGTGAGCTCGGTAAAGAAGTGGCGATTGAATTTCAACGATATGGCGTTGAGGTCATCGCGCTCGATCGGTATGACAATGCGCCGGCAATGCAAGTGGCGCATCGCGCCTATACGCTGAACATGCTCGACGGGGATGCGCTCCGCGCGGTGATTGAGCAAGAACAGCCCGATTTGATTATTCCTGAGATTGAAGCACTCAACACCGCGACCCTTTTGGCGTTGGAACAAGAAGGGTTTCGAGTGATTCCGACGGCAAGGGCTGCGCAGTTAACCATGAATCGGGAGGGCATCAGAACATTGGCCGCAGAGACCTTAGGTTTGCCAACCTCAACGTATGCGTTTGCCGATGACGCGGCAAGCTGTCGGGCCGCGGTAGAACGTTTGGGTTATCCTTGCTTCGTGAAGCCGGTGATGTCTTCCTCGGGCAAGGGCCAATCCATTTTGCGTTCTGCGTTGGATATCGAGGCGGCCTGGGTCCATGCGCAGTCGGCGGGCCGCAGTGGGCAAGGACGAGTGATTGTTGAGGGCTTTGTGGCATTTGATTATGAGATCACCTTGCTCACTGTTCGACATCGCGATGGCACCAGCTTTTGTGAGCCCATTGGTCATCGGCAGGAAGCAGGCGACTATCGGGAATCCTGGCAACCGCAACCCATGTCAACAGCAGCAAGGCGCAACGCAGAGTCGATTGCGCGCACCATTACCGATAGCCTTGGCGGCTTTGGCATTTTTGGGGTGGAGCTCTTTGTAAAGGGCGATGCCGTGATTTTTAGCGAAGTCTCACCTCGGCCTCACGACACGGGTCTCGTAACGTTGATTTCGCAGAGCTTATCTGAGTTTGCATTGCATGTCAGAGCCGTTTTGGGCTTGCCCATTCCAGTGATCGAGCAGCTTGGACCCAGTGCCTCGGCCGTCATTCTGGCGGAAGGCCAGTCCTCGGCAATTTCGTTTCTGGGGCTCGCAGACGCACTGCAGTCGCCCAAGACCGAAGTGCGATTGTTCGGTAAGCCAACCCTCGAGGGGCACCGCAGGCTTGGCGTCGCGCTGGCAAAGGGCGATGACCTAAGCGGTGCGCGGCAGCAGGCCAGCGCTTGCGCTGCGAGCGTGACCGTTGTCTTCGAGGACGAGACCAGCGCTTAGAGACTTGAGATTATGCCTCGGAAAAGTTTTATCGGGTGAAGGGATAACGATTAAGGGAGCACAATAATGGGAACGCAATTTAAAGACAAAGTGGTGTTGATTACTGGCGGCAGTCGCGGGCTGGGCCGCGCCATGGCGGAGGGCTTTGCCGCAGAAGGGGCCAAATTGGCCATTGTGAGTCGAAAATTAGACAGCTGTGAACAAACCAAAGCGGCGCTGGTTGAAGCTTATGGCACAGAGGTGTTTGTGCGGGCGACCCATGTTGGGGATTGGGACGATTTGGGGGTGATGGTTGAGGAAGTCATTGCGCGATTTGGCCGAATTGATGTGTTGATCAATAACGCCGGTATGTCACCGTTGTATCCAGCCTTATCAGAGATTTCTGAAGTGCTCTTTGACAAGGTGATTGGGGTTAATTTAAAGGGACCCTTTCGGTTGATGGCGACAGTGGGCGATCGAATGATGCAAGGCGAGGGCGGCAGTATGATTAATATTAGTAGTTCAGCGTCGGTAACCAAAAGCCCCAATTCCGAGCCCTATGGCGCGGCAAAAGCAGGATTAAATGCCCTGACCCGATCCTTTGCGGCGGCGTATGGGCCGAAAGTTCGAGTCAATTGCATCATGGCTGGGCCCTTCTTGACCGATATCAGTGACGCTTGGGATATGGCGGCGTTTAACGCCCGCGCCGAGTCCTCGATTCCAATGCAGCGGGGCGGTGAGGCGGCTGAGATTGTGGCCGCTGCGTTGTATTTCGCCGGTGCCGGCGCCAGTTTTACAACCGGGGCAATCCTGGCGGTCGACGGCGGATCACATTAAGGTCTGTCTTGGGTTTGATCCGCTAACCACGGCGCGGGTTGGCAGGGCGTTCGTGAACCAGGCCTGGGTAAAAGATGCTGCGCTGCCAGCGTGATGAGATGAATCGGTCTTTCCCTTGGCACATTAAACAGGCATAGTTGCCAGCAAGTAGATTCAGTAAAGCAGCCAACCGGATTCGTAAAGGAGATTGTATGAAAGCGGCGATATTTAGAGAAATTGGAGCACCACTCACGATCGAGGATATCTCGATTTCAAAACCAGGGCCAAGAGAAGTCTTGATTCGAACCGCCGCCGCTGGCGTTTGTCATAGCGATCTGCATTTTATTGAAGGGCTTTATCCTGCGGTGACCCCCATGGTTTTAGGGCACGAATCGTCTGGCATTGTGGAGCAGGTGGGGAGCGATGTGACCTACGTAAAGCCGGGTGACCATGTCATTACGTGTTTATCGGTATTTTGTGGCCATTGTGAAGACTGTCTTACGGGTCATATGTCGCTTTGCCAGAGTCCTGAAACCAAGCGGGGCCCTGAAGACGAACCGAGGCTGGCTCAAAATGCGCAACCTGTGCAGCAGTTTGCCAATTTGTCGTCGTTTGCAGAACAGATGTTGGTTCATGAACATGCCATCGTAAAAATTCGTGAAGACATGCCGATGGATCGCGCCGCGCTTATTGGCTGTGCTGTGACGACCGGGGTGGGCAGTGTGTTTCATACGGCCGCGGTTGAACCCGGCACAACCGTTGCGGTGATTGGTTGCGGCGGGGTTGGGTTGTCTTGTATTAACGGGGCGGCGCTCGCCGGTGCGGGTCGCATTATCGCGGTTGATACGATGGCGAGTAAGCTTGAGATGGCGAAAGTTTTTGGTGCCACCGATGTGGTTAATGCGGCTGATGGGGATCCCGTTGCGCAGATCATGGAAATGACCGGCGGCGGCGTGCATTACTCCTTTGAAGCGATTGGACTGAAAGCAACGGCTGAGCAGTCGTTTGCCATGCTGCGTCGCGGCGGCACAGCGACCGTGATCGGGATGATCCCGGTTGGGGTCAAGATTGAGCTCATGGGCGCGGCCTTTTTACAAGAAAAACGCATTCAAGGCTCGTTTATGGGCTCCAACCGCTTTCGAATTGACATGCCTCGGTTTGTTGATTTCTATCTTGCTGGGAAGCTGCATCTGGACGAGATGGTGTCGAAGCGGGTGGGGCTTACGGATATTAATCAGGCGTTTACCGACATGAAGGCAGGCTCGGTTGCGCGAAGTGTCATTGTGTTTGATGGTGTCGCATAAAGGGCGCTAAGGCCTAGAATACGCCGTGAACCTGAGGGTGCTCCGGTTCACGGCAGTTATTTCGGATCCTGAGACTCTTCGTCAAGGCGAATCGTACTGGACATCGCAGGAAACTTACCGACTTTATCGGCATAGAACGCCCGGATTCGATCCATGTCTTCCTTCAAACGCCCGCTAAGCGGCATCGCCTGACTAATGCCGGCAAGTTTCTTCGGGTAATCTAGAAACCCAAAAATCACTGGGACGTTGGCATTCTGCGCAATGTGGTAAAAACCTGAGCGCCATCGATCGGTATGGGCGCGGGTGCCGGCCGGTGGTATCACCAAATGCAGACTCGCCTGCCCTTGAAAGCGCTCGGCGATTTGGCTCACCAGTTGGTTGCGTTTCGAGCGATTCACTGGAATCCCGCCAAGCCAGTGCATGATAAAACCTAAGGGATGATTGAATAAACTGTCCTTACCCAACCAATGGATGCGCACGCCCAATGCCGAGGTCGCCGCGATCAAGAACACAAAGTCCCAATTGCTGGTGTGCGGCGCCGCAATGATCACACTTCGGGGCTCGACCGGCAGCGCGCCTGAGACTTTCCAGCCCATGATCTTGAGGACCACGCGACCGAGCGCTTGCGCGGCCCAGGAGTTTCTATGGTGCTGAGGCATAAATTCTTGTCTCTCGTTGCAAAGGTTCGGTGCATAATACCTTTTGGGACGTTTTTATATCACGGATGGGCGATAAAAGAGCGTTGACGGTGATGGATATTTCCATTAAACCTAAAAAAAGAGAATCATAGCCATGACTCAAAAGCACATCGTTTTGAAAAAACTGGTTTGGCCCCAACGGGCGCGACGAGCACTCTGTGGAATTTTTTTATTCACGCAGGGTCTTGCTCAGGCGGGTGACTTTTCTGAACTGGAATCCGCGGTCAAAGCGGGCCGCTATGCACAGGTGGCCGAGTTGCTGGGGCCCATCGGGCAATCCCAATCGGCGCTGCCACCGCAATTCTCAGAAGCCTTAGCGACGGCTCG
>Ga0302138_10001277_pt1 | contig 12235 bp, 9 predicted proteins | sample CBN3_321_MG_FD_203110 | JGI IMG/M metagenome (GOLD analysis project Ga0302138, IMG submission 203110) | Marine microbial communities from Western Arctic Ocean, Canada - CBN3_surface | ecosystem: Environmental > Aquatic > Marine > Oceanic | place: Canada: Western Arctic Ocean | collected 2017-09-15 | reverse complement strand
GAGGAATTTAATAGTAAATTAAATGTGTTAGAATCCACATTTAAGAAAAAAATGATGTTTAATAAATTTGATAGTAATCGTGATGGAACAATAGATTTTAATGAAATAAATAATTATGTAAGTAAAAATTATAAATTATCTGAACCAAATTCTGTTAAAATAAAATCAGCAATATTTGATGGTGCTAATTTAATTATTCAATTTGATAAAGAAATAACAAGTGATAATACATTTAAAAGCTTAAGTGATACTACTGTAACTGATATAGATTTAATTACTAATTTATTTGATTTAAAAATAAATGGGGAACCGTTTCATAATGGTGAAACGTCTAATACAGGAAATTTTATTCTTCCTTATGAAAATGTTTTTGAAGGAAGTGGTATATATAATATAGGAACATCACATGCCACTGCAAAATATGAGTTTAAAATAAATTCAAATAATTATTTTAATGATGATGTGCATTATATTAAAATATTAGAAAATCCTACTGCTGGTGATGCTAGTCCTGGTGCTTTCGACGGGGATAAAACAAGCGCAAACAATAAAGCCTCGGGCAATACAATTGTAAAAACTGATGTATTTAAATTAACACCTGATAATAAAATAAATACATTTACTATTATTAAAAGGGATGCTGGTGACTATACTGCCGCCTCCGATCATTCTAATACAGTATTTAAAAATTATGATAAAATTAAATTTAGGATAGTAACTAAAACAGGTGCTCTTTTGTCCAAAAAAACTGTAAATAAAAATAATACAAATATTGAAATAGTTAATAATGATACACTAAAAATAAAATTAACAGATGACGCTATACAAAAATTAAACACATCTAATGATATAAAATTACGTATAAAAAATCAATACAATATTATTATATCAGAAAATATATTTATAACAGCAACAACACTTAGTTCTAACGAATTTACATTAGAGGATTCTGCTAGTGTAATTAAAGATGATAAAATATATTATCCTTATGATGTAGATAATGGTCTAAAACCTACTACAGCAGACGACATTAGTCGGTGGAAAAAAGATTCATATTATAAAGTTAAGACTAATTCTAACGGGAAAATAACACTAAAAACAGAAACAGTGTCTGATGTCGTAGCATTTAGTACAACTATTCCTTCAACTGATTTGCCTGCTATACTTAAAAAAATAAAAATGACACGTACATTGAAAAGAGCAGAGAAGAAAATACATAAAACAATAAATAATTTTGAAGAATTTGATAATAGTATATTTGGAACATAAAAAACCTTTTTAGAAAAAAGGTTAGTCCAAAAAACAAAAAACCTTTTTAGAAAAAAGGTTAGTCTAAAAAACAAAAAAAAATTTAGGTAAATTCAATAATATTTATTTATTTATTTATTTATTTTTTTTTACTTTGCTGATTCAGAATAAGGAAGACAATAAATAGTTTCATTTTCAGTAGTAATAAGAAGATATGTACTCATTGCAATTTTTTCTTTAATAAACGAAGTATCCCAAAGACTTTCAGAATGATAACCATAACCAGCAACATATTCTAGTGAATTACTATCAATATGAATAATCCAATTATATAGGGTAATAATTTCAGTATTTTCATTAAATTTATGTGTAAGATGTTTATAATCTTTTTGTAGTTTCCATAAATCCGTAGAAACATTTTGTTTTTCTTTAAGAAGAGTTTTAAGATCTTTTTTAAGAGTAGACATTTTTTTCTCTAAACCTTCATTGGTAAGTTCTAAATCATCATTTTTTTTTAATACATTAGTAATAGTTCTTTTAAGTTTATCATTATCATCTTGTAGTTCTCCCATTTCGGTTGAAAGCTTAGTAGTTTCAGATAAATCATATAATGTAGGATGTCCATAATCTTCGGCACAAATATTTTCAATATGTTCAAAATCCTGAATATCATCAAGACTCATCTGCATTTTTTGTTGGGTAGAAAGCGAGGTCATTATGTGGGTAGTTATATATATTAAAAAAAAATCAATTTTAAATATTTTATTTATTTATATTTATATATATATATAAAAAATTATTTTTTTAAAAATTTTTGACTATACTTTTTAAAAAAGTATGTTTTTACCCTAACCCTTTTCAAAAATGTTGTTTTACATATACCAATGTTTAATTGAATCATCGAGTTCTCCATCTATTTTAATTTTATCTTTAATAAATATATCAATTATTTCGGTTGTAATTACTTTATTCTCTAATAATTTTTTATCTAAATCAAATGTATATTTAATAGTATCATCATTTTTTGTTAAATTTAATAAATTAAATTTAGAGAAAATGTTATATAAATGTTTTTTTAATGTACGCACACCACCTTCTTCGCCCGTATAAGTTTCAATAATATATTTAATATCGTCGTCTTCTATTTTATAAGCATCCGCTTTAATTTTAAGTTGTTCATAAATTTCTCTTAATAAATAATTTTTAGCAATATGTATTTTATCTTCTAATTCAAATTTATGTGTTTTAATACAAATTAAACGGTCTAATAAAATAGGATTAATTTTAGTAATATCATTATAAGAAAATATAAATAACGATTTAGATAAATCAAATTCTACACCATTGAAATATTTATCGGCATATTGATTATTTTGAGAAGAATCAGTTAAATGAATCAAACTATTAATAATTTCTTCACCCTTTGGTGTTTCACTAACTTTATCTAATTCATCAAAATAAAATACCGGATTCATACATTTACATTCCATTAAAACATCTACAATTTTACCCCACATAGAACCCTCATATGTATAATTATGTCCTTCTAAAAAAGATGCGTCACTACACCCCCCCAATGTAATAAAAGCAAATGGACGTCCAATGGCTTTAGCTATTCCATTTTTAACAAGGGTTGTTTTACCATTACCCATAACTCCTTGAATTCCTATGCAATTTCCTATACAATTAGGATTTGTAATCCATTGAGCAATAATTTGAATAACCTGTTCTTTTGTTTTAGTATGTCCATATACTGCGGTATCTAATGTTTTTTTGACATCTACTAAATATTTACCTATATCCTCTTCTTTAGTATTATCAATATCGATTGGTAATTTTTTATATTTTTTAAAAGGTACTTTTAATAAACTATTAATCCAATTGGAATATTTTGTAATTTCACTCCCACCTAATAATTTATTAGAAAATAGATCTTCAATTTTATTTATAATCATAGATTTATTATATAACGGTAAATTCGACTGTAAAACTCTGAAACGTAATGGTGTTTTAATATTATTAATTTGTGAAATTTTTAATTCTAATTTATCTATTTTAGTTTTTTTTTTATCTTCTACTGATTCATAATAAGCAAGTTCTTCTTTATCATATTTAGGTAACGGTGTTTTTTTATTATTTTTTAATTTATCGAATATAGAGCGTAGTGTTGATTTTTCATTTTTACTTTCATCATTATAAAATTCTTTTTCAAATTTATCTAATGCATTATTTATAATATTCATAGCATTTGAAGGGTGTCCCTGTGCTGTAATAATAATTTCTTGTTCATTATCATTACCCGATTCATATTTTTTGCATAATTCATCAAAATCAAGATATTTATTTTCTTGATATTTACTCGGAAATCTTTCTTTTAAATATTTTTCATACATTAGACTTACTTTAGAATTAGGAGTGGTTGGTGTAAATCTATTATATCTTTCTTCTAATATAGGTTTTTCTTCAGGTATTCGTGGGTAGCGTTCATTTAAATGTTGACCCTGTTGTGGAGGTCTGTGATTTAAGTAAGACGAATAATCATCATATCTTCTTTCAGTTAAATATGGAGATTGTGGCGGCCTTCTTTCAGTTAAATACGGAGATTGTGGCGGCCTTCTTTCAGTTAAATACGGAGATTGGTGTGGTTGTTGTGGTGGCCTTCTTTCAGTTAAATACGGAGATTGGTGTGGTTGTTGTGGTGGCCTTCTTTCAGTTAAATACGGAGATTGGTGTGGTTGTTGTGGTGACCTTCTTTCAGTTAAATATGGAGATTGTGGCGGGTGTGGCGGGTGTTGAGGTGGATATATCACATTTTTAGGATGTTGTTGTTTATACTTGTTTTGTGATATAAATGAAGATAATGAATTATGAAAATTATTTCTAGGTGGTATAGACGATAATATTCTATTATGTAGTTTATTATAAATTTCAAAATTAGGATATTCGGTTGTGTTATTTATTCCTTCTAAATTTAAGGGTGGTATAATTATATTATTTTTAGTAGTTATAGTTTCTAAATTATTCTTAATATTATCTAATTGCGAGATATAATTATCTTTTAATTTATCTTGTTTATCTAAAATAGTATTATAGTTTTCATCTAATTTTTGTCGTATTGATTTTAAATTTTTACTTATATTATTGTGTTCTTTTTTTAAAGTATTTTTTTTATTTAAAATTTCTTTTAATTTAAGATTGGAAGACTCTATTAATTCATCTAATTCTATATCATTTTTTTTTCCAACATCATAATTAGATATATTTTCCATATTATTTTCCATATTATTTTCCATTTTTACATTATCGTGTTCTATTATATTAGATTCATTTTCGATTTCCATCTTTGAATTTTCAGTAGCTTCTATAACTTCTGAAAATTCGATATCCATATCGACTATTTCGTCATTTTTAATTGGCTCTTTATTATGGTCAGGTTTTTTAGAACTATTTTTTAATATTTTTCTCATTTCATTTTTAGACATAGTATAGGTAATTCCTTGTTCTTCTAAACATTTAAGAATTTGTTCTACCTCGTCATCTAATAAATCGCTCATATTTATAAATTATATTATACACCTATATTTTAAATATATAATATAATATTAAATATATTTTTTAAAAAAATTCGCAATCATATTTATATATCCAGCTTCTTTTTTTGGTTCAGAATTAATTATTTGAATTGTTTTTTTTTCACTATGTTCTATTACATTATCTATGTCATTTACTTGTTCACATACAGTTATATTTTTTTGTAATTTAGTGGGAGATAAAATAAAAAAATCTTTTTTCGTTTCTTTTTCTATAAATTCCATCATTTGTTTATTTAAATTATGATATGGTCCATTAAATAAAATAGTTCCTTCATTATCATAGAATTTACCGTATGTTTTTTGACCATTTAACCAAATACCTTGATATTGAATATTTCGATTTTTATAATATTGAATGCCATTACCATTCTTTTCATTATCATTCCATTCACCTTGATAATATAATTCACCATTGGGGAAATATAATTCACCAAATCCATGAAATGTGTCATTTAACCATTCACCTTTATAAACCATAGAATCATTTTGATATAAAATACCATTACCCGATTTTTTATCATTTACCCATTGTCCGTCGTATTTTTGCATATTCACTATAATAAATAATATGTTTTATTAATTTAAATCAATTATTTTAGAAATTAAATCAGTATTAATAAAATCAAATGAAATAACGTTAATATTAGTAAATTTATTTTTATTTTTATTTTTTTGATAAAAATCAAAAAATAGTAAATTATATAAATTTGTCCATGATTTAATATCATAAAAATCACAACAACAGAATGTTCCATAAATAACTTCCTTATATGTTGGCGTCAAAGTCCAATTTATATCCATTAATACATTATTATTAATAGTTTTTAAACCACTCATTTGATTTAAAATGATATTATTACTACAAATTGAATCTGAAATATCATTATCATTTGTCCAACTGCTGTATAAATATAATTTAGTATTAAAAAACATATGATTTTGATAATCCATATAAATAATCATATTTTGTTTTTCATTTATAAAAGTGGATAATGGTGTATTTAAGACATTAGGATAATTTTCTGGTAATACAATTTTATTTTTGAAAATATTATTTATAATATTAGCAAGTTCTGCTACATTTTCATTATTGATATTATCTCTACAAATAAATTTAATAATATAAATATCTCCATATTCTTCATTATAAAGTTTAAGTTGTTCTAATACATCTTCTAATTCATCTATAATAAAAGTATGACTCGTATAAAATTTATTATCTATATAACTAACATCAATATCTAACATACGAACACCATTAACTAATTGTTCATAAACACTAAATTTCTGATTTAAAGTCCAATTCTTAATAATATGGGAAACAATAGGGAAATTATAACCACAATCTAATGTAAGTTTATGACAAGCACTATTATGGGTTCCTGGTAAAATAAGATTATTTAAAGTTAAATCAGGGTTTTTTTTGGTTAAATTAGTAATCCAAGTATCCATTTATATATATATAATATAATACTTTTATTTAGAAATAAATAAATATAAATTTATAATATGAAAACTAAAATAATTTCTGAAATTGGTATAAATCATAATGGAGATTTAGATTTATGTAAAAAAATGATAATGGCATCAAAAGTAGCAGGATGTAATTATGTTAAAATTCAAAAAAGAAATCCAGATGTATGTGTTCCAGAAAATCAAAAAAATAAAATAAAACAAACACCTTGGGGAGAAATTACCTATTTGGAATATAAACATAAAATAGAATTTAGTGAGGAACAAATAAAGGAATTATTTAATTATTGTAAAGAAATAGATATAGAATTATTTGCGAGTGTATGGGATATAGATTCAGCAAAATTAATGAGAAAATATACACATATTGTAAAAATAGGTAGTGCATGTATTACTGATTTAGAATTATGTAAATGTGTTAGAGAAACATTTGATTTTGTTATAATATCAACTGGAATGAGTACGGAAAAAGAGATAGAGCAATGTTTAGATGTATGTGATGCGGATGTAATTATGCATACAAATTCAACATATCCTTGTCCGGAAGAAGATTTAAATTTAAGATATATAGAATGGTTAAAAAAAAAATATCCTAATAAAGAAATAGGATATAGTGGTCATGAATATAGATTATCTACAACAGTTGTAACAATAGCATTAGGAGCAACTTGGATTGAACGACATTTTACATTAGATAGAAATATGTGGGGTAGTGATCAAAAATCATCGCTAGAATTAGTAGGAATGCTTCATTTAATAGAACAAATAAAAGAAATAGAAAAGGCAACACAATATGAACCACAAGAAAGAATATTATTTGAAAAAGAAAATGAAAAAAAAATGAGTTTAAGAAAATAAATTAACATTTATTCCAATCTTCAATATTATCTATATCTATATTATTATTTATATCCATAATATAAGGATAAATGTTATTTCCACTTATTGTATTTTCATTCAATAAATCTGTATTGAATATATCAATATAGCCATTATGAATATAATTAATAGGAAATATTTGCCTAGGTTGATTATAAGATTCATTAAAATTATTAAAATTATAAAAATAAGGTATTAATTTATTATTTTCTATAAAATACATTTTGTAAGGATTTTTGGGAGTTTCATAAACACTTCTAAGACTATCATACTTATTTCTATTATTAATAAATGTATTAATTGAATTATTGATATCTTCAATTTTTCTTTTAGGTTGCGTAGGTCTTAAATGTACAATAAAATCGGGATAATAATTTTCATTTTTTTTTAAATAACTAATACAATGTTGAAAACATTCTAAATCTGTTGATAAATCATCAGAAATATGTATTGGTCTTAAAAAAGGAACTTCGGCACCATAGTTTTTAGCAATTTTAGCATATTCTTCTGAATCTGTAGAAACAATTATTCTCATTTTATATTTACTTTTTTTTGCTTGTATAATAGAATGTGCTAATAATGGTATATTATCTAATAATTTAATATTTTTATTGGGTAATCCTTTTGAACCACTTCTAGCCGGTATAATACATAATATATTCATAATTATTATATATATACATATTTAAATATTTAAGTATAAATATTTAAATATAAACATATATATATGATTTCGGAAAAAAATATTAATGATTATTATAAAATAAATATGGATATTTTACATAAAGAATTTGAAGACATAGAAAAAACTATTGAAGGAAGAATATGTCATAGTTCAATAATATTGTTAAAAATTTTAACAAATTTCGTTAAAATAGAAGATTATTTAGAAATAGGAGTTCATAATGGTGGTAGTATGAGTTTATTAATATCAAATAATAATAGTAAAAATTTGTATGGTATAGATTTATTTGAAGATATATATAATATTGATAAACATTATAATGAAGAAAAATTTAATACATATCAATATTTTAAAAAAGACAATATAAATAAAATTAAAACTTGGAAAAATTTAAATAAACTAAAAAAAACATACCAAAACGATTGTAATATAACATTAATAAAAGGTAATAGTTATTTTGATACTACCGAAAATAATTATAAAAATGTTTCAATAAATTTTATTGATTTATTATTTATTGATGGCGATCATACATTGGATGGTGTTAAAAATGATTTTGAAAGATACAGTAAATATGTAAAAAAAAATGGTTTTATAATTTTTGATGATTATCATCATAATGATATAAAAAAATATTGTGACAATTTATTAAATAATACTACTAATTTTAAATTAATATGTAAATTTAAATCAAATAAATCGGATGCTATAGATTTATTAATTATGAAATTATAGATATTTTACAATAATAATAACACCAACTGATAATACATATTATTTAGAAAAATAAATTTATATATATATAATGTTTATTTTATTAAAAAAAACAGATGAATATAAAGGTATATTAATTTTTACACATAATGAAACAGAATATATAATTGAAAATTGTAATCATTTAAATAAAGATTATTATTTTATACAACATGTTCAATTTAATATAAATAATATAAATAGAAACAAAATTATATCTTTACATTTAATGCCACAATATAATGTACAATACAATAATGATATAAATATTGCAACAAATGTATTAATATATAAAAAATTTTACTATAAAATGTTAGAAAATGATAAAAACCATTTTATATCCTTACTACAAAAATATAATATTAATATAGAATATAAAAATGAAATAAAAATAATAGATTTTTTGTATGTAGGTAGATGTAATGATTTAAAAAAAACTATAGACATATTATATTATTTTATTTATATAGCAACTTATTTAAATAAAAAATGTTGTTTTTTGATATTAGATCAAAAAAATAATGAATGTTTTTATAAAAAAAAATTTGATAAAATATATAATGAATTAAATGATAATATAAAAAAAAATATAATAATGTTTGATACAAGTAAATTACAAATAAATAATAATAAAATGTTTTTTGGTCTAAATTTAGATGAAGTATGTTTATTTTATAAAAATAGTAAAATTTATATACATGCTTGTGAAAATGAGGGAGGTTCACGATCAATACATGAAGCAATATGTTCAGGTTGTTATATAATGGTTAAATCTAATATGATAGGAGGAGGTTTAGATAATTTTCAAAATGAATGTCAATATACATTATATAATAATGAAAATTTTAAAGAACAAATAAATGAAGCAATAGAAAAACAAAAAAAATATATTTGTAAAGAAAAATATATAAAAAACATTTCAGAAATTTATATGTTAGATATATTATTAAATATTATTTATAATAGATTAAATTATTCAAATATTTTAGAGTTTAATAAATTTATTGATATATGTAAAAAAAATACAAATTATATACAATTAAAAATGGCAGCACATGATTTAAGTGTACCGTGGTATATAAAAAATGAATTAACTTCTACAATAAAAACAAATGAACAATTAAATAAATTTTATAAAAGTTTATAAAAATATTAATTATATAAAATGATTATTAAATTATATATATATATATGATAAATTTTTCTGAACCTTATTATAGTAAAAATTGTTTAAAATATATAGAAAATGGTATAATTAATAATGTATTATATAATAAAAAATGTGAAGATTTATTAAATAAAAAATATGATTTTAAACATAGTATATTAACAACTTCTTGTACACATTCATTAGAAATGATGGCGATGATTTTAAATATAGGATATGGTGATGAAATATTAGTTCCTTCTTTTACTTTTGTAAGTACTGCAAATGCTTTTATAAAATTTGGTGCAACTGTAAAATGTATTGATTCAGAAAAAAATAATCCAAATATAGATGCGAATCAAATAAAAAAAAATATTAGTAAAAAAACAAAAGCTTTGGTTATTGTTCATTATGCGGGTTGGTCGTGTGATATGAATAAAATTGTAGAAATATGTAAAAAATATAATATTTATTTATTAGAAGATGCAGCACAAGCTATAAACTGTTATTATAAAAATAGACCTTTAGGAACATTCGGAGTATTATCAGCATTTTCATTTCACTCTACTAAGAATATTAATTGTGGTGAGGGTGGTTTATTAGTTATAAATGATATTAAATTAATTGAAAAAGCTCATATAATATGTGATAAAGGTACAAATAGATATGATTTTTTAAATAATAAAATAAATAAATATGAATGGATTGATAGAGGTTCTTCATATCCATTATCTAATATAAATGCTTGTTATTTATATGAACAATTAATACATATAGATATAATAATAGAAAATCGTAAGCTTTTATGGAAAACTTATAAAAAAAATTTAAAAGTTTTAGAGAATAATGATTTATTTTTTTTATGTAAGGAATATAAAAATTGTATAGGTAATTATCATATATTTTATATATTATTTAAAAATAATTATGAATTAAATAATATATATAAATATTTAAAATCTAATAATATTGATAGTTGTACACATTATATTCCATTACATAAAAGTAAATATTATTTAACTAATTTTAATAAATGTATATTAAAAAATTCAGAAAATATTTCAGATACTTTGTTAAGATTACCATTACATTATAAATTAAATGTAAGTAATATTAAATATATATGTGATATAATAAAAAATTATTATAATTACAATATATATAATATTTTATATAAAAATTTATCTAATAAACAAATTGAAGATATAATAAATTTAAAAAGTCAATTTTGGAAATATTCTAATAATGAACAAAAAAAATGGATAGAAAAAAATATAAAAAAAGAAGACAGTAATATATTAATATATAAAAATAATAAATTAATTTGTTATGGTGTAATTCTAAATCGTAATTGTAAAATTATAGATAGTATTATAGTAGATAAAAAAAATAAGAATTTTGGTTATGGTAGTATTCTAATAAATTATATTTCAAAATATATAAAAAATAATGGATTTTTATTATGTGAAAAAAAAAATATAAATTTTTATAAAAAAAATGGGTGGATATTAAATAATAAAATAAAAATAAATAATAAAAAAATTAATATTAATTTAAATAAAATGATATATAATTTTAATTTAAAAAATATAATTTATTAAATATTTATATATATATATATTATTTATAAATATATTATTATTAAATATTATTACTAAATGTATAATTATACCAATATTTTAATAACAGGTGGTTGTGGTTTTATTGGTTCAAATTTTATAAATTATATATTTAATAAAACAAATGCAAACATTATTAATATAGATAAAATATCTTATTGTTCTAATGAAAAACATATATTAGAAAATATTATAAAATCAGATAGATATAATTTATATAAAATAAATCTTATAAATAAAGAGAATATATTAAAAATATTAATAAATCATAATATTGATTGTGTAATTCATTTTGCAGCCCAAACTCACGTATCAAATTCATTTAATGATTTTAACCAATTTATAGAAGATAATATAGTAGCAACTCATAATTTATTAGAAGTGTGTAAAAAATATTCAAAATTAAAATTATTTATACATATTTCAACTGACGAAGTATACGGAGAAAGTAATTTAGATACAAATATAAAAAAAAATGAAACAACTTTATTAAATCCTACTAATCCATATGCGGCTACAAAAGCATCTTGTGAAATGATAGTAAATTCATTTATATATTCTTATAAATTACCAATAATAATAGTGCGTTGTAATAATATTTTTGGAAAAAATCAATATATAGAAAAAGTTATTCCGAAATTTATTAATCAGTTAAAAAATAATAATAAAATAACTATTGAGGGTGATGGGACACAGAAAAGAACATTTTTACATGTAGAAGATTTTTCCGAAGCATTAATATTAATATCAAATAAAGGAAAAATAGGAGAAATTTATAATATAGGTAATAATGATAATGAATTAACAATAAAAAATCTTGCTATTCATATGATAAAAA
>Ga0302138_10001249_pt1 | contig 12363 bp, 9 predicted proteins | sample CBN3_321_MG_FD_203110 | JGI IMG/M metagenome (GOLD analysis project Ga0302138, IMG submission 203110) | Marine microbial communities from Western Arctic Ocean, Canada - CBN3_surface | ecosystem: Environmental > Aquatic > Marine > Oceanic | place: Canada: Western Arctic Ocean | collected 2017-09-15 | reverse complement strand
AAGGCCCTCGCCACACCGCGCGGGTCTCACCACCACCGGCGGTCACTGAAGCCGGGACCGACGACGTGAGAAACGCCCTCGCCTGACGCGTGTGCAGCGACCGCCGTCGCTGGTACCGCTAAAGCCGCGCGTTCAAGTCCTCGCGCGCGCACGTTGTGGCTTCCCGAGGGCGCACACATGAAAAAAGACGTCGAGAAAAACCGAAACGTCCGGAATCGATTTTACGCGTCAAGTCCCCCTCGAGTTGGTTTTTGCGTGTTGCAGAAAAAAGGGCAAACCAAACTAAAGCGCGCCGCTTTCTCAATCTCACCCCCCCCCTCGTCACAGGCGACGGCGCGTACGGACGCGAGCGCCGGGTTCGTAACTGCAAGAGAGCCTCATTTGCTGACGTCGCGCCTCGGGAGATCAAACCCTAAACCCTAAACCGTTCGCCTGAGGGTGACCGTCACGCACCCGCCAAGATGCGCATCATGATCAAAGGCGGGGTGTGGAAAAACACGGAGGATGAGATTTTGAAAGCCGCGGTGATGAAGTACGGCAAGAACCAGTGGGCGCGGATTAGCTCCCTGCTCGTGCGTAAGTCCGCGAAGCAGTGCAAGGCGCGGTGGTACGAGTGGCTGGATCCTTCGATTAAAAAAACGGAATGGACAAGGGAGGAGGATGAGAAACTGCTGCACCTGGCGAAACTGATGCCCACGCAGTGGCGCACGATCGCGCCGATCGTAGGAAGGACGCCGGCGCAGTGCCTGGAGCGGTACGAAAAACTGCTAGACGCGGCGTCTCACCTGGATGGCGAGGAGTACGACCCCGCGGATGACCCGAGAAGGTGCGGGGCTTTCCCACTGAACACATTCCGCCGGTACCTGATTGCCCATACCACGAGACTGACACTGACACTTTTTTATCGTCTCTCAGACTCCGCCCCGGCGAGATCGACCCGAACCCGGAAAGCAAACCCGCGCGGCCGGACGCGGTTGACATGGACGAGGACGAAAAGGAGATGCTTTCGGAGGCGCGGGCGAGGCTGGCGAACACCAAGGGAAAGAAGGCGAAACGGAAGGCGCGGGAGAAGCAGTTGGAGGAGGCGCGACGGCTCGCGTCGTTGCAGAAAAAACGCGAGCTGAAAGCCGCCGGGATTGAACAGGTGAAACGGGCGAAACGCACGAAAGGGATCGACTACAACGCGGAAATTGCGTTTCAGCGAACCCCCGCCCCAGGGTTTTACGACGTCGGCGAGGAGCTTGAACAGGAGAAAACGCAACAAGCGTTCAACGAAGCCGCCTTCAAACCCACCACGATGGAGGAGATGGAGGGTATACGGCGCGTTGATTTGGAGGACCAGCTGCGGAAACAAGACGCGAAGGTACGTGTTGTGTTACCAAATCCAGGCACATTGTTTGCCCATACAAGACTGACACTTTCTTTTATTTATCTCAGCGCGCGCAAATCACGGAGCGGCACGACGCGATGGGCGCGGTGAAGACCAACTCTCTTTTGAACAACCCCGATCCGAACGCGGTGCGCCGACGCCCTGTGCTGAGCCTGCCAACGCCGCGAGTCAGTGACACGGAGCTTGAGTCCATTTCGAAGCTTGGCAAATCACGATTCGCGAATGACTTCAATCTGGAGGGAGGCGAAGACACGCCGGGCGCGTCGTTGCTGGGCGACTACGCGCGGACCCCGCACGGCGCTTCTTTGCAAGGCGCGACGCCGGCGCGCACACCCTCCGTGGGCGGCCAGGAGGCTATTTTACGGGAAGCGATGCACCTGAGGAACCTTGCACGCGGCCAGACCCCGCTGCTCGGGGGGGAGAACCCGTCCCTGGTGGGGTCGGACTTTTCGGGAATCACGCCGGCGCGGCGGGACGCGCCGACGCCCAACCCAAACGCGGCGGTCGCGACGCCACACACGGGCGGCGGCGGCGGTGCAGGCTCTTTCTCCGCCACGCCGCTTCGTGATGCGCTGCACATCAACGACAGTGGTGTATTCGACGACTCTGGACTCAGCAAGCGCGAGTTGAAGCTGCGCGCGCGCTCGGACGTGAGCGAGTTACGCTCGGGGTTGTCGTCCCTGCCGGCGCCCGCGAACGAGTACCGCGTCGAGGTTCCCGACGTTCCCAGCGACGACGACGACGACGACGACGACGACGCGGGTGATGCGATGGAAGAGGACTTGGCTGATGTTCGCGCCAGGGAAGTGGAAGCCGCACGCGCGCTTGAGGAAGCGGCGCTCCGACGACGGTCCGCGGTTATTCGCCGGGACCTTCCCAGGCCTCCCGCCGATGCGAAAGCGCCGGAATTTTTGTCGGGTGGCAAAACAGACTCCGCGTCGCGGCTCGTCGCGGATGAACTCTCCCTTCTCCTGGCGCACGACGCGGCACGGTACCCTGTCCGGTCGCGAAGTGACAAAACGTCCGGCGCGTCAAACGTTCCTCACTTCCCTCAGGTGGAGACACACGAAATGCTCGCGGCAGCCGCGCTGGTGACTGCCGAGGCGCGCGCCGTGCGACACGAAATGGGACACGGCGACAGCGGGGTAGACGAGTACGTCGCCGCGTTCGCGGCGGTGCGCGCGGAGTCGGTTGTGACCGCTGACGGGTCTTTCATGATGAAAAAATCGCTAAACAAGGAACAGCGCATCGCACTAGCGCAGCAGGAACACGACTCCCTGGTGCTCGCTATGAAGGAAAGCACGAAACGATCAGGAAAGCTTGAGCGCAAAGTCGAATTGTTGACGACTGGTTTGCAAAAACGCGCGCAGGCGCTTGGCGCGCGGCTCGGGGAGGTTGCCAAAACGCTTCTCGTGGCGAGGGAAGAACACGCGTCGTACCAACGGCTTCACGAGCGCGAGCTAATTGCGGCGCCGCGACGCATAGAACAACTGGTGGAGCTCACAGGGGAGGCGCGGAGGCGCGAGAGCGAGCTACAACGGCGCTTCGCGACGCGAACGGCGGAGGCTACGCGGTGATGTTTCATTGAACCTGAGAATTTTGTCAATTGTACGTCCGAGAGATACTTTAAATTCGACACGATACTTCATCTCAAGTAGTAATTAGTATCACGACCCTCACTCTGTCTCCTCCTGTGCCAGCGCGGCTGCTCGGTTGAACTTCTCCAGCGTAGCGCCGTACGGCCCGTCCGACACCGCGGCGTCGGTGAGGATGTCCCACACCGCGAGTTCGCCTTTGGAGCCGGCGCACGCCACGAGGTACGGGACAGACGGGGCGAAGGCGGCTACGAAAACCGCGCCTACGTCCGGTTTGTTCGTCGTGACCAGTGTTGGTTTGTTGTCGGATAAATCCCAAAGCTTCACCAGCTTGTCCGTGCTGCACGTGACCAACAGATTCGGCGCGCCCGGGCAAAGACTCAAACTGGTGGTGGCTTTTTCGTGCGCCTCCAGCTGCCACAGCGGCGCGCTGTTCCCGCCCATGCGCGTGTCCAAGCACAAAACCGCGCCCCGTTCGTTGCTCACCAGCAACGTCGTGGGCGCACCGAGGTTCCACACCGCGCACTCCACATCAGCCTCCACGTCCCAGCTCATCGCCGCCTTGTCAGGCGCCCGGACGTCCACCACGCATGTTTTGTGATCGAAACCGCCCGACAGCAAAACCGTCGGTTCCGCCGGGTTCCACTCCACGGCTTGCACCTTGCCGTCGTGGTGCGTCAGGATGTGCTGCGTTTTTTGTGTGGTGATGTCCCACACCCTCACGGTGTGGTCCGCGCTCGCGCTCGCGAGGACGTTCCGGAACGAAGAGTTCCAGGATAAACCGAGCACGGCGTCGGAGTGCGAGTCGGCACGAAGGGTGGGCTTTTTCTTTGCGGCTTTTTTCGACGGTTTCTTTGCCGATTTCTTCGACTTCGATTTCCCGCTGTTCGGGGCGGCTTCGTCATCCTCGGAATCTGAATCACCGCCTCCGTCAATGTCCTCCTGTGTGTACCCTCCCAACGTCGCCACCGGTTCCACCGCGTCAATCACGTCTAGGTCCCAGATCTCGATCCCCGGGTACATCGTCCCAACCGCCACGCAGTTCGCGTGTCCGCCGTTTTTCCCGTCCACGGGGCAGTCCATCCAACTTAAACACAGGGGAAACGCGGGTAACAGCAGGTCGTGGTGGCAGTACAGGTTGGATTCGTCCGTGCCGTTAAGAATAGGCTCTTCGTACACGTACACCTCGAGGTGGCTCACGTCGTCGTCCGTCCGCGCGGCGAGCAAAACGAGGTCCGTCGGCTTCACCGTGAAGTCATCCGGGTAGTCCTCGTCCTCGGCGTCGTCGTCGTCTTTTATGGTGATGTACGGGTCGTCATCGTTGTTGTCGTGGAAGGTGCTCCTTCCGCCTCCGAACAACCGCGCGGCGTTGACATCCGCGTCATCGTCCTCGTCGTCGTACCCGTCCATATCGAGCTCCTTCATCGCGGCGTCGATGTCACCCGAACCGTGCGCCGCGGCGGCGACGGCGGCGGCGCGCGCGCCCGCTTTCTTGCCCGCGTCTTTGTCATCACCATCCTCCTCATCATCATCGTCGTCGTCGTCGCCGCTGTTCTCTAGCGCCATCTCCGCAAGCTCGTCGCTTCCCATTTCCTCCCACTCGTCATCTGTTTCGTTTTCGTCGCTGTCGTCGTGTTCGGTGGCGCGTCGCATCCCGTCAGCGCCGCCCCGTTGCTCCGCCCTCGCCGCGACATCGGCGAGCTCATCTTCAGGCGCTTCCGCCTTTTGCGGATTCTCGGCCGCCACGCCTAGTGGGAGCCACGCGATGGCGGAGATCATCGCGTCCGAACGGGTTTACCAAACGCGGGGACGGAAGAAACGCGCGTGCGACGTGCGAGCGGCAGGCAGTCGCACGCTGACTGTGCGCGCACGTGTGCGCGAGGGTGAGGCTGGAGCGGCGGCGGATTTACATGTAGCCAAAAAAAATCGGCGGCGGTCAGTTTTCCCCGCACACGCGGCTTTTCACAAACGTGCTGCAACGATTGCACCCTTCCTTGGACACAGAGTCGCCGCGCCGCCCGAGGGGGAGCGCCCGGCGACGGTGGTGGACCGGCGTCGGTGTTCGTATCTCTGGTGTCCACAATGGTTCGCCTCAAAGTCGCGTGCCTGCAGTTGAACCCGGTGCACGGCGATTCCGAATCCAGCATGGCCTCTGCGGAACTCGCGCTTGCGAGCTTGTCAAGAAAAGATGGCGTGCACGTACTGCTTCTCCCCGAGATGGCGTTCAGCGGGTACTGTTTCACCGACCAGGCTGACGTGTCCAGAGTGGCGGAACCTAGCGATGGCCCCACCACGCGCTGGTGCGCGAAACAAGCCAAGCGGCTGGGATGCACGGTGCTTTGCGGGTACCCGAGGGTGATGGCAAATGATGCTTCTAAAAAAAAGGGTGCTTCTCAAAAAAACGAAAACGAAAACGAGCCGCAAATGTTCAACGCGCTCGCGGCGGTCGGCCCGGACGGCGAGACAATAACGACGTACCACAAGAGCTTTCTTTACTGCGTGGACAAAACGTGGGCCAGTGAGGGGGGCGGGTTCGTGTCGGTGAACATTCCGGTCGGTGCGCACGAGGAAGACCAACCGGGATTGAGACGAACAACCGCGGACGAGCCGACGAGTGACACTAATGTTGGGGCCGAAACCGAAACCGAAAAACTAACTCGACGCCACCAAAAAAAAAAAACTCGACACATCCGCGCCACGCTCGGCGTTTGCATGGACATAAACCCCAAGGATTTCGTCGCGCCCTGGGGTGACTACGAGCTCGCGAATGCGACGCTTACGCACGGAAGCCGCCTGCTGCTTTTCGCGAGCGCGTGGACACACAACCACCCCGACGACGACCCGGCGTTGGTAACGCCGGTGGACGCCGACGAAGTGCGTCGGTACTGGCTCAGCCGGCTGGCGCCGCTGGTCGGCAAAGACGTGCACTTCGTGTGCGCCAACCGTGTGGGCGCAGAGAACGGGATTTTGTTCACCGGGTGTAGTTGTGTCATCTCTTTGCGAGAGCCGGAGGTGGTCGGGGCGCTTGGGGATTTGGGGGAAGGGGTTTTGGTAACAGAAATCGACGTCCACGACGATGACGTATTTTTTGAGGACGACGAGGAAGAAGTTTTCGACCAAGATTCGAGGAGCGCGTTGAAACGACTGCAGTGTTAGGTCTTATTTTGTGACACGATTGCGTTGTAAATCATAATAGACCCTTAGATATGACCTACGTATTACAAGTATCTACTTTGCGTTTATGATCCGCATGAACCTCCGCCGCGTGGCTTCGTCCTCGCCCGCGTCTTCGATCGCGCGCTCCGAAAGCACCAGCTTTATCTTGGCCATCGATCGTCTTACCTGGCCTATTCGCTGCGCCGAGCGCATGCGCGTCCGGTTCGCCCGGGCGACGTACTTCTCCGTCGCCAGCATGGCCTTTTCTTTCATCAGGACGTACCACAGCCCGTGCAAATCGTCGAAGGACTTCAAACGAAGCTCCCGCGCTTCCCACTCACGGCCGCTGACTTCGTCTTTTTGTTTCTCCTCGGGGAGGAAACGAATGGGATCGAGAAACGCGTTCAAGCCTTCGTTCGAGTGTGTCGTGGTTGAGGAAGAGATGCCACGCACGGACCAACCCAGGGTGTGCCGTGCTTCCCCAAGCAGCACAGAGGAAAGCGCCGTGCGCCGCGCGAGCCTCACCAGCGCAAGCATCGTACCCGCGCCCCCGCGAAATGGAAGCGGGCTCGAAACCCTGGGCGACCTTTTTGATCGTGCGTGATTTTCAATCGCTGCCGTCCAGCGTGGCTTTCTTGTTGGAGGTGCTCATCTGCTCAAGCCTTGGCGACGCAAACCCGACTGCGCATGACCATGGCGACCATGCACTGCGTCGCGGCCGCCGCGCGCGTCACCCGCGGCCCCGTGTGCGGCGCCCGCGCCGGCCGCGTGCACGACGCCGGCGTTGTTTCGGTGTCCCCGGGGAGTCGGAAACAGAAAGTTTTCGGTGCCACTAAAAAATCGCGCCACCATCCCCACCGAGCCGTCCCACTGGACATGGTCGATTCCTACCTCGCCGCCCCCGCCCCCCTTCCCATGTTCGAGCTCGCCTTCTTCGGCCTGACGAACCCGTTCGCGGAGGCGGCGAAGGACGCGGACGGGAACCTGCCTTTGTGGTTCCCGATCGCGAGCACCGCGGCGTATTTCTGGGTCGCCAGGGAGGTTCGAAATATTCGCCAGGAACAGGAGCGAAAAGCGATGGCCAAGGCGTCGAAAGCGGCGAGCGAATACACGAAGAAAAAGATGGACGCGATAGGCCCGGAGACGTGGGCCAAGCTTGTTGTGTGTCTGGTCATAGACGGCCTAGGGGACTCGTCGTTTCTCTTTCCCGGCCTCGGCGAACTGAGCGACGCCGCGTACGCGCCGCTCGAGGCTTTTTTATTAAACCAGCTGTTCCGCTCAAACGCGATCGCGAGTCTGGGTTTTATCGAAGAAGCCCTGCCGTTCACGGACGTCATTCCCACCGCGACCCTGGCATGGGTGCTAGAGGAGTTCTTCGCGGACTCGCCCCCCGCGAAGCTGCTGGGGCTGAAACGACCGGGGGAGGATCCGAAGAAGAAGGAGGTGAAATAACGTAGCAGCAGGAGATAATTTATCAACGTAAAAGTATCATTGTCACGTGAATACATGTACTTCTAGACGACAATACTACTCATCCGAGTCCTCCCCGTCGGTGTCGCCGTCGAACACGTCGTACTCCATCTCCCCATCCACCGGATTCATCGCATCGGTGACGTTCGCGGATTGAAGAACCAACGTTTCCAGGTCCAAACTGTTGTGCGTCAACGCAAAACGCACGGCGCGTTCCGTCGCGGGCGGCGGTTTGTTTCGGAACTCGCGCTCCGTCTCCTCGTCCGAGCCATCCTCCGACAAATCCTCCGTGCCCCCGGCGACGTCGTCATGGTCAGCATCCATGTCATCATTATCAGCATCATCATCAGCATCCATCGCGTCGCTCGCATCCATCGCGCTTTCCAAACCCCTCAGCGCCTCCGCGGACGCCGCTTCCGGGTCCTTCCCATGAAACACCGCCGCGGCCGCCGCCGCGAGACACCCTGATTGTAAAAAGTAAAAGTGTCAGTCTTGTGTATCGCGATGTATGGACAAACAGTCAGGGCATCGGTAAGACGTCCCTTCGCAGGACGAGTATATCGCGTGTATTGGACGATGGCCTGGTCAACAGTCACCGTAATCGGTCTGAACAGTCAGGGCAGAGGTAATGCGCGCTTCTGGTACGAGTATGGGCAAACGTGGAGGCGGGCTTTGGAGCGTCAGAAATACTCACCGCGCACTTGCTCGTACTCGCTTTTCGAGAAAAAGCCAAAGCTTTGGCGACACAGTTGACTCGTCAGTTGGTGTGTCGTGTCTTGTCTTGTCGTGTCGTGTCTGCGTTCGTTGCGCACAAGCACGGTTTGCACCGAAGCCAGCGTAATGTCGCACAGCTGGTACCGCGGGTACCGCGAGGCGATCGCGGGTTGCGATTTTTGGGAAGCCGCCTTGCCGCCAGAGCTGAGCGACGCGGGCAGCGCGCTGAGAGATAAAAGCCGAAAGTGTCAGTCGTGTATGGTAAGTCTGTCGGCGGATTGTGGTAAATGGAAAATACTCACCGGAAGGCGTGCGCGTCGGCGTGCGACGCGGAGACTTTTACTGATGCGTGTTGCTTTTTTCCAGACTTTGACCCCACAACCACCAGCCTCCCGTCCTCCGCAAACCATTCTTGATCCAGCCTGATCTCCATGACCTGCAGTTTCGCGTTTTTGGAATCGACCCGCGGATCGGTTCCTTTCAAAACCCATGCCCGGCGAAACGGCCCGTCCGCGAACCGAAACGCGACGCGCGGGAGTAATCGCTCGGCGGCTTGCTTTACTTTCAGTTCCAGGTTTATTCGAATTTTTTTTGTGTCGTCCCCGGTGGTGTTCCCGGTTGCGTCCCCAGCAATCGAAGCAATCAAGCTTTCCAGCAACGCGTCGTGAGGCCACACTTTGCGTTGCGCGAACAAATCGATCACTTGCTTTTTAACGTCCATCGTTGCGTTGGATTCGTCGCCGTCGCCGAGTGCGACCAGTTCGACGATTCCGCGAACTTCCTCATCCCCAGGCCAGAGGGGCACGTCGGTGTCGGCAAACGACACCTCCTCAGCCTTTCCAGGCTTGGTTTTACCCAACGCGTGTGCGGTTCTTTGCGACTCAAAAGTCCGGGACGGGTCCCCGTTTCGGGGACACGACGCGGCGACGGCGAGGTAATCGTCCGGAACGTCGACGCCCGATTTGGGTAACCGGCAAATCAAACTCCCCACGGTTTTCGTGGTCCGCGCGTCGCCCGCTGTTCTTTTTTTTGAAACAGTCGAGAGCGTTTCGTGTTTTGCATTTGCCTTCCCTGCTGGTGAAAGTTCCGACGACTCTCCAGGGTTCTCGCCTGAGGTATTACTCATCAACCCGCGTGTTTCGTTCCCGCTCAACACCGTTTGCGACACAAGCGCCGCGTCCGCGCGCGCGACGACGTGAAATGGATCGCGGTGCGAACCGTCGGGCATGGGTACTGCGAATTGGTGAGCACTGTTTCGTGTTGAGTCGTAACTCAGCGCCGAGTCGTGACCGGTGTAGTGTGCATCACTCCTTGCGCATCCATCTCCGCCTTGGATTGTGAACGAAAAAGTGTCAGTCTCGTATGGGCAATCAGTCGGCGGAATTTGGTAATGGGAAATACTTACCTCCGCCGACGCCGCACATCCCCGCGAGTTCCGGGCTCTCCTGAGACAGTAAAAATAAATGTCAGTCTTGTATGGGCAATCAGGGAGGCGGAATGTGGTGGGTGGGAAATACTTACCACGGCGCGCGTGTGTTGGTACTCCGCCATGTTTTGGAACTTGATTTCGCGCGTCACTCTTGCGACTGCGGTTATGGCTAACCCGGCGCCGAACACCCCAGGTGCGTTGTTCGCCGTGCCCGACCCGTGCGAATCATTTCGTTTAATGCAAAGCACCAACGCGTTTGCGTTTGTTTTCGTGCCAAGCAACGGATGAGACAGCGGATCGTTTGGGCGGAACTTGAGTCGCAGTTCCGGGGCGGTTGAGGTGCTGGAACACGCCTCCGCGACATCCGCGGCGCCGCCCAGACTCGCGAGAGCGCGCGCGTCGTCCACGACGTAGCCCTGGGAGTTAGGTACGGAGGGGAACGGGGGGAGGCGAAGGTCAGCGGGAGTGATGCGCGTGTTTTGGTAAACATTGAAGACCCCTGGAAATGTTGGTAACGAAATGGATGGATGGCGCCAAACAGGAACCCCGACGCACCGGATACTCCACCAACACCGCCTCGCGCTTAGGCACGAGCATGGTCACTGCATCCGAACCACCTCGTGAGGAAACCGAGGCAGCCCCCGGGGCGGGCGCCGGCGCCCAGTCCGCCATCTGCGCGGCCAGATCTGATTCTGGGAGTGCCCACAAAGCAGCAAAGTCACGTTTTTTTCCCCGAAAAATCGGTCTTGCGAGATCCCGTCCTCGTCACTCTCACAACTCAGCGCACACGCGCTTGCGATGGCCGCGATGGCCACCGTGGCATCGCTCACTGCGGTGCCTCTGGGCGTGGCTCGCAGCCGCCGTACCAGCTGTCGTGCCGTTGTCATAGCCTCCTCCAGGCCGGTGGCGCGCAAAGTTGCTTCGTCACGATTTCGGGATATCACGAAGCATCGGGACACGACGCTTGGGACGTTGACGCGCGTTTCCCCCCGTCGCCGTTCGCGATGCACCACCGCGTTCGCGTTCTCGGACGACGACGCGGAAACCCCTAGAGGGCGCTGGCGCGTGTTTTGCCGCCATCTCGAATCTAGGGTGAAGGCTCCGTCGCTGAAACGATTGGTCCTGTGGGTTGGTGAAAATCCGCTCCCCGCGGTGGTGGGCACCGTTGCGGTGTCGTGGACCGCCGCAACGATCGCGTCCGCCCTGGCGTTGCAGCTCGCGTTTTCCATGCTCTCCGTGGTGCTACCCGTGGTTTTCTTCGCCACGGTGGGCGTGCCCGCGATGCTCGTGTTCGGCGGCGTTTTGGTGTTCGGCGTACTTCTGCCCGCCGCGTCCTTCGCGCTGTTCGCGGTTGGCGGCAGCGTGCTCGCCACGATTTCCACGGTACTACCAATCGTCGCCTTCCTGGGCGCTGTGGCGTTGGGTTCGAACTTGGTGGACGTTTTGTTACCGAACGAGGTGGAGGAGGAGGATGGGTTTGTGGACCAAGCCATGGTGAGACGGGGGGAAAGAAATGAAGGGAACAAACGTGGCGGGGACGGCGTGAACGCCGCGCGCGAAAAGTCGGAAAAAGAAACGGAACAGACGACACGCGATCCCGATTTGAGCGATTTCGACCGGCGGCTTTTGGGCGACCCCGCCAAGTGGACAAACGTGGACGTGGACCGGTGGCTACTCGCAGAAGGACTGCAGGAATGGCGTACCGCGTTCGCACTGGGGGGGGTGGAAGGACCGGGGTTGGTCAAAATCGGGAACGAAAAGCTGAAGCGACTAGGCGTGGCGGACGAAAGCGCGCGGGTGAAGATTCTGGGTGCGCTGAAACGACTCGCGAAGTGAAAACCGTAAGTGTAGAATAAAAAGACACTTTTTGACTTTGACAGAAGAAGTTCGTTTCAGCGATGTTCGAGACGACCTCTCATCGGTCACACGCACCCAAACGGTTCCAAAGTTACCCGCGCGTACAACCCGCACAACCCTTCATCTCTGCAAAGCCTCACACCACGTTTTGTGTTCCTTCCAGTGGCTTCTCTGGCACTCCACTCCGCAGTACCTCTGCGCCCTGCACTTGCTGCATCTCAATTTTCTTTACCTGGAAGCAATTCGGCGCCGAACATTTCTCCGCTCCCGAGGAGTGTTTCTTTTCCATGAAATCGTGGTACTCCAGTGTTTTGTCGCTTAGCCAGCTGAACAGTGGCTGTGTCTGGATCGTGTCGCGAAGGCCAACCTCATTTAGGTCGTCTTCCGCCATTTCCTTGATGAACTCCGGCGCGTACGGCGTCCCGGAGCGCACAAAAAAATCAATCTCGGCATAAGTTTTTCCATAAAGACGCACCTCTTGGCCCAGGAACGTTTCATCCGGCGCGCCGCACGTCGCGCATTGCTCGATCCACCATCGAGGTTGCTTCCGGAACATATTATTTATGTACTCGTAACGTTTTATCACCTCAGGCGTGGGTCCTTCAAGTCCACAGGGACCGAAATAAAATTGCCACGCCACTTCCTGCCCCGCAACAATCGTCGCGAAGATTTTGCTCACCGTCCGCGTTCCCGAGAGCTTGAATTCATCCAAAAGCGCCTGGATCTCGGAACAATTCATATCCGTCATATCC
>Ga0302138_10001244_pt1 | contig 12380 bp, 12 predicted proteins | sample CBN3_321_MG_FD_203110 | JGI IMG/M metagenome (GOLD analysis project Ga0302138, IMG submission 203110) | Marine microbial communities from Western Arctic Ocean, Canada - CBN3_surface | ecosystem: Environmental > Aquatic > Marine > Oceanic | place: Canada: Western Arctic Ocean | collected 2017-09-15 | reverse complement strand
TGTTAATGTGTTTTGATCAATTAAGTTATCAGTCTCTTTTCGTTTTTTATCTAAACAAAATGCTAATTTTTCCCCTTTATTTTCACTATACGCGGTATATTCACTAGTAGGCAGCGTTTCAACTACCGTTTTAGGGTTGAACTTTTCTTTTAATCTTTTACATCTAGAATCATCCGGATGATTTTTATAACAAGAATTAACTAATTTAATTAAATTTTGATTAACTATTGCTAATCTATCTGCTGCAGCTTCTATTTTCTCTCTTTCTCTTACACAATATCTATTACCGTCTATATCTGATATGATACATTTTAATTGAAATGTATCGGAATTTTTATAAATACGATATGATATAATTAAAATAAGAGCAATAATTACAAAATTCAATGTATCAATTTCAAGTTTCATATTATATATTAATTATATATAATATAATATTAGCTATTTAATGATAGCGATTTAATAATATGTTTATTGATTCCCACAGCCAAGTTCAAGTGGAACTCTCATTAAATCGGGTTCTATGGTACTATTTAACCAAGGACTTACTTGACTTCTAGGATTAGGAGGTTCCGATCTTAATTGCAAATTTGCATTACGAAGTGTGCCACCAACGGTATCAATACCGGATAATGAACCAGCTTTTAATAAATTAATATTGGATAATTCGCCATGTCCCTGTGGCTGACCAAGAGCAAAACCACTATTTGGATCATTTGGTAATAAATCAGCAGGATTGGCTGATTGTTGATTTAAACATGATGATGGAGCCCCAGAAGTAACTGTTCTCATTCCATCAGCAGCACCAGGACCAGAATTTAATCCAACAGGCATTGCTGGTTGGACCGGCGCACTACCTGCCGGCGACGGCGAAGACGACCCGGTATATTTATCATATTCATTTTTCATTGTAGAAATAGATTTTCCTTTTTGCTGATTATACAAGACAAAAACTACAGCTAAGAATGCCATAATTGCACAAATCATACATAGTTGCTGATTTTTAAACAATTTTCCAAACTTCTTGAATAAATCCATATATATAAAATGTATAATAAAATATTTTAAAATATTTTATTATTTTTCCTAAATTCATAACCATTATCTTTAAATATTAGACAGTTCATCTAATTCTTCTTCTGAACTACCAATTTCATCCAAATTATATTTTATTTTTAAATTTTTCGCCTCTAAATGTGCATCGATTGCTGCTTTTTTAATTTGTTTTGCTTTATCATAAGCCGCTTTATATATTTCATAATATACTTCATTTGGTTTTTTAAGATTAATATTATCTTCTTTATTAATATCTTCAATATTCAGATTAATTTCTTGTAAATTATTTGAATATTCATTTTTACCTAAATCTTTCTCGGTTTTTTTATCTTCTTCTTTTTTATCTTCTTCCTTTTCTTCGATTTTTTTACATTCGATTTTATCTTCTTCTTTTTTTTCTTCTTCGATTTTATCTTCGATTTTATCTTCTAAAGTATTAAAACTATCCGGCTCTATATTATTAGTTGGTTTATTACTTTTAATTAAACAAGTTTTTTTAATATTATCTTCTAAAGATAATACCATAATTTGTCTAATATTTATTTCAATTTGAAAACTTTTTGAGGAAAATTTTATTCCTTCTATATGAACTAACGGAATAAATTGAGTACTTTCGGTTATATTATCGCTAGTTAGTGTTCTCTCATTTTCATCATATATTAAACATGCGTTTTGATGAATATGTTTTGTTGTAGGTATATGAACTCTTATAATTAGAAATTTTCCAGATTTATATGGTTTAATAGGACTTATAAACATATTTTCTATATCTTCTTCTAACATTTCAGTTTGAAACCATAACTCTCGATTATTATAGATTAATTCCCTACATTTATTTTCTAAATTTTCCATCCATGTAAGAATATCTGTTTCAAAATAATTAAATTGTAAATCTATGTAAGATTTTTTTGATGTATTATTTTTATTTATACCACTTTTACTTATGCATTTTGGAAATTGAATATATAATGGCAACTCTTTATCCGTATACTTAATTTTAGTAAAAAAACTTCCACCATGTAAAGGTGCTGGATTGTCTAAATAAACTAAATTAAAATCAAAAGACGAAGTAGGTGTTATAATATTTTCCATTTAACGTTATAATAGAAAATATTAAATATATTTAAACTAGAAATAAATATAATTATAAATAAATCAAATTATAAATATAAATCTATTATTTTATTTTAATGAGAAATAAATTTGTTACCGATTGTATTGCTTTATTTGAAAAAGAAGAAATTAAAAATAATATAAAAGAAATAATTGATCCTATTATAAAACCAATAATAAATAATCTTTTAAAAGAAATAAACCCTTATATTTACTTATCATTATTATTTGTTTTTATAAGTTTTTTATTACATTTAGGGATTTTCATAATTTTAGTTAAAAATAAATTTTCTACTAAAGTTTAAATATTTTCCTAAAGGTTGATATTCTTATAATATATAGTCACGAACAAGCATAGTAAGCTCAGCAAAAAAAATAAACTGAGAACAAAGCGACCACAAGTTAAGAGTCGCCGAGGTGGCATGAAACGCTCTGTTAAATTAAAAAAACATCGCGGCGGGACCGCCTCCAACGATGACCGCCTCCAACGATGACTTCATCGTAGCTGGGACCCAAGCCGTCGAAAATTTAGTCAGCTTCAAGATCGTCTAGGCATTATCATAATAATAAAATATTAGCATAATATATAATGCCAACTAGAAAAAATAGAAAGGGCGGATTATCCGCACAGTTAGTTCCCATAGGATTAACTTTAGCCAATTTATTTACGGGAACAAAAAAGAAACATCGTTATCGTAGAAAAGGTATGCTATCTAAATCCAGAAAAGGACGTTTAGATTTTGTTACTCACAAAGGTAATAAATTATATAATCGCAATTCCAAAAGACAAAAACGAAATTCATTAGGTGTTATAAAAAGACCATACTAAATAAATTATACGTATAATTATTTAAACTGACATTATTATATATTTATAATAATAATAATGTCATTTGAAAATAGTATTCGCAAATGGATTGAAGTAGATAATTCTATTAAAGAAAAACAATTATCAATAAAACAATTTAAAATCGAAAAGGAACAACATAGCGAAAATATTTTAGAATATATGGCAGAAAACAATTTAGAAAATGCAACTATTAAAATTGGTGACGGAAAACTAAGACTAATTGAAAATAATATTCCTCAAGCACTTACTTTTAAATTTATATGCGAATCATTGTGTGAATATTTTAAAGATGACGAAGACAATGAAGAATTAGTAAAAGAAATAATTATATTTATTAAAGAGAGACGAAATAATAAAAATATTAAAGAACTGCGCAGATTTGGTATTTGTAATTAGAAATAAATAATTATAATATATATATTATAATTATGAATAAATATACTAAAGATCTTAATACAACTCTAATAAATTCGCATTATCCACATTTAACAAATCAATTATTTAAACATTTAACTTTACCATATGGATTAATAAATAATACACCTAAAATAAATAATTGTAAAAAATTTACGATATGTAATAGTGGTGAATGTATTAGTGATGAAACTTATGAAAAATTAACGCATTTAGTTAATAAAAGTGACCACGATAAAAAAGGTAAACCAAAAGAAAAAGGCAAGCCAACTAAAAAAGGCAAGCTAACTAAAAAAGGTAAACTAACTAAAAAGAAAAAATCAAATTAAAATAATATATAAATCTGTAATTTATATATTATGTATTAAAATGTATAAAAATGTATAAAAATGTATTATATAAACTATTACATATCCTTTTCACTCCAACTATTACTATTAAATGGTGCAACTAATATATCATCTAACTTATTTTTCCAATAATTTACCTTTTTATCAAATTTTTGTTGCTGTCTTGTTATTGGATAATCTGGCGTTGTTTCCATTATTTCTGCCTCTAATGGTGTGATTTTTGGTCTATGTCCATAACAATTTACACCAAATCTAACATTTGGATTATCTATAAATCCTCCATTTATTCCTGGTCTTCCGCAATCATTCTCGTGTCCTTTTATATTTTGTAAATGTTTCCAAGTTTTATATTGTGTAGGAAACAATGCCATTTGATCTGCAGACCATCCATAACTACACCACTCTCCGCCATTTTGATATGAATTTTGTACTTGTTTTATATTTGCCAATTCGCCTCCATATGCACTACACAATGCTTTAGAATTTTCAAATGTATAATGATTACCAGGAATATGATATACTTCTTTATTAGGCAATTCGGGAACAGGTGAAGGATTTGCCTCAGGCGTTAAAACATTAATATCTATTTGTGGTTCATTTGAAAATATATTCTTAAATCTGGTTACAATATCAACATTTAATAAATAATTAAATCCATTAATAAATAATAAAACAAAAAAGAAACTTGCTAATATAATACCCAATATTCGTCCATTTCCATCTGTATTCATTTCTATATCACCAGTAGTATCACTTCCTAAAGAACTAAACATTATGATATAAATTAATATAACAACAATTACTATACCAATAATCATAGGATTTATTGGTATATTATTACTAAAATAATTACTTAATGTAGGAATACCTGTTACTGAATTCATTTCAACATTCATTTATATATAATTAATTTTTTTTTTTTTTTCTATAAAACATACAATATGTGTGTTCAGTAATAATTTTATTATTATCAATTTCATTAATTAATGTATCATTATAACTGTACCATTTACCATTAACATTTTTTATTATAGCTGTATAATGTCCACCATACACACTTCCCATATGATTTCCTATTCCAAATAAATCATATACATTATTCATTTTATTATACCCGGAAACATATTTAGATAAATCTAAATCAGTTAACGGTGACGACACTAAATTGTGAATTTTTTTATTATTATTTGTATATCGTTTTAATTCAATTATAAGAATATTAGGTAAATCCCAAAATATAATATTTTTAATAGCATCTTCGAATGTATTATTGCTATCATTAAACCATTTATTATCTTCATTTAATAATTCATCTTGAGTATACATATCAAAACAATCTAAAATAGTACACTCTTTTTTATTAGGAATCGGCAGTGATAAAATAGAAAATGGTTCAGGAGCTATACTCAATATATTATCTGTTATATAATCTTTAATTTGAGTGACACTGATACCATAAAAAATATTAACAATCTCCGAATATTCAGACTTATACATATTTTTCATCATTTCATAACATTTTTTTGCTAAAATATCCTTTTCGTTTTTTATATTACCATTAATATTCATTTGAACTTCACGTTTTAAACTTTCATGAAAGCAATCTATAATAAATAACAAAAATTCAAATACATCATTTTGTGCAAATCCAGTAAATATTTCATAATTTTTTTTTTGTGCTACTTCTTGTACTGCTTTAACAAATCCATATGGAGCAATCGTACAATTTTCACTCCACATCATATTACGTAAATTATTCCATTCAGTATAAATTTTAGCACTTACAATATTATTTAATTCCCTATTATTTTTACTCATAAGTTCATTCAATTCATAAGTATGCGATAATAGCTGCATACATGAATTCAAATAACATGTATTTCCTATATTAACCAATCCCGTTAATCCAAAATTTTCATATTTAGAAAAATCCATTATTATTATTATTATTATTATTATTATTTACTATATATTTAAACATATTTTTTTAATAACATATTAATATGGACCCTAATATAAATAATTCAATATCTTTTGATTTATTATATAGAAATTATATGATATATCTACAAAATAGTAATAGAATTTTAAATAATACAATATCTGTAGTATATAATCAACAACAAACTTATAATGATATAATTACATATTATCGCAATAATAATATTCAACCATCTTATGTAAATCCTAGTTATTATAATTCAACTCATTATAATTCAATGCATCAACCATATCGATCAAGCCCGCTTAACCCATTAAGTTCACAATATTACAATATATATAGGGATTATTTAAATAATAATTCTAATGATATTCCGAATAATATTCCGAATAATATTCCGAATAATATTCCGAATAATATTCCGAATGATATTCCGAATGATATTCAGAATAATAATTTAAATCTACCAACAATTAATTCCTTATGTAATTCCATTACATTTACGACTTATGGTAATTTAGATATATCTACAAATAATACATGTCCGATAACGCAGAGAGATTTTAACGATGGTGATGCCATTATTCAACTTAATGTATGTAATCATATTTATGAACCAAATTCAATTATGCGTTGGTTTTCAAGATGCAGTTTATGTCCTTTATGCCGTAGAAATATATTTATTATAGAGGATGAAGAAACAAACGAAGAAACAAACGAAGAAACAAACGAAGAAACAAACGAACTGTCATTTGCTGAACGTTTGGCAAATATTATATCAAATGAAATAAATCGTGATTTAGATTTTTCAGGAAATATTCAAATAGAATTAGGTATATAAAATTAAAAAAAAATAGAAAATAAAAAATTGAAATTTGTAAAAATAATATCATCTTATTAAATAATCACTAATCGAAATATGATGTATCATTTTTACAATTTTCCACTCGTTTCATTTGATTTGTCAATTTATATTCATACATTTGTTAAAAATAGTGCTATTAATTTAATTATTAAACAATGGTATAAACAAGTTGCTAAAAAAGTAATTGCAACCGAATTGATAATAAATTATCTAAATAATAATAATTGTCTATGGCCACCAACTCCAATTGATCATATTTATAATTTTAATAATTTAAGACAAGAAAAAGTTAATTGTTTTGATCCCAAATTAGCTAATATTTTAAATTATTGTAGTCACGCTTTAACTGGTAATGAAGATATTAAATGGTGGTTTAGTAAATTGCGAATTATTGCCCAAGCTATTTACGTTAACTACTATGATTATAATCATAGCATTAATGCTATTTATAAAAAAACATATGAAGATATTTGTCTTTCATATAAAAAAATTATGGACAAATTTGATAATAAATGGTTCAAACGTAATAATAATTTAAATAATAATTTAAATAATAATTTTATATTTATAAATTTGGCAAATCAAATAAATACGATAACAAATGGTCCAAACGTAATAACAATTTAATTTGTTAATTTGTTAATTTGTTAATTTGTTAATTTGTTAATTTGTTAATTTGATATAAAAGATATAACCATATAATAAAAAATATATTGCACCCATAAATAAAACTTGACTATCAATATTTTTATCATCTTTATAAAAAGCATAAAATATCCATAATAAATTACCAAGTAATGCCATTACTAAAGCATTATATGGAAAATTATGTGTTTTTTTTGTTTTATACACAATATAAATAATAGGCAAAAAACTTATAACACCAATAATAGTTGCAAGAAATCCAGCCAAATGAATTGTACTTTCAAAAAATTTTTCTATATTTGCTAAATTTAATATGGGCATTCCCATTAATTTATACTAATAATTTAATATATGGATCAAACAAAATATTTTTTACTTCTTTACACCTAAATTCTTCATATTTTTTATTAAATTTATCAATATCAACCCATTTATCATGTAGTTTTTGTATATCAGCTTTCCAACTTTTAAGTGATTTACCTCTGGCTGCTATAAAATCTTCCATATCTTCTAATACTAATGCAAATAACTGTTGAATTGGTTTCATTATCTGATTTGTAATATAAAATCCATAATCGATTGGTATTTTATTTTCATTTATATATTTTGGAGTCTCAATCTTTTTGCCCTGTAATGCTTTTTTATCTTTATTTTTAATATACATAAAGGCAATGCGATCACCCGGCTTTGGTTTATTTCCTGGATCTCTTTCGCCAATTCTATTTGCCAATACATTATGCGCAATTTGGTTTGGATTTTTATAATAAGATCTTAGTGATTTTGTTATTATCAACTTCTGCTCCGATAATTTTTCATCAATTACATCTTGCAACGATTGTTTAACAAATTCAACTGCTTTATATACAACTTGTTCTTTCATTAATATATCAATCGCGCCACCATATATATCTTTTACTATTGCACAATTATCTCTACGTTTCAATACTAATCCCATAGACTTACGTTTTCCTTTATTTGGATCTTCTTCATATAATATACCGACATATCGTTTTTTTGATAATAAACAGAATGGCATAAATGTTTTTTCATATTCTAAATCGTGTGGGTTTTTTAAAAACATTGTTGCTAGCCAACCAGCCTTTTTAGCTAATTCAATAGTAATTTCTAATGCTTCTTTACCAACAATCTCATTATTATCTAAATCTTTTAAATTAAATGTAAAGAATACTGAATCTGTATCTCCATATATATATTCTCCTTTGCATAAAACTTGACCATAATTAGTAGTATCTTCCACTGTATTATCATAACATTCTTCAATAACTTCTTTGGCGTAAATTAATAATTTTCTACCAGTTGCAGTAGTACTTGCAGCAATATCTTTATCATAAAATGTACTAGTTTTTGCACCAGATTGTCCATATAAAGAATTCGCAGTAATTTTAATCGCTAATTGTCTCTTATCTAATACATTCACCATAAATGGATCATTCTGAGTTTTCATTTGTTTTTTTGTAGATTTTCGCGCAACTAACAATTCTTCTAGAATTGATGGCATAATGGCCTTTCCTTCTGTAAATTGAACAAATCTACAAGTTTTATAACCACACTTTTCTTTTGTTGCTGCAGCCTTTGGTGTCTTTCTTATCCACCGAAACGTATCATAAGTTATATTGATATACTCTAATCCGGAAAGTTCATCATATTTATAATTACCATTTTCATCTTTTTCTCCTGTATCTTTTAATAAATTTCCTTCTAAATCATATTCTTTTGTCCATACTTTACTATCATGTGAAATATTTTCACTAATAATAGACGATGGATATAAAGAACTATAATCTACACATGCCACTGGGTTTTTTAAATATAAATTACATTTGGGCTCTAATACTATAGCTCCCTCATAACCTTCTTCATCTAATCCTTTATTAATTACAGGCATTAATGTATTTTTTTCTCTACATTTTTGCCCTACATATGAAGTTAATTTAATACCCTGACCTCTAAATACTAAAAAGCTTTTTGGAACCCAACATAAATTTGACATTTCATCATATGAAGTCATTGTGTCATTTTTTCTCATTAAATCATGTACTAAATCACAATCCTTAATACAATATTTTGTAACTATAGCTCTTCCTTCTGGTCCTTCATTTGTTAACTTAAATATATCTTGTGGACTAACATCGTCCTTACCTAAACACCATCTTAATATTTTATTAATATCTGGACTTATTTTTTGATCTAATATTATTTTATCACCATCTATAGATAATACTTTAAACTTTTTTCCATTTTCATATACATCTGTAGAATGACCAATTTCTTCAATTACAATATAGTCATTTGGATTTAATCCAGTTAAATTTTTACTATATAAAATGGTTTTATTATCATCATATTCTAATTCTTTAATGATGTCGCCAATAAAATGTCCTGATACATAATCTAATTTATAACTTGGTAATTGTTCTTCGCGTCTAAATAAATTTAAGAAATCGATTTGTAATCTTCCAGATATATGAAAGTAACGTAAATCAAACTGTCCACTAGCAATTTTAATACTACTTTCTTCAATTGTAGTTCGCTTAGGTTTATTTGGACCTTGCCATATTTCCTTAATACATCTTTCATTTTTAAATCTAGATAACTTACAAAATTGATTCATACAATTTAATTCAATACTACGATCAAACATAAATCCCTCATCCCATCCATGATGATTATATCCGATAATAATATCTGGATTTTCGCGTTGAATAAAACTTGTCCATGCTAGTAATGCCTCCTTTTCTGTTTTATAACTTTCAACTACTACACCATCTATATTATTACATGTGTTAACAACAATAGCATGTCTTAAATATGGTTTTTCTTCACCATTTTTTCTAAGAGTTGATCCAATAATTGTAACTTGGTCTCCTTCTACTTCGGGAAATAATCCTTCCCAACGGTTTTCACGATTTGGATTATGTTGTCCGAAACATTTTGCTAATTCTAAAATTCTAGTATTTCTATTACAAGTTTTATCATTTATAATTTCTAGAACATTACTCTCTTTATTTTTTGATCCACTTGTTTTTTGTCTTTTTTTAACTACTGCATCTTCAACTATTATTTCACCTTCTATATCACTGGTTTCTTCCTCCTCATCATTTTCATTAATTTCAATAAAACTTTCTTTCTTTGCTGGTTGAATTTGAATAAAATCTTTAATTAATTCATCTACTTGCTCTTCAGTAATACTATTTTTTAAATAAACTTTATTAATATCTTTATATGTATCAAAACCTAATCCTGTTTTTATTAAATTTTTAAGTACAATATCATTACAATATTCAATGTCATTATTTATTAAATAATCTATTATATTTGCTGCTAATTTTAAATAATTTTTTTTTGCTAGAGGAAAATCTCCATGACTACTTGATGCTTCAATATCTAAACTTAATATTTTAAATGGAACACAAATTTTATCTTTTTGTGTATCATTAACCGGACCCACATTTTTATAATTAATTGTAAATTCATAATCACAAGTTGTTATTTTTTTTCTATTTTCCATATAACAACCATTTTTTAAAGCTACCCAACCTGATGGTTTAATTTTACGAACATGAAATAATCTAAGTAATGGTGGAATCTGTGCCTCATATAATTCGGTTTTTGTATTTGAAAATTCTAATCCATCTTCTTTTAATTTACGATCCTCGCCATAACTATAATTATTATACCATAAATTTTTACATTTATTAAATGCTCTAATACTAGTAAATTTTAACTGAATAAACTTATGTAGTTTTTTATTATCAAATTCATATAATTTATGTCGCTCAACAAGTTTTGCTTTAACTAATGAATCGCCATAATAAGACCCTATTTCTTTTCTCAAATAAGAAACAAATTCCATTACTTTAGTATCATCCCAATCATCTGATACTTTTACATAAAAGAATGGGTTAAATCCTTTTACGAATATACAAGCTGTTTTACCATGCTCGTCAATACCATACATTTGAATAATAAAACGATTTGTGTCCTTTCCTGGAATATATTCATTATTATCTGTTGGTAATTCTTCACGAATATCATATTCAAATAATTTAAATTCCCATTGTGGCATATTAAATTATATATGCGATATATATTTAATTCAATTTTTCAATGAAAAATAAATATAGTTTAAAAATTACATTTAAAAATAAAAATATTAAAAACAAAAATATTAAAAATAAAATATTAAAAATATTAAACATATTGGTTAATATTTTTATCTCTTTTAATTTGAATTTATGCAATCATTTATCTAGTCATAACTCTTAGTTATTTTTTAAATATATTTATCATATATTTTTTAATTTTTGCTTCCCTCTGATTTGCTTCTAGCTTACCTTCATTGATGCGACGATCTACATCTTGTGTCACAATATTTAACGTGGCGTTGTATTGCTTGGCACGCGCATACTCGTAAGGGTACAAATCGCTGTTTATCTCGTTGCCAAATTCATCCACCACCGTTGCCTCATCCACCACCGTAGTCGGTTTAAATCCAAACAATTTAGTAGTATGGTGTTTTAACGTTTTAAACCATTGTCCACCTTTTTTTGAATACCTTTTAGATTTTTTAGATTTTTTAGATTTTTTAGATTTTTTTCCACCCCGGGCGCCCCGCCCCACGCCTGGTGGCGCACTTTGCGACCGTGGTGCCGCCCGCGCCGTCGCCCTCGCCTTCGCCATAGCTTCCGCCGGCGCCCTCGCCTTCGCCATAGCTTCCGCCGCCGCCAAAGCTTTTGCCCTCGCAATATTTTCTGCCCTCGCCTTCTCCCTAGCTTCCGCCTTCGCCCTAGCTTCTGCCTTAGCTTCTGCCTTAGCCTCTGCTTCAGCCCTTTCCGCCGCCCAAGCTTTTCCAACGGCGGCGCTCCGCTGCATATCGGCTGCCCGTTCGTTCAGCCAAGGGTTGCCCGGCGGCTGCATGATAGATCCTGTCCCACCTTTTTTAGATTTATTTTTTCTAGCTCGTTTTTTTATATTTTTTTTAGTATTTTTTTTTGTATCTTTTTTTGTATGCTTTTTTGTATGCAGTGCTTCAATAACTAAATTATCTGTTATAAATTTCAGAATATCCTCTTTACTTCTATCACCAAGATACACACTTGGGTTTTCATTTTCTTTTGAAGTTAA
>Ga0302138_10001242_pt1 | contig 12393 bp, 9 predicted proteins | sample CBN3_321_MG_FD_203110 | JGI IMG/M metagenome (GOLD analysis project Ga0302138, IMG submission 203110) | Marine microbial communities from Western Arctic Ocean, Canada - CBN3_surface | ecosystem: Environmental > Aquatic > Marine > Oceanic | place: Canada: Western Arctic Ocean | collected 2017-09-15 | reverse complement strand
TGAATCTTTTCCCGCATCGCCGCCTTTCCCAACCACAAACTTCGCCCCCTCCAACAGGAACCGCGCCCGCCGGTAATACCCCAGCCCGGCCCACAGCTCGTTGACCTGTTCCTGCGTCGCGTCAGATAACGCGTCAGCAGTGGGCCATTTGCTCATCCACCGGCGCCAATACACCGCGACCCGCTCGATCTGCGTCTGCTGGCTCATTATCTCCGACACCCACACCCCGTACGCGTACTGGTCGGTTGGCACGTCGCAAGGCGAGCCGGCGGTTTCCACGTCCGCCCAGTAAAGCGCCGCGGTTGCTAGGGTTTGGGGGTTCGCCAGGGTTTGCGGTTCAGGGCCTAGGATTTCTTCACCTTTGACTGCGCTCAAGTCCGTCTTTTCCCTCGGCAAGCAGTGCTTCGAGAACTTGTTCCGTCGCCACGGCAGGATGCGGTGGTGTTGGTCGTACCATTTCAAAAGATCTCTCCTCGCGGATGGGGCGTCGTGTTGCACAAAAGCCACGCCGGGGTGCTTCAGTAAAAGGTCCTCGATGTCCGTCACAACGGGGGGGGGGTGCGGTGTCTTTTTCGTGGCCGTCATCGCGATGCGTGTGTTTCGCAGTCGTCCCAGAACCCCGCCTGATCGCGATCCCCAAACAGTCGGCACGTAGTGGTCCACTCGCAAATCGGAACTCGCAGATCCCGTACCCGCGAAAACCGATCGCGGCCCACGCTGCGAGTCGCGCGGTTTCCGGAACCCGGATTTGCCGGAAACGAAACGTGCCTTGGCAACACTGGAAAACGAGTCGACGCGGAAAGCCCAAGCCAAGCACGCGCGGGGCATCGACGAGTGGGCGGGGCAAAACTTGAAAGTCTGATGAGAGGAGCGCTGAGCGGGAAAGATTTTTGGAATCGGGATTTTCACCGGCCGTTTCTGGGGGGAACCAAAACAACTTTTTGGCCACGCGCTGGACCCGAGAGCCACACTGTCGTGCCACATCCCTCACGCACGCGCGAGCGCGTCCTTTGTCCGGGGCCCCGACGCGGAGTGCTTAGGTTTCGCTACCAGGCAGTAGCACCGGTGTTTGGAAAGGTCAACCCCCGGACGTGGAGGTGGCGCGACGGAAATCCATCGCGCGTTTCCGCGACTCGTCCATCGGAATAACGTCGACACGCAGAGATCGTAGCGTCCCGGGACCGCAACACCGGGTCACGACTCGCGTGCTCTCGTGACCGGTCGGGTCGCTTGTGACGCTTTGTTTAACAAAGCGTTCCAGACACACCATGGGCGCCCAGCCCAGTCCCTCGAACACGCGACGACACACAGGCGGGCATCACCTGAGTCGCCATCACGGCTTGAGCGTGAAAGATTCCAGCGCTGGCGGGATTTTTCGCGGCGGCACCTACCTCCGGGGTGACAAGAAACCGGCAGTAACACAGAACCCCACCAGCGCTGGTTCGAACCCCGCCAACGCCAAAATATACTCGCGGTTCACCCTGCGCGACCTGATGCTCCACGGAAACGCACCCCTGGCGCAGCTGCGGTCGCCGCTGCGGCGAGCGAACTCGATGGAAAACGGCGCGACGAAATTTTCGTCGCCGACGTTCCAAACCTCCCAAAAGAAACAAACCCCGCGCACGCTCAAGAAGCTGATGCGTACCGTGGACCGGGAAAATCGCGCGCCCGAGGAATCGACCCTGGGGCCACCTGAAACGTCCTACCGTGTTACCACCCGCGTTCCGAAAACGCGCACTGCTTGGCTTGTGAGTGATGGGAATCTCGTGTGTTCTGGCGGCGCGCGAGCGTCGAGTCTGACGGTCGTACCCGGTACGACGACGAAATCCGGAAAGCGAAAAGCGACTCCCGAGACGCCCGAGGACTTTTCCTTTTTCGTGAGTGAAATAAATTCAATCGGAGGTACTTCTCTGCGCGAGCGCGAGCTGGTGGACGCGCTCGCGGACGTGAAAGCCGCGGCGCTCGCGTCGCGGGCGAGCGCGTCGCTGGGGCGGTGGCGCCTCGCTGTGGCGATTCAAAAGGCGAACGCAAAAGTTTTCGAAAAGACGCAGACGCTGCAGGAAATGCTTAGGGACCAGGCACACGAATTCGACACCGAAAAAAGTAGCCGAAGGGCTGAACTGCGCGCGGTGCTTGACGCGGACTGTGCGTTGCAAAAAACACACCGTGAAACGCAACTAAAACTCGCCGAGGCGGATGAAAACGTGGAGGTTTTGACCGAAGCGCTGGGCGCGGCGAGTCGTGAAAAATGGGAAACTACTTGGCGCCTCGCCGCCAAGGCGGCTTTGGGAAACAAACGCGCAAGTGACTCGCGGCGGAAGCTGCGACGCGTGATGCTGGGTGGGTTGGGAGGTAAAGATGAAGGCGCGGAAATGACTATTGAGAATGCGGAAATGTTGCTGACGCGCGACGAAAATGATGACGCGAATGCGCACCTTCGCGACGAGCGGAAGGATGCGTTGACTAAGGAGCTACGTGCGGAGTTAACGGTGTCCATCCAAATCGAGCTAAGAAAAGCGTTACGGCCGATCGTGGAGGCCCAGGTTCGGGCCGAGGCGCGGGACGACTTGGCGAGGGAAACGAAACAAGTCGCCGGGTACAAACGGATGGCGGCATTTGGGCGCGGGTTCGATCCAGCAAAAATGGCGAAAAGCGCCGAAGCGAACGAACCCAACGAAAAAATATGTGTCGCTGTCGCGAACTACCCTGCATCCCTGCGCGCAGCGCACCACACTCACGACGACCTGGCATCCACGAACTGGAAGAAGGAGGGTGTTCCCCTCGACTCAAGCATCGCGGCTGCGGCTGCGCTTGCTTTTTCGCGAAAGAAACGGCTTTCCGAGCCTCGGAAAAGCGAGACTAAAAACACTAAAAGCGACATTTTGTCGCAGCTCGCGGCGCGAACCGTGGAAGCGGTGGCGCACCATCGCTCGCGGCTGAACCCACTGAAAGGCGCGAACGTGATGGAGCTCGTGGCGCTGCACGAGTTGGCGGCGTCGAGGCTAATTGCGCATACGGAGGGGCTGGTGCACGAAGCGGAGCACATGTTCTTTGACCCGTTCCTGGGTGAAAACGGTTGTGCCGGGGCAATCGACTCGGCATCGACCACGCAAGCTTTCAACCGCGGTCCTCCTCATCTCGCGCCGACCGCGCTGACGCCTGGCCAGACATGCGCGAGGGTGGTGGTTCCGTGTGTTGACATCACTGCTGGACACGCCATGCCCGGTACGGCCCCGCGAGTCACGCGCGACGCGAGGACGGGAACGAAGGATGTGTCGATGTGGGACGCGTGGTACCGGTGAGTAGGTGAGGTGATACATGGACTATGTCGTAAAGTTAAATGATTGAAAGGCAACCGTTGTTGCCGAAGTCGGTTTTGGGCGAAAAACTTACTGAAAAACGTTCGCTGACTATGACATCTACCTAGCACACCTGTGTCACCTCTTCAACGCGTGCCACGTTTCCAGTCGTCGTGTTGTTTCACTTGCAGTCGTCAAACCCGAAGTAGCCGCGGATGGTGAACGGCTCTTGCTTGATCTCGGGCTCCTGTTTGACCTCGGGCTCCTGCTTGACCTCGGGCTCCTGCTGGATCTGCGAAGAACTCGGCTCACCCTTGCGTGCCTTCTTACACGACGCGCAGCGGTGTTTCAGCTTGCCGTGGGGGCAGGGGTTGCACGCCGCGCAGTTGTTTTCCCGCTTGCCGTGGGGGCAGGGGTTGCACGCCGCGCAGTTCTGTTTCCGCTTGCCGTGGGGGCAGGGGTTGCAGTCTGCGCAGTTCCCTTTCAGCTTCCGTGGGGGCAACGGTTGCACTGCGCGCAGCTGCCTTTCTGCTTGCCGTGCGGGCAGGGGTTGCAGTCCGCGCAGAAGTATTTCACCTTGCCGTGCGGACACGAGTTGCAGTCCACACAGAAGCGTTTCAGCTTGCCGTGCGGGCAGGGGTCGCACTCCACGCAGCTGTCTTTCTGCTTCCCGTGCGAACACCGCTTCCGTGCCATGACTTACGATCGGTAGCCTCTCGCCCACCCCTCCGTGTGCGCTGTTCTGCGCTTCGAGAGGGCCGTCGTTGCTTTTTTGAGGCGACGTTTTCGTTTCCGATATTTTTTTACTTCATGTCGAGCAAACCCTTTGGGTTCTTCGTCGGAATCGGATCTGGGTCGTCGTGCACCTGTGCACGCGCACGGCACGGCACGGCACCCGGAAGCCTCACTTTTGTCCGCAAACCGCACCGTTAACGTCCACGCGTCGACGCGCCCAGGGTGTCGGGGCTCTCGCCTTGTGACGCACCTGCGACCCTGCTGGCATCGCGAAGGATTTCGGGCACCCCGTTTCAGCGGTGCTAACGTGTTTGGTCTCGTCACCGCGGTTCCCGACGCACCGCACCGGCAGGACACGCCCTGACCCCGGCCAGGGCTCGTACCGCTCGTACGTGTGACCGATAGGGTTTTCGTTTGTGACCCGGAGTACTCGTCCGTACCAACAACTTCCCGACCCACCCCGGACATCGCTGGCTGTTTACGCACACAAACCACAATGAGCACCCCCGCGCGAAAGCGCCTGATGCGCGATTTCAAGCGCCTGCAGAAGGTGCGTGTTTCCGACTGAACACTAGTTTCATTCAACGGACGTACTTCACACTAGTAACGTTTACCAGTACTTGCGGCTCTTACAAATACATCACAAACGCACTGTTTGCCCATACAGTACACCCTATACTCGTCGACTCGCGACTGACCCAAAATCTTTTCCATCCAAAGGATCCGCCCGCCGGGATTTCGGGAACCCCGACGGAGGCGAACATCATGTTTTGGCACGCGGTAATTTTCGGGCCAGAAGACACGCCGTGGGAGGGCGGGACGTTCAAACTGTCGCTGACCTTTTCCGAGGACTACCCGAACAAAGCCCCGGTTGTGAAGTTCGAATCTAAAATGTTCCACCCCAACATCTACGCGGACGGCGGCATTTGGTACGTACACGTTTTTTTTTGAGAAGAGCCGGATGGATGACTGTTTGCCTGTGACCAGAGCTCCGACGACCGTGTGTCCTCTTTTTTGAGAAGAGCCGGATGGGTGACTGTTTGCCTGTGACCAGAGCTCCGACGACCGTGTGTCCTCTCCTGGCTTCGAACCGAGGACTACCTCTAGTATGAAACCACGTCTAACCACGTCTGACCACCTACACCGGACATTACTGACTGTTTGCCCCGTCTTACTTTTACCAATTCCGGAACGCCCCGTACACCAAAAAACAGTTTGGACATTCTTCAAAACCAGTGGTCCCCAATCTACGACGTCAGCGCGGTGCTAACGAGCATCCAGGTGCGGGGCTTTCCCAAACACCACCCACCGCGTCTGCGCATGACCATACCCGTCCTGAAGAAGGGACGGTTATTACAGGGACTGTTCCGCTGGATTACGTACTCGTACCGATCCCTCATACCCATCACGACCGACTGACCCTTTCGGCGTTAATCGCACAAGTCTTTGCTTTGCGACCCTAACCCGAACTCGCCCGCGAACAGCGAAGCCGCGCGGTTGTTCAGCGAATCGAAACGCGAGTATAACAAAAAAGTGCAGGAGGTCGTGGAACGCAGCTGGACCGAAGCGCCGTGAGGAGAGCGGGGTGGTTGCTTTTGTGATTCGAGTCGTTGAACGAATTTGGCTTTCTGGAGTAGTACCTCTCTGGGGGGGTAAAATACAGTCATATACCCCAACCTCTTCGTCAACCCTCTCTCAAGGGTACGTTGCCTTTGCCTCTTTTGTTAACAGACTCGATTCAATGAACCAGATGCACCACAGGTCACTTTTCTGGCTCAGTACCTCTCTATCCCAACCCTAAAACCCCGAACAGCCTTTACTCCCCTACGCAGTCGCGTCCTCACCTGCGCGGCGGCGGCGGCGGCGCTCCCATGGGCGGCGCGCCCGCGGGCAGCCTTCCCGGCGGCGGCGGCGGCGGCGGCGGCGCCGCGTACCCCCCCGTGCCATACCCTGGTTGCGCGTACCCCCCCGTGTTTCCCCGAGCAGCCCCCCCCCCCCCCGCGTTCATGAATATCTGAAGCGTAAACGTCTTCGCGTCCGGCGCCCAGTGCGGGACGAGGGCGCGTTGACCACACGCGTTTTCGATTTCCAGGTTTGGCACTGGCGCGAGAGGTAAAAACACGTGTCAGGGTTGACGGGCATTCGGGGGGGTAACGCGACGGGGAACGGCTTTGAGGGAACGGCTTCGAGGGAACGGCTTTGAGGGAACGGCTTTGAGGGAACGGCTTCGAGGGAACGGCTTCGAGGGAACGGCTTCGAGGGAACGGCTTTGAGGGAACGGCTTTGAGGGAACGGCTTTGAGGGAACGGCTTTGCGGGAACGGTTTTGAGGGAACGGCTTTGAGGGAACGGCTTTGAGGGAACGGCTTTGAGGGAACGGGGGCCGTACCTTTAAACGCGATTGTTTCGTACGGTTCCGCCGCGATTAACAAGTACTGCGAATGCGCAAAAAAAGTGGTCAACGTCGTGGACGGTACGGGTATGGGCCAACAGTGGTGTGTGTGATTCAAGGAAAGCCCGCCTCCGCGCACCTGGTACGCGGTACCACACGTCACCACCGGCTCGACTTTCTGTTCGTACTGGCTCATCACCCGGTGCCGAGGGGTAACCGCGGCGTCTATTTCCGGGTAGTCGATTTGAAAAAGCAAACTGCGTCGCGAACTTCGCCGGCAGTACTGTTTCGTCACCCGGTACCCGGGCTTGCCGATCTTCACCGTTTTCCGCGGCTGCGTCTTCGACTTGCGCGCCGCAAGCAAAGCCACCGGCCCGTTCACCGACTCGTGTTGATCCCGCGCCGCGCGTTTCACCAAGTTCACCTGGTGCCGTTTACCCTGGGTGTGCGCCAGGTAGTTACCCTCGTTGCCGTGCACGGTTAAACAAAGCTTGCACTCGTACGACCCCGAGTGGTTCCGCATGAAGTACGGGTCTTTCGCCAGATCGATGGTTTCCAGGGCCAATCGCCTTAAACGCTCGCGCCGATCGATGGCTTCGTTCTGGGTGCGGGAGACGGGGGTGGAGTCAGTCGTCGCATCAACGCCGTGAGTGCGAGGACACGTGGGACGGTGACAACGACGGTGCGGCGAACACGGCGTTTGCGGCACGTCTCGACGCGGTCGGATCAAGGTCCGCGTAATGACAAACGTGTCCGTGATGCACGAGACGAACCGCCAATCGCAGGTGTCACGCGCGGTCGGCGGACGCGGCGGGAAAACCGACGGATGGAGATTGCGGGCGATTGGGTGTGTTGACGAGTGGCTATACCTGCGCGGACGCCACGCCGGCGCTGCCGACCTTGCTCCCGTGCTCCCGCGCGTCCATGAACGACATGGCGCCGTAAAGGTGGCGTACGGCGCGTGGGCCGCGGGCGGGGCGGCGCTGGGGAGTCTGCGAGGAAGGCTCGCGACCGTGTGCGCTGTTGTGCGGCACCAGGCACGTCACCCCGTTTCACCCATGAAAGACGCCAGCAGCAGATCTGTTGCCGCCGCGGAACTGCAGTGGATAGGTCTGCAATCCTCGCGATCGTCGGCCCGCGCGTCCGTATTCGGACACGCACGACCTTGTGTGTCCTCCCGCCCCGCGATGGTCTTCGCCATGGCCTCGGTGTGCTCGATCGCCGGTACCTCGCGCGTCGCGGGTCACACGCGCGGCGTGCCTCGCGTCACCGCCGCGACCAGTGGAGGGCGACCGGTTGCCTTTCCGGCACGCACCTCGCGTGCGCACAGCGCGACGCGCGTGGCGGTACCGCGCGGGTGCGCGGTACCGTTGGGTTTGGCGATGACGCAGCTGCCGCGCGGCTCGTTACTCGCGGCGAGGGCGAGAAAGGGTAAGATAGCCGTGCCCGAGCCCGTGGTGGAGGATGAGGATGAGGAGGCGGATGCGTTCGATCGTGACGCCGACGCCGACGACGCCGACGACGCGGACGACGCCGATTTCCTCACGGAAAACGAGCAAACGGCTGACGACACGGAGTTCGCGGAGGTTGAGGAAACCAGGGACGCGAGGGAGCTTCTTCCCAAGTCCACAAAAGGCATCAAGAAAAAAACGCAGGTACAAGTAATGGAGGATGACGTCGGCGCGTTGCGAACCGCAGTTGGGTACGTGCAAAGCGCCGTTCAGAACCCGGCGGTGCGGAACGGCGGAATTCTCGTGGGTTGTGTTCTGGCTGGCAGTTTTTCTTTGTCCGCCTACAACGTGTACATGCGGTACAACAGCAACAAGAGCAAACGGAAACGCCAGGTTAACAAAAACGTGGTGGTGGTGGAGCGGCTGCGGGATTTCTTCCCCCAAAACCGGTAAGCGCCTTTCCCAATCACCACGTCTCCCTGAATGCCCATACTCGTACCAGAAGGAAGTATTCCCTCTGACTGTTTTTCCATACATCGCGATATACAAGACTGACACTTTCGGCGTTTATCTCCAGGGACTCGCTCACCAAAGGCCACGTCGCCGGTTTGGTGGGCAAAACCGGGTTCGCGCCGGCCGAGATTTTCAGGAAGTACGTCAGGTACAAGCTCAATGAAGAGCCGTTTACGGTTGATTTCGTAGCAGACGTGCTTGCGCTGCGGCGCGCCTGCGAGTTGGACGGGGACACGGCGATGAACGTGCTGTTAGAAACGGGAACGCGCATCGTGAAGAAGTACGGCATCTTGATGCGCGACGTCAGGTAAGTATTTCCCAATCACCAAATTCCAACGACTGTTTGCCCATACAAGACTGACACTTTCTTTTACTTATCACAGCGCCATGTCGAGCGAAGCGGCGTTGAAACGGAAAATCGACGGCGCGAGCATGTTTGTGAAGGTGATGTTCCTCGCGGATCTTGAGGAATTCGTACCAGCAGAGCAAGGCAAAGAGGTGAAGCAACGGCTAAAGGAGATTTTTGGCGCCACGGATGAGGATTACGAAAAGCTGAAAATCACTAGTCTTGGAAACGCGGACGTCGACGTCCTAAACGCCATGATCGGCGCGAAGAAGGGGAAGGACGGGGATGAGGACAAGGGAGGAGAGGGAGCCTCGGCGTAGATACACCACGTAAAAATAAACCATCGGCGGTGGTCTTGTAAGCCTACCCGACTGTCATAAAAAACTCAAACCTAAACCTAATCAAACTAAACTAAAGTAACAGTGACCACACGGTGTCCCAAAATCACTCTCTTCAAAACCAAAAGTTCACGCTGAAGCTCGGCGTCAGCGCGCGTACGTAGTGCCACCACCCACACGGGATGAACAGGGTTTCGTCTGGGGCGAGGATTAAAAACGTTCCTTTTTTTTGCGCGTCGGCGAACAACGGATATTTCGTAACGTCCGCGGCTTCGCACTGCACCGGCGAAACTGTGCTTGTGACAGAAAAGGGTCAGTCTTGTATTGGGCGATTTATGGGCAAACAGTGTACGTACGGACAATCGGCAAACAGTGCGCCTGGATTTGGGAAATACCACACACACGCACACTGATTCACCGAACCGTTTCCGTTTCGGGTTTCGCAATACACCTCCTTTGCGACGCTCGGGGGAAACAGGCACACCAGTTTGTATCCACACACCTGGCAAAGCAAGTTCTCCGCGCCGTCCGTGTGCAGGTGCGTTACCGTGCCGGCCGTTCCGAGCCACGCGTTCACCGCGCTGATCCGTCCAAAACAATACTCCGGAACTGAAAAGTGCGTTTGTAGTTCTTGCGCCTGGTGAAGCAACGAGTGCTGCGAGACGTACGCTATACGATTTTTATCCGTCTCCGCCTCCGCCTCTCCATCTGATTCTTCCGAAAAGTACTCGCCCAGAAACGTGGATAAAAGAGAGTAGGTCGTCGTCTGGTCCGCGTCAATGCCGCTGTAATTTTGCACGCCCTTCTCCACGGGAACCGGCGCGGCGCCGTGTTTAGTCGCGAGTTTTTGCAAATCCCTAACCTCGGACGAAAGGGTCCAGCCGTCCCGTAATTGCACGCCAGCGATGACAACCGGTTTGTTTCGCGAAACGTACTCGTTGTAGAATTTGATCGAGGTTAGGTGCTGGCAGTCAACTCGGTCCGCGGTTTTGAGCAGGCTCATTCCTCGCGAGACGAAACCATCGGTAAGAACGTCCACGGTGGTTTTCAAGGGATCGTCCATAACAATCGGAAGTCGCCGCAAACGTTTCGGTAGCGAGGTTCTGGAGTTACCACGCAAGTGTGTTTCATCGGACTCGTTGATACCGTCGCGCGGTCGTTTCACCGACGACTCGTGGTCGCCAATCATTCGCGATTGCCTTTCGGTTTCAAGGAAACTCTTTCCCTCGAACCGCGCGCACGCGGAACAAGCCGCCACTACGCGTGCGCCGATCCAGTTTCTTCCGACTGTTTGCCTGTTGCTGTTGTCGCTGTTCCTGGAACCACCAATCTCAACCTCAACCGGCGGGTCATCCACAAGCAACGCGCACTCCGCGAGAAGCACGGACGCTTCCGCGGCGGCCATTGCGGCTACGTACGCGTCGTGGAACGCGTCGTTGAGTGAATCGTCGCTCGTCGTTTTTGTTTTTGTTTTTTCTTCGGCTGTTTCTAAATTCATCCGCGCCGCCGTAGACGCGTCCAGCGCCCGGTCCGCCTTGACCGCTCTTGCGAGCAAAATGGACGCGTTTACGTGTGTTACTACCATCACGTCGCGAGGTTGTATCACCCCGAGCGCACGCACGGCGGCGTTTATCACCCCCGACGCGTTTTCGATGGTCTGCGCCTTCGCCATCGCCGCGAGCGACTCCGCGATTGTGCCGAGGTTTCGTTGGCGCATCTCTTTGACCAACGGCGGGACCCGTCCTTCCAGGTTCAGGCTTGTTGTCAAATACGCGGTGCTGGGAATATGAACCGGTTCGTCCGCGGTCGCCATGGAAACCGCCCCGGGTGACTCATGGAAGCACCAGCACTCGCGTGTCTGCGTGAAGAACGGGTGTGTGGAGGCGCGAGGCGGTGGGGCGCTTTGCGGCTTCGATGGATGCGCGCGCGACGCATCTCCATCGTCGTCGTCGCCGAACAACGCCCACGCATCCGCCATCGTCCCGGCCCGGTCTCGAGTCGGAACGAGGTGATACCCGGTGGAAACCTACAGGGCACCGAAACGGTTCCTCCACGGAAACCCGGACAATAGACCCCGGCGCGGCGCGTCGAACGCCGCGCCAATGTGAATGTTGTGGTTTTCTTCTGAGTAAAGAATTGCTGCGGATTTTGTTCGCAATCTCATCTCACCGATATTTTGACGTGACCTTCGCCGCGCCCGCCCGCCACTCGCGGGTCACTCCGCGGCGGCGGCGGTCGGTGCGTGCGAGCGGGTTAGATTGCCGGGTGACTGCCGGGCGATGACCGACGATGTCACAATCATCGACGTGCAGTACGACAAGCTCATCGAGTGGCTCGTGGATCGCAAGAAAATCGGGAAAGACTGGCGTGCGAAACTCGCGGTGGTCCATTTGAAGCTGTCGGACTTGGCGCGAGCGTTACCCGGACGGTTAACAAGCGCCAGCGGGGTGGGCGTGCCTGACCCTAGTCTCACTGACACCTCGGGTGAACCCGCCCGGTGGGATTACCACCGCGCGCGGCTGGTTCGCGACCTGATCGTGGCCGGCGCGGATCTGACAGGATCTGAAAAAGTCGACGGCACGGATTCATCCGAGGCGGCGGATCGTACCGACGGCCCCGGGGCGGGCGGCACCGTGGCCGTCGCACCGGACACAGGGGACGATCCGCAAGATGGGGCGTTTCACAAACAAGAAGACAGCGCAGACGTTGCCCAACCAACCCAAAAGCCCACCCGCGGTTATTTCGGCCGGCTCGCCGGCGCCGCGAAGGCGTGGGACGACATCGTGAAGACTTACGAAAAAGAGTGTCTGCATTTATCAGAAGCCGGGCTTTTGTTAGTCAAAGTCACGGAATACGACGCGCCGTACTACGCTAATCAGTCAGCGAAAATGGTAAAGCAACTCAGCGATCTGGACCGACGGGAGGTTGAACTCAAACGAAGCGCGAGGGCGGCGCGGGCGAGGTTCGCGAAAAAGTGCAAAGACGTCGGCGTGGCGCGCGAAACGACCGATTTCGCGGCGGCGATTGCGGAACTGACCAAAGGCCTGGACGGCGTATTCGAACAAGCCGCGACGTTGGCCAAAGGAAAAGAAATAGGCCAGGCCGCGGAGCACTACGCGCGGTGGACACAGTGGGCGCACGTTCCGAAAACAGTCGGTGTTGAAAAACAACAGGTCACGTTTGCGACGTTGCTGCCGGCGCTGTGGCGCCTGCGATTGATGTCGGACGCGGAGTGCGACGCGTTCCGGGATGAGTGCGGCTTGGAATTCCGGGAAGAAGACAGCGAAGTGTCGACTTCCACCGAAACCGACGCACCGGGA
>Ga0302138_10001227_pt1 | contig 12485 bp, 12 predicted proteins | sample CBN3_321_MG_FD_203110 | JGI IMG/M metagenome (GOLD analysis project Ga0302138, IMG submission 203110) | Marine microbial communities from Western Arctic Ocean, Canada - CBN3_surface | ecosystem: Environmental > Aquatic > Marine > Oceanic | place: Canada: Western Arctic Ocean | collected 2017-09-15 | reverse complement strand
TGATTTAAGAAATGACCTTTGTGTTTTGTTTCATAACCACATCTGACACAATTATATATCATATTATACTATATAAATATATTTTAATTTTTAAATAAGACAATTGTCCAATTTAGTTGTCTAATTTTGGCTATTTTTTGGAGGGGGGGGGGACAAACCGAAAAAAAAAAGTATTTTGAAAAAAAACTTTTTAGAAAAAAGTTTAGACAAAAACAACTTTTTAGAAAAAAGTTTAGACAAAAATGGATTATAAACTATATTAATAGATTTATGAATAAACCCGTCTAAATATAAATATTGTGATATAAAAAGGAAAAAATAAAAATAATATATAATAATATATGTTAGATAAATTATATTCATCTATATCGGATTATCTACATACGGGACAGGATAATATACTTCAAAATAAAAAATTAATTGATATTGCTAATAAATTATCAAGTTTATATTCAAATAAATCTATTAAAATACCACAATTAGTAGTAGTTGGAACTCAATCGGCAGGAAAAAGCTCAGTTTTAAATGCTATAACCCAAATGGATATTTTGCCTACTGGTAAAAATATGGTGACCCGAACACCTATAAAATTAGAGTTAATTTATAATAATAAAAGTGGAATTCAAATACAATTTGGATATTATAATGATGGTATTTTTAAAAAATACAATGAATTTAATTTAATAGAATTAACACAAGAAAATGAAAGTATGATACGAGAAAATATCGAAGAATTTACTAGAAAATATGCCGGACAAGATAAGGGAATTAGTTTCAAAGAAATTGTTATAAAAATTGTATCCCAAGATGTACCTAATTTGACTTTGATAGATTTACCAGGTTTAGTAATGGTAGCATGTACTGACCAAGGGCAACCTGAAAATATAAAAGAGCAAATAAGGGAATTAATACAACATTATATAATGCAGGAAAATACAATAATTATGGGAGTATTGCCGGCTCGTTGTGATATTGAAGTGGATTCCGCATTGGAATTGATAAAACAATATGACCCAAAGGGGGAGCGGACAATAGGTATATTGACAAAAATAGATTTAATGAATGAAAATAGTGATATAAGTAATTATTTGACAAATGATATATCAAATGATTTGAAATTACATTATGGATATTTTGCGGTAAAAAATAAAAATAAATCGGAATTAACATATAAACAAAATAATGTATTAGAATGTGAATACTTTAATAATCATCCTATTTATTCTACGTTAGATAAATCTAAAATGGGTATTACAAATTTAAGTATTTATTTAAGTAACATATTACTTGGACAAATAAAAAAATTAATACCAAATATTCAGGGTCAGTTGGTAGAAAAATTAATGATTGTAAATAAAGAATTAGATAAATTAGGAACACATATTGTTGTAGATGAAAATAATAAAAACTTTATTATGAATTTATATATTTCTTCTTTTATTCAAACATATCGTGAAGCATTAGAAAATTTCTCAAATAGTTTAAATTATGGAAGACAAATTAAAGATATTTTCGTCCAATATAGAGATTTATTAAAATCCACTGACCCATTAAAAGATGTAAGTGATAATAAATTGGCGGATATAATAAAAGATAGTGAAGGAAATCATATGTATTTTCAAATGTCAGCAATACAAATATTAGAGAAATGTTTAGTAGATAATGAAATAAAATCTATTCATACATTAAAAAATCCTTCATTAGTATGTGTAGAACATATATATAATTTATTGTTAAAAATATTAAATAATATATTGAATATTGATAATTTTAGTAAATATCCAAAGTTAAAGTCATTAATTCTTCAACAATCAACCGAATTAATAAATATATCCAAAGAAAATGTTATAAAAAAAATAGATGATTTAATTCAAACAGAGGAAGCATATATATGGACTGAATCAGATATGTTTCGTAAAGGTTTTGAAGAAATTGGAACAATTGAGAAATGTTCGGTAGAAAATGTAAAAAAAATAATACATATTTATTTTGATACTGTAATAGATACTTTTAAAAATGTTGTTCCTAAAATAATTATGTTAAATATGATAAAAAATGTAGAAAATAATATGTCTCATCAACTAACAAAAGAAATTTCAAATGATACTATATTAGCATTATTACAAGAAGATGATACAATTCATAAAAAACGAATTAAATTAATGAATGAAAAAAAAAGTATTGAAGAAATTAAAGAATTAATTAACACTATTTAATCACTAGATGGGGGGATATAATAGTTTATTCATAGTTTTCATTTCAGATTCGTTTTCACAATTGAGTAGTTTTCCACATTCAACTACTATAAAAATAAATAATTTATATAATTGGTCGTCTTTGAATATTTTATCAATATGTTTATTTGTTATATATTCTTTAATATCATTTTTATATTTTTTTAATTCTTCTATATTTTTAACCATAATGTTAATTAATTTGTCGACCGCATCCTCTGCTGGTGCCTCCTCCTCTGCTGGTGCCTCCTCACCTGCTGCTGCCTCCTCCACTGCTGGTGCTTCTGCCTCCTCACCTGCTGGTGCCTCCTCACCTGCTGGTGCCTCCTCACCTGCTGGTGCCTCCTCACCTGCTGGTGCCTCCTCCTCTGGTAGTAGTAGTTTTTTTATGGCCTCATTTAAGAGGGTAATTGCTTCTGCTGTTTCTGCTGCTGCTGCTGCTGCTGTTTCTGCTGCTGCTGCTTTTATTAACGCCCTTAATTTTTCAAAGAGTACTTTTTTATTTTCCGGTTGTGTATCACCCTCCCCACCAATTAATTCTAAATATTTTATTTTATATTTCAAATATTTTTTTTTAAATTCTTCATTCATTATATATATATATATATATATATATTAAAAAAAAAATTTAATTAAAACATTTATTGAATACTACAAAAGGAATTATTTTCTACTGTTGGTTTTTCTACTGTTGGTTTTTCTACTGTTGGTTTTTCTACTGTTGGTTTTTCTACTGTTGGTTTTTCTACTGTTGGTTTTTCTACTGTTGGTTTTTCTACTGTTGGTTTTTCTACTGTTGGTTTTTCATCTATTTTTGGTTGTTCAATAGTTTTTAATTTAGTTTGAGATATAATTTTATCAACATATTGATAATAATCATCATATTTACTAAATTTGTCTTCAATCTTATTCAAAAATAATTTTAAATTAGATGAACTTATTTGAGTATCATTTATTGGATAAACTGTTGTAGGTTCTGGTAAATTATCTAATGTACCCTGAATAATACCGGAACCTTTAACATTGGCGGCAGAAACTGCTAAACACATACGTGTTAAAGTAATTTTATCAATAGGTAACATTTGGGTGCTATTTCTTCTATCTATACCGTGGTGTATTTTGATAGTATCTAAAAGTTTATTAAAATGGGTTTTATATGAGGTAAACAAAGTAATGTGTGTATTTGTGTCTTTTTGTTTATTTTGATTATTCAAGTTATATTTCTCAATTGGTTCAATAATTAATTCTTCGAAAACATCAACCATACCAACAATCATCGCACATATAACTAATTCTTCAATAGTAAAACCAGATTTTTTAAACATATCTTGAATATTAGTACTATATTCAGAAATATTATTAACGGCATTTTTAGTTGGTTTTAGTGTTTTTCTTTTATCATTATAAAAAGTGTCTTCTGGATTTGAATTTAAAGAAGCATCTAAATCATTTGCATAAGTGATATATTTTTTATTTCCTAATATAATATCAACACCGTCATTATGATGAGTAGGTTTATAAGAGGAAATTAAACTAGTATAATCGCCGTCACCAGTTTTACCTATATCGTGAATGAAAGCAGAAAATACTAAAACATCGTGGTATTTAGTGTCAATATCAGAAATCCATTTATTTTTGGATTCAACCCAATCGGCAAGAACAAGGGCAGTCCAAATGGAATGATCTGAAACATCATCCGCATGATGTCGTGAATAATCACGGACAAAATAGGTTAAAAATGTATTATTTAAATCTGGTAAAACTTTGGAGAATTTTGGGTTTGAAAATTTATAGTGAAGGGGTTTAGGAGGAGTTGGTATAACAGAACCTCCACTACTTGTTTTATATTTTTTATTTTTCATTTGAAGATACTTTTTTTTGTATTTTAGATATTGTTTTTTATAGTCGGTCATTATAATATATATATATATTTATTATATATATTTAATATATATAAAATTGATAATTATATTAATTATTATATAAAATGAAAACAAAACAAAAACACGTTGTGCGAACATATGATGAAAAATGTTATAAATGTAAAAAATGTTGTGCTGAATTTATGCATAAAGAGAATTATGATTTACATCATCAAAACCATATTGATATGGAAACACCATTATGTTCATTTTTGAACATATTTAGCAAATGTGCGTAATTTCATTAGATAAAATAATAATATATATAATAAATGATAATAAATAATTATAAAATAGTAGAAGATAATTATAAAACCGGTATTGTCTGGGGATATATACATCATAATTCGGGGGAAATAAAATTGTATTCACCACTATTAAGTAAGAAAATAGAAAAATCATTATTAGAAGGTAAAAAATTTATAAATATAGAGTTGTTAAATTCAGTTATTTATTTTGAAAAACAAAGTTTTTTTCAAAAAACGAATAATATCCTAACATCAGTTTTTAGAGAAAAAATAGATAATAAATTAAATTATAACCTAATAGAAAAAAAAGTATATTTAGATAAGAAAACAAATAAATTGGGATTATATAAAAAAAAAGAACATGTAGGAATACTGGTAAATTTATCAATAGAAAATATAAATGATTATAAAAATATAATAAATAACATAATATTAAAACATAATACAAATAGTCGAATTAATGGAGCAAAATTAAGTAATATAATAAAAATAATTCATAATAATACTATAGATTTAAGTTTAGTTGAAAACTTAGATGATATATTTTTAAAAAACCGAATAAAAACAAAAAATATATGTGATGGTTTTATTGAATTGATAAAATCAGTTGATAAAAATCAATATGAAAATGAGGATATAACATTATATATTGTTACAAATAGTATAAATATGAATAATATAAATATAATGTATGATAAATTAATGGAAACTGGAAAGATAAATACCAAGTGGAAAATAATAAATATTGAAACAGACGAAATGTATTTAAATGATTTAGAACAAATAAATATATAAAAATATAAATATATAAATATATAAATATATAAATATATAAATATATAAAAATATATATTAATATACAATGATGGAAACTATAAATAATATAAAAGAAACTAGTGAAAATATAGATAAGAATAAAAAAAAAAGTAAAATAGATGAATATAAAATATATGAATCTAAAGAAAATAAGAAAATACAATTATTACTTGAAAAAGAGAAATATAGATATGAAGAATGTCATGGTGGGTGTTAATTATTTACGAAAACATTTTTTTATATATTTTTTTATTTTTTTCATTTTCTAATTTCTTATTTAATAAACTATCTTTTATAATAAGTCTTGCTAAACTATTATTTTGATCTATATAATTTAATTTTTTTGATATATTAATAGCATTATCATATTGTTTTAAATTATAATATACTTTTGCTAACCAATATAATATTTTAGTATTTTTATTATCTAATTCATATGCTTTTTGAATATATAATAGACTATTATTCCAGTCTAATAATTTAGAATAAATGATACATAAATTACATAACATATTAATTTTTTCAGGATGAGTATCGTCTAATAAACTATCGATTGCTTTATTATAATATATAATACACTCTGGTATTTTATTACTATCATATAATGTTTTTGCCTTCGTTTTATAATCCAACATAATTACTGAACGTTCTTCTTGTGTTAATTCAAATAATTCCTTCGGTTTATCTTTAAAATCAATTAATTCAACAGTAAAATGTAAAGTGGAATCCGCAGGAATATTTGGAAGTTCTTGATTTTGATAACAATAATCAGATGTTCCAATTAAAATAGCTTTTTCTCCTTTTGTCATAGTTTTAATACCAATATCCCATAATGGGATTACATTCTTTTGTCCCAAAATGAATTCAAATGGGTAAATTCGTGTATATGAATTATCGAATTCGGTTCCATCTGATAAAGTTCCTATATAATGAACGGTTACCAACTGTCCAATAGTTGGAAATGTGTTATTACCGATTGTAAGTATATTTTTTATAATTCCTTTATCGGGTGTTAAATAATTAGATGATAAGTTGTTATTTATGTTATTTATATTTTTTCTAGTTAAAAAACCTTTAATAAATGGTTTTAATGAATTTGATAAAATATTTAATTTAAATTGTTTTTTTATTTTATTGCGAGATTTCCACCCTATTAAAAATGGTTTCAATATAGTTGAAACATAATCAGTACATTCATTACATAAAATGGTATTTTTAATAGCATATTCAGAACATTCAATATTTTTACAGTAATCTAAATCCATATATTATTAATGATTTATTATTTTTAAATATTTTATTTATTATTTATTATTTATTTATTATTTATTAAGATATATAAATAGAAAAATAATTGCTAATAATATAGAATATGGTTTGGTATGAAGAGTTTTATACATATTTAAAATATGCGTCATATATATTTTTCTTTATTTCATTTTTTCAATTAAATAAATATGCACCTAAATATTTAGATGAATTAAATATTATAATAAAAGTAATTATTTGTGTAATTTTATTATATCGTTTTAATCCAATAAGTACTATTATTTTAACTGATTTTGACAGACGATTAGTATTTGATAGTGCGTTATACTTATTATTTTCTAGTTTATTTATTGATTTTTATTTATTAATAAAAAAAAAATATTCGACAATAAAAAAATATAAGGAGATTAAAAAATATCAGGAGATTAAAACAAAACATATATGATACAATTATATATATTTTAATTGTCACTATCACTATCTGAATCAGAAGAAATCTTATCTAACTCCCCAGATTCTAATAAATATTTAAATTCTTCTTCATTAAATAATGAATTATTAGATAAATCTGTTGTTATAGGATTAATTTTATGTTTTTGGGAAGCGAATTTATTCCAATCTAAACTAATGAAATATTTATATAATTTTCTATCATTTAGTAAAGCTTTCCATTCAATTATATTTATTTTGTTTAAATGAATATTTAAGTTATTTTTATTTTTTTTTATATTATCTATAGTAAATGTGTCACATAGGTCTAAATTAAATTCATATATATCATCTTCATAACATAAAAACTTATTATCATTTGAAATTTTATAATTAGTACCATTTTCTAGAATAGTAATATAAATATGTGAATCATCTTGATACCATTTAATTTGAGGGAAGTTCTTCATAATATATTATATTAATTGTTTTATTCTAAATAATTTACTTTTAATTTTTATCTTTCTTTGTTGCTGGTTTCTTTGTTGCTGGTTTCTTTGTTGTTGGTTTCTTCGTTGCGGGTTTCTTCGTTACTGGTTTCTTCGTTACTGGTTTCTTCGTTGTTGGTTTCGTATCAGAAGTGTTAGTATTATTATCAGTATCTATTTCAGATTTTTTTGAAAATTTTGATTTTTTATTTTTAGTTTCGGAAATAATTGTTTTACATTCAGTAATAGTTAATTTATTTAAATATTCTTCTATCTGTTTATCGTCTAATTTTTTATCAAGTATAATCTTATAATTTGTTTTATTATCATAACGGATATAAGGGCCATATTGACCGTTCATTATTGTTATTTTATCATTTATTTTATTAATAACTCCTGTATTAACAGTTGTACTCATTTTAATATTAATAAATTCAATAACACTATCTAAATTAACACGATTTTCATCTTCTATTTTATATGAAAAGTTTTTAGAATCATATTTAATATAAAGACCAAATCTACCTTTATCTAAAATAATATCTTTATTTTCATAAGTTCCGATTGTATATGGATATTTTAATAATTTTAATGCTATTTCTAAAGTAAAATCATCTAAATTATGTTCAGTAATACTAATAAATCGCGGTTTACAATTAGGCTCAGAATTCTGCTCTCTTAAGACTGGTCCATATTGTCCGATATATACATCAATTAATCTATTATTAAGTGGATTTATACCTAATTCACGGGCATAATTATTTTTAATTACTGTTTTAGGTGAATTATCAATACTATATTTAATTTTATTATAAGTTAATTGAACTATATCTTGCCATGAATTATCACCGAGAGAAACTTTATCTAAGTCCTCTTCCATAGTAGCAGTAAATTCATAATTAATAAGTTGGTCAAAATATGTAGTTAGATAATCATTTACAATAATTCCAATTTGTGTAGGATTTATCTTAGCTTTATCACTACCATATTGTATTATATTTGTTTTCTCTTCTAATGGTTTATTTTTTTTCAAATAAAAATGAAATACTTCTGTATCTACACCCGGATTATCCTTAATTACAGCATAATTTTTATCTAAAACCGAATTAACCATATTGGCATATGTAGAAGGACGTCCAATACCTAAATCTTCTAATTTTTTTACTAATGAACTGTCATTAAATCGTGGTTCTGGTGTAGTAAATTTTTGTTCTCCAGTAAAATCAATAAATCCTAGATTTGAGCCTACTTTTAATTCTAATAATGCTTCATTTTTAGCGTCATTTTTAATATTATATACAATCATATAACCGTCAAAATTTACTTTTTCATAGGTAGAATTGAATATATATTTATCTAAATTAATTGTAACATCTAATACATCTTTAATCATTTGAGCCATTTGAGAAGAAATCGTTCGTTTCCAAATAAGTTCATATAATCTTCGTTCATCATTAGGGCAATTTTCATGTAAACGTTGAATATTAATTTTAGTAACACGGCAGGCCTCATGTGCTTCCTGTGCGTTTTTTGTTTTAGTTTTAAATATATTATTTTTATAATATTTATTACCATATAGTTTAGTAATTTCTTCTTTAATTTCATTCAAAGCATCTTTAGCAATAGTGATACTATCGGTTCTCATATATGTAATATGACCTCCCTCATATAATTTTTGTGCTACTAACATAGTTTGTTTTGAACTCATAGATAATTTATTATGTGCTTCTTGTTGTAAAGTTGAAGTAGTAAATGGTGGTTTTGCTGATTCTGTTTTTTTCTTATTTTTAAGGTCTTTTACAATAAATTCATTTGAATCAACTAAATTAAGTATTTCCTTGACGTTTTCTGGTGTTGTTAATTCTTTTGGTTTAGAATATTTAATAGGAATATTATTTGTTTTAAAATCTAAATTACCACTTAAATTAAAATATGGTTTATTTTCAAAATTTTTAATTGTATTTTCTCTTTCAATAATCAATTTATTAACAACAGATTGAACCCTACCGGCAGATAATCCCTCACCCTTTTTATAAGATGATTGAACGTTTTTCCATAAACATGGTGATATAAGAAAACCTACTAATCGGTCAATAATACGACGTGCTTGTTGTGCATAAAACATATTAATATCAATTTGTGTAGGATTAGCAACTGCATTTTGAAGTGCCGTTTTAGTAATTTCATTAAATAGAATTCTTTTACTTGTATTTTTCCCATTATTTAGAACTTCATTAAGATGCCAAGCAATTGCTTCACCTTCCCTATCATTATCAGCTGCTAAATATAGTGTTTCACATTTTTTAAATGCGGTTTTAAGTTCATTGATAACTGTTTTTTTATCAGGAATAATATCATATGTTGGGGTGAAATTATTTTCAATATCAATACCTAAACTTTTTTTTTTAAGATCACGAAAATGACCGTAAGAAGATTTAACAATAAAGTTTTTACCAAGGAAACTTTGAATTTTTGTGCATTTTGCGGGAGATTCAACAATAACTAAATTCATAATATAATTAAAACTTATATATTTAAATATCAATTTTAATTATATAATATAATTTATATATGAAACACTATATTTTAATTATTTTATTAATATGTATTTTTTGTGTTTCAATGAATAATAAAACTAGTTTTATGGGAAAAAAACATACTAAAACAAATAAAGAAAAAAAAGAAATTTTATTTTATAAATGTGATAAATATGTCTTAGGAAAAATAGTGAAAGAGGTAATAAATAGTAATAATATTAAAAGAACACATAATATTGAAGATAATTGGTTATTATTTTTACCATGTACTTATAATAATATAGAATCTGAAATGAAAAAAATGGATAATACAAAAAAGAAAATATTATTTGGAATAAAAGGATGTGATTTACTGGTGAGCAAAAATAATTTATGGAAATTATTAGAAAATAAATATAGTCGGCCTAATGCTAAATATATGATGCCCGAAACGTGGATATTATCAAATAATAAACAGATGGAATTATTTAAAAATAATTATTCTGAAAGAAACATGTATATTATGAAAAAAAATATTCAACGAAAAGAAGGGTTATTATTGACAAATAATTTAGAAGAAATACTAAATAATAACGATAAAAAATTTAGAGTAGTTCAAAAATATATGAAGAATACTTATATGATAAATAAAAGAAAAGTAAATTTACGTATTTATTTATTAATTGTTTATAGAAATAATAAATTAACTAGTTATTATTATAAAAATGGTAAATGTATTTATACAAATAAAGATTATACTGGTAGTAATGAATTGGAACAAAATATAACAAGTTTAAATTTAGATATGGATATATATAAAAAAAATCCATTTGATTTATTTGAATTAGTAAATTTTATGGATAAAAAAAAATATGTAATATTAATTGAAAATATAAAACAAAATTTAAAAAAATTAGAAATAATGTATAGAAATATGATTAGTAATTTAAATAAAAATAATAATAAAAATATCCATTTTCAATTATTTGGATTAGATTATATTTTTGATAATGATTTAAATGTTTATTTATTAGAATTAAATAAGGGTCCCGATATGACAAGTAAAAATGATAAAGATTATGTATTAAAATATCGTATTTATGAAGATTTATTTAATAAAGTAGGACTAATTAATTATGAAAAAGAAAATATGTTTGAAGAAATAATTTAAAATTTTAAAAATATTTTTTAAATTTTAAAAAGATTTTTCAAAATTGATTTTTATGATATTGATAATTAACCCAATAACAAAATGTCTCTTACCGCAAAATTCCAAAACAATACCCAAAATATCGAAATTGTAGATGAAGTTCTTTCTCTTCTATCAGAAAAAATGAATGTTGATAAGGTTGAAGCATGGACAACTATTTCTGATAAGTCTGTAGATGAACTACGAAAATCTGTAAAAAAAACCAAAAAGAAACGTGCTAAAACTGCATATACAATGTTTAGTAAGGATAATGCTGTTACAAATAAATTGAGAGCATCAATTGGAGGTCAAGTAAGTATTGGAGAAATGTCTAAACTAAAATCTGAACTATGGAAGAATCTTTCTGAAAAAGATAAGGAGAAATATGAACAAATGGCAAAAGATGAAAATGAAGCAAATCCAGTACTAAATGACGAACCAAAAAAGAAACCCAAGAAGAAGACTGGATATAATATGTTTCTAGCAGATAAGGAACTTCGTGATTCTATTACGAAAAAATCTAAATCAAAAATGAGTATGAAGGAGGCAAATGAGGAAATGATTAAAGTATGGAAAACTCTAACAACTGACGAAAAAAAGAAATATACCGATATTGCTGATGTAGAAAATAGTAAAATGAATGACGTAGTAGTTAAGGAGGAAGAAAAAAATGTAGTAGTTGAGGAGGAAGAAAAAAATGTAGTAGTTGAGGAGGAAGAAAAAGATGTAGAAGTTAAGGATGCAAGTAAGGTTATTAAAAAAAAATCTGCTCCTAAAAAAAAATCTGTTACTAAAAAATAAATAATAAAATGATTTAATAGTATAAATAATAAAATGATTTAATAGTAAAAAATAAATAATAAAATGATTTAATAGTATAAATAGTAAATTTAAATTTTTTTTTTTTGATATATTTAATATTGTTATTTAAGTAAAATTGATAATATTAAATTATAATATTAATTTATAATAAATTAACAATGAAGATAATTGGTTGGAATATTAATGGTGCTCGTGGTAAATCAATGGATTTATTAAATAAAAAGGGGTTTAATAGAAAAAGTGAATTAGGGCGTTGTATTGATTTATATAAACCCGATGTAATGTGTTTTGGTGAAACAAAATGTCAAGGTATTCATACCGATATGTTTAAATGTTTACCATTTCAATATCAAACTTGGATTTGTAGTAAGGCTCGTAAAGGTTATTCTGGTGTATGTATAATGAGTAATATAGAATTTATAGATCATGGTAGTTTAGAATTAGAAGATGAAGATATAGAGGGGCGAAGTAGAATTGTAGAATTTCCTGAATGTATTTTAGTATATGTATATACACCAAATAGTGGAGCAAAAGCGGAATATAGAAAACATT
>Ga0302138_10001220_pt1 | contig 12508 bp, 5 predicted proteins | sample CBN3_321_MG_FD_203110 | JGI IMG/M metagenome (GOLD analysis project Ga0302138, IMG submission 203110) | Marine microbial communities from Western Arctic Ocean, Canada - CBN3_surface | ecosystem: Environmental > Aquatic > Marine > Oceanic | place: Canada: Western Arctic Ocean | collected 2017-09-15 | reverse complement strand
AAATACCACATGCGGTCTCTCCAGGAGTTAGTGTACCTTTAAGCAACCTTAAGTCATCTTAAGTGGAAAAGTGGCCGATGCCATTTCTTCTAAAGGTTGCTTGAACTCACCCCTGCGGCAGATGGATCTCCCGGCGGGAGATCCGTTTGCCGTGGGCCTGCGGTCAAGCAAGGTTTAGAAGAAATGACACCTGTCACTTTTCTACTTAAGTCATCTTAAGGCGGGCAGTCTCACTTTTCAAATCTCGTTGGAACGTACAGTGCGACTGTGTGCGGGTGTGGCGACGTGTGGGTGTGTCTGCGCCTCCTTGCGAGAGTGTGTCGTTCCAGCCTTGCGGGTTGTTGCCACTGAACATGACAGCTGACCCCCCGCGCACGCGTCCCCGCACGTACCAACAATGACCACCACCGTGGCAAACGACAGCAGCAAGAAGCGCGGCTGGGGCGCGGTGGAGAAGGCCGACGGCACGACCAACGACGCCGCGCCCGTACTGAAGCGCAGCAGCAACGAGCCGGTCAAGCTGCTCGACTTTGACACGAACGACTTGGAAATCAGCCCCACCATCAAGGACGGCTCCATCGGCGACAAGTTCGTCGAGGTGAGCTACAAAAAATCGCGCCTCGCCATCAAGTTTGACGACCTGCCCGACTGGCGTCGCTCGCCGTTCAAGGCTGGCCCGGCGCAGACCAAGGATGGCAAGCAGCTCGGCGACAGCTGGGGCATGGTGCTCGAGATCAGCCCCGAGGAGTACGACAAGTACCGTGAGATCGAGCAGCACGTCCTCAAGGAGCTCGCGCCGCGTTCCACGGAGCTTATGAATCACACGCTCAAGAAGCCGCAGGCGGGCAAGCCGCCCAAGAAGATCTCCGCGACCGAGTTTGAGGAGTCGTACAACTCGCCGCTCAAGCCGGCCGACCCGGAGAAGGGCTACAAGGCCACCATCCGCATCGGCGTGCCGCACGAGGCGGTGGGCAAGGACGGCAAGCCCCGTCAGATGCCGGAGATCCTGCTGACCAAGCTCAAGGGCGAGAACCAGTGGACCAAGCCCAAGCCCGGCACCATCCACGACCTCGACCGCAACATTGCCATCTGCCCCGTCGTCAAGCTCTTCCGCGGCATCTACTTTGGCAACACCGGCTGGGGCATGCGCTTCGTGCTCGACTCGGCCTACGTCTTCACCAACCTGACCGGCAACACCGGCCCCAAGCTCAACACCTCGCACATGCAGGAGGTGCCGGACAGCGACGACGAGCAGGAGACCAAGCCCATCAACATGGAGATGCAGGTGCGCCCGTTCATGGGCGACGCCCTCGCTGGCTACGACGATGGCAGCGGTGGCAACGGTGGCAACGGCGTCGCAACCGGCGGCGAGGATGCCGAGGCCTGAGCAACCGGCGGCGAGGATGCCGAGGCCTGAGCCCACGGCGGCGGCGTGATGGCACGCCGTGGCGCAGGAGGAGATGGGGCTCCTGGGCCCCATACGCTGCACAGACGAGTCGTGGAGTGTGAGTTTGAGTTTGACGTGGTGGTCGGGTGACTTGTGGGTTGTGTGCAACCAGTGAAAAAGCGTGCGCTAACGCCGGTACAAATTGAAGCGCGCTCGTCTCCGACACACACACGCACGCACACGCGTGCGCACGCATGGCACTCGTATCGCTCCTGGAGGAGACCATGAACGAGGTCTTCGTGGCCAGCACGCAGCGCGCGAGCCGCGCCGCGCGCTCGCCGCCGCCCTCGTCCGATGCCGAGACGGCGGCGTGGGTCGTCGCCAACGGCGTCGCCGCCGAGCTGGAACGGGCGGGTCTGCTGCGACTGCAGCGTCTGCCGCCCACCGAATGGGCCAAGCCGCAGCCGGGACGGCGGACCTACCGCGACGGGCGCAACGGCATCGGCGGCGGCGGTGGCAATGGCAGTGGCGGCGGCAGTGGCGGCGGCGGCGGCGGCAACAGCAGCAAGGCGCTCGTGCTCTCGCTCGATGCGGGCGCGCCGGCACGGCCGACCGCGCAGCTGAGCCACGTCTTCTCGCTCCAGCGCCCCATTGACGCCAACGCGCGCGAGGCGTCGCACATTGCCTACCAGGCCGTGTTGCCTCTGGAGGCCACCCAGCTGGCGGCCGCGGGCATGCGCTCCAACTCGGTGCGCGCCAGCGTCGTGCACAAGCCCAAGAAGACGTGCGGAGGCGGACAGCAGACGACGCGCAACAACCTGGGGGACATGGCGGCCTCCTGGGCCGCGCAGGCAGTCTCGGTGGCGGTGTCCATGGGTGTCGCTCGGTACGTGTGCCGCGTCAAGCACGGCTTTGCCGTCTCCGATCCGGCGGCCACGACGGCCCTCGACTGCTGGACGCTCGTGGCTGAAAACGAGCCCCACCATCCCCACGCCACCGTGGGTGCCAACACCGTCTTCGTCGTCACGTCCACCACGCGGCTGTTGCCCCACGCGATGCCGACCCGCGTCACGACGCACTCATTCTTGGACACGATGCGCGGCTTTGCACAGTCTGAGATTGAAATGGGTGCCATTCGACAACGCGTGCCGCAACAGGTCGAAGCGTTGCTCACCGTGTGCCACTGCATCGTCGACAACACCGAGGGCGTCAACGTCTGGGCGTCCTGGGCGCTGCTCGTGCACATGCTCTCGGATCCGCGCCTCCGCCGCATGATTCAGGCATCGCCCGTCAACGATCTCGAGGCGGCGACCGCCTTTGTCTTCCAGAGCTACGCGCGCGCCGAGATCACGCGCCGCGCACGCATGGACGTCAGCGCGCAGCACCAGCAGCAGAACCGCGGCAAAGGCAAAGGCAAAGCCAAAGGCAAGCAACCACCCAAACGCGCTCGCACCAAACAGACCAAGGACGAGGACGAGCAGGCGGTCAAGGACGAGGACGAAGAGGAGGAGGACGAGGGCGAGGGCGAGGACGAGGGCGAGGGCGAGGGCGAGGGCGAGGAGGAAGAAGAGTTTGACGTGCCCGACTACGACGAGGATGCCGCCAGCGTCGCCCCGTCGACTGCCACGGTCAACGACGCGGCCTCGGACGCGGGACCGAGCGAGAGCGCCGACGGGGCCGTGGCGACGCAGATGATGATGGTGCAGACGGCCGTCGACAAGCGCAGTGCCACGGACAAACAGACGCTTTCGCTCAAACGCAAGCGCCCGCCGAGGTCGGGCCCTGCCCAACCCATCAGCGGCGGCTTCCTGGAGTACTGGCAGGCGGCCTTCCACTCGTCCTACGCGGCCATTCTCAAGATGATGATCACGCAGTCCAAGACGCTGGCCAACACGGCGGCCGTGGACACGCTGCTCGGGCAGGCGCCCGACGGCATCAAGGTGCATCGCAACGCGCTGCTCGTCGACATCTCGTGCCGCAACGCCGTCAAGTCGGCCGAGGCCATCTCCGGCCTCGTGGTCACCTCGGACGCGCGCGTGCCCAAGATCCTCACCTGGCGATGCCGCGACGTCCGCAACCGCGTGCAGTGTCACGTCGGCCTCGTGCGCAGCGCCAACGACGCGAGCAACACGACCCTGCACGCCTGCCGCCTCGCGCCACCGCAGTGCCAGCCGCTGCACGGCACGGCCAACCACACCGTCTGCATCTGGAGCCTGGCCGTGCGCAACACGACGCCGCGGGACAACTCGACGGCCCTGCTTCCGGGCATCATCGAGGGTGCCACGCACCTCCACGCGCTCGAGACGGGGCAGATTCGCTTCGAGTCGCGGCACCACCTGGCGCGCGTGTTTGACCAGGTCAAGCAGCGCGCTGCCCGCGCGGCCTCGGACGGCTCGTTGCCGCCCGCGCTGACGGGCGTCGTGCGCGGCGTCGTCGTCCTGCGTGGCACGTTTGTCTTTGGCATGTCGCCCGTTCGCACGGGCGTGGAGATGGCAGAGGCCATGGCGTCGGCGCGCACGTCGGCCGGCCAGAATGCTGGCTTCGCTCCCGCCAATGACTTTGAGAGCTGCGCGCTGCTCTCGCAGGAGTGTCTGGACGGCAAGCGGATCGCCGAGCCCTTTGCCACGCCGAGCAACAACATTGCGCTGGGCCTGCAGGCCAACGAGCAGCTGCGCGTGCTCATGAAGAACCGCTCCCATCGCGGCGATCCGTGCCGGCATCTCTGCGGCGTCGTGACGCCGCAGGACCTGCTCGAGCCCTCGGTCGAGGAGTTTGACAAGCCGCAGTCGCTGCTGCCAATCGTCGACTGTAAGATTGACATGCTGGAGGACCCCACGGGCGCCGGCGCCGCGCTGCCCAATCGCCGCGACGCCTGCCTGCGCAAGGCGGCCGTCACGCTCACCGTCTGCGGCGACGCGCCCGTGCGGATGCCGGAGCTGCTCGACCTGTTCTGTCGCGGCTGCGTCGATGAGCTCGCCGTGGGCCCGCGTGCGGCCCTCGACTGCTTCTTTGAGCTGACGGCGCTCACGCTCGGAGCGGCCGCGCGCGCGTCCGAGGTGAACGACCTCGCCACCTCGGTCTGCGCTGGGCACGTCAACTCCAGCATCGCGTCGGCCAAGCGCATCCTGGTGGGCGACCTCAACCTGCGGCCCTACCTGACGCTCTTTGACGTCTACCGCGTCGGCACAAACAACGTGCCGCGCAGCTACGAGACGACGCCCTGGACCGGCGCGTACGGTGCCGGTGCGACGCTCGCCACCAGCGCCACTTTCTTGCGCCATCGCAAAGCACTGAGTTTGGCACGCAACGCTCCGTACAGGTTTCGACATTGGCACGTCGGGCGGCATCGGCATCCGCGCGTCGTCGACGACCGCGGACAAACGGTGCGCATTCAATCATTCAAACCCATCAAACGCAGGTGCCAGGCTACTGGCCAGACCTCAGACAGCCTATCCAGTTCAGACTCGGACGGCAAGACTGACTGACTGTCGCTTGTTCCCTGGCTGCGCAGGAACCACGGCAAGCTGCTCATGTCGCAGGCCCAGGTCGATCGTTGGTGCGCGGCCTTTGCCAAGGTGCACTACATGCAGGTGAGCGACACGCACTACGCGCCGATTCCGCGCGAGACGCGCGGCGTGCCCCACTACACCGTGCCCGGGCTCCACGCCTACCTGGACGACTACGCCAACGGGCTCGAGCGCGCGCGTGGGCTGATGGGCATCGAGGCCCACCGCACCGTAGACTCGCTTCAGTGCTTGCCCTTTGGTCCCTTTTCCGAGCGCCAGGCGCCGCACATTGCCGAGGCCAGTGGTGAGCTGCAACGATTCTCGAACACACTAACACGCATGGGCCAAAATATCGAAGACGCAACACTCTACTACTACGCTGTTCAATCTTTGGAAGGCAACTGCCCGTTCCATTGCGTGCTGTGCGCAGACCCGACCACGAGCAAGCGCTTCCGCAACCCCGAGGACGCCATCCACGCCGACGGGCGCGCGTTCCAGGTCGACGCCACGTCGGCCGACGTGTCCATCTTTCGCGAGCCGCTCGTGCCCAACGTGGCCGTCACCGCGCCGCAGGACTGCATCTTTGCGCAACCGACGCCGTTCATCACGACGGCCTTTGGCGCCATGGCCGTCATCGCGCGGCAGGCGCGCACGGCCTTTCGGCTCGCCAACCCGGACCTCGGCGCCGAGGTGACGCGCCCGCGCGAGGAGCTGCAGCTCCTGCACAAGCTGCTGTGCGCCTTTCACCACAACACCGAGCTGCCGTCGGAGCGGCTCAACCACTACCACGCCGCCACCGTCGCCGTGCTGCTCAACGTCGTGTTCCCAAGCGCACACGGCATGGCCGAGAATGTCATCCTCTCGGCCTACGCGCACGCGCCCGCAATCGTCAACGAGTTCATGAAGGCGCAACTCGCGCAGGGCCGTCCGCCCGTCGGCGTCGGCCTCCCGAGCATGGTGGCCGACGGCATGCTGACCGACGAGGAGGTGGCCGAGGCGCAACGCTTCTGGGCGCCCTTTGAGCGCAAAAACTCGAGCGTCAACGCCTGGTGCAAGCTCGAACCGCTGTTGCTCAAGTTTCTCGAAACCGACGGCAGCTTTGACAACGACCTCGACTCGCTCGACGCCTTCTGGCACGGCAACGACCAGATGCTGCGGGCCGCGAGCTGGATGGTCGCGTCGCCCGACGGCGCGCAGGCGCCGCAGGAGCCGTCGCCGCTCGCCGGCGTGCGCTCGTGGACGCAGGTGCGCGCCGAGCACATCAACCCAGTCTTTGTTGGCTACAGCAACGCGCAGAGCAAGTGCATCCCCGCGCGCGCCTCGCTCGTGGGCATCATGCCCATGGGCTTCCAGCAGATCCTAGCCTTGCTCATGGCCGTGCCGCGCGTGCACGGCGTGGTCGTCCAGTACGCGCACAACTTTGGCTACCTGATCTACCGCCCGTCGGCCGCGCCCGACATTCTCACCAGCAAGAACCGCGAGCGCAGCAGCAAGGCCATCTCGTGCGTCAACGTGGAGGGCGACGAGCAGGCCTTTGGCACGCGCGAGGAAAAGATCAAGATGTGCAAGATGCACCGGCTGGCGTGGCGCCTCAACCTGGACCACGTCCTGCCCATCTGCGCCGCGATTGCCCGTCCGCGACCCGACGCGGAGCGCGCGCGCGGCGACATCAAGGCCGTCGACTACATCAAGGAGTGCAAGCGCGATCTGGACGCGGTCGGAATGCACACGAAACAGGAGCACGAGGCGTGCGCGCTCTTTCACCAGGCGGTGGTCGACGCGCTGGCGCGCTGAGAACCGCGTAGGTCGCACACTCTCAAAACGCGCGTGTCGGTGTGTCGCCGCTAAATGGGTCGTGGCCAATGTGCGGTCGTGAGGTCTTGGGTCTGGTGCGCAGTGCACGGAGGATAAACCGATTGTCTGATCGCGATGACCGATCCTGTCGACGAGCCGACGGATGCGGATGCTGAAACTGACGCGGCAGCCAAGAAGCCGAAAAAGTCCAAGACGGGCGGCCCCACCTCCAAGCAGAGCAAGGCCGGGTTGACGTTTGCAGTCTCGCGCGTCGAAAAGAAGCTGAGGCAGGCCAAGATTGGGAAGCAGGTCGCGGGCGCGGCCAGCATCTATCTCACGGGGGTCGTCGAGCACGTGATTCTGAAGGCGGTGGCAGACGCGGGGGAGCAGGCGGCGATGCGCAAGTCGAAGCGCGTCACCGACGCGCACATCATCGCGGCCGTGCGTTCCGACCCCGACATGGCACGTCTTTTCTCGGGTTTCTGCTTCACGTCGCCGGACGACGTGCCCAAGGCAATCGACAAGATCCTGCCCGACGACGAGCAACAGGAGCGGCGCAAGCGCAAGGCGGACGCGGCCGAGGCGCTGGCCGCCAAGAAGGCCGGCCTCGCCGAGGACAACAGAGCCGTCGAGGTGCAGGACTGAGCCCCCAAGACGCTGGAGGGAAGCGCGAAGAGGGCTGGCAGGGGCCCTCGGTATACAAACGGTGCACACACGGAGAAGCATCCTAGCTAGTTATAGCCTACCTATCTTAGACTCTCGAGCAACTTTACGTGGGGCCACGGCAACACAAAGTCTGTAATGGTTCCGTTGCGAAGCCCGTGCCGGACTGTTTTAAGAAACGCGAGCGTCGCGTTTGTGTCGCTCAGCGCGGGAAGCTGGCGGGCACCCGTCCCCCGTGCGTGCAACTCGCGTTGCCGTCGTCCGGCGGGTGGGTCGCTGTACGTGTCGCCCGACATCGAGTGCGCGCGCCCGCAGTCGGCGCAGTCGCGTCCCTGACTGCACGGGGTGTAGGCCTGTCGCCCGCATCCGGCGTAGGCGCCCGTCTCCGACGCGACGACGCTCGCGCCGGCGCACGCCGGGCCGCCAAAGGTCAGGTGGTACTCGCCCTCGGGCTTCCCCGTCGTGCTCGGGAAGCCGTCCTCGCCTGCGCGCAAAACAAAACAAGCCGCTGCAGAGAAACGTCTGCAACTACATGCTGCGCTGTGGGGTAGATAGGGAGGAGTGGTGGTGTACTCGGGTTTGAAATGTGGTGGTGGCTTACAGAAGCCGTTGGCGTGGAAGAAGCCGTCGGTCGGGTCGACGCGCGGCCACTGCCAGTACTTGAGCTCGTGGTGGTGGTCGTCGGGCGTCTCGTCGTAGAGGTAAAAGTAGTACTCGGCGGCAAAGCTCGACCAGGTCGCGTGCGACCAGTCGTCGCAGGTGTCGTCGCTGCCGTCGGCCGCGCAGGCCTCGGAGTACAGCAGCGGCTCGACGGAGAGCACTGGGAGGGCGAGCGCGGCGCTCGCGAGCACGGGAGAGCCGAGAACCTGCTCGACGCCGGCGCGAAACGCGGTCAGCGCATTGGCGCCGACCTTGAAGAGCACGGTCACGACCGTGCTGCCGCCCGCCAGCGTGACAGTGGTGCTCTGCGCCGCGACGGGGAGCAGGGTCGGAAGGAGTTGCGACAGGTCGATCGACTCCACCAGCTCGACAGGGGAATCGACCGTGCCCGACCAGCTCAGCGACGCTGAGACCGGCTGCGTATACGGTGTGCCGGTCTCGACGCAGTTTGCGTCGCTGGTGTCCCAGCTGGTGGTCGTGCCGTACGAGTACGAGTGCGCTGGGTTGCTGCCCGACGCGGCAAACGGCGCGCGAACGCGGCACCGGAAGTTGTTGCCTGAGCCCTGACAGGAAAAGGTCATGAAGTTGCTGGGCGAGTAGGACCAGAGCTCGCACCAGTTGGAGTTTTGTTGGCACTCGTAGGCCTGACAGGTGATGTCGTGGGTGCAGATTTCCTTGCATCCGTCGCAGCTGTTGGTGTTGGAGTCGCCCGCGGCGCCTGCGTCGTTGTAGCCGTTGGTGCCGCCATTGTACCCGTACGGGTTTCCTTGTCCGCCGCCCGTCCTGTACGCTCCCGTGGCTGCGACCGCGTAGTAGTTGGTGTTGCTGCACACAGTGACGTCCGTGCCGCTGGCATCGCAGGTGCGGCATGCGCCGTAGCCCTGCACGTCGTAGGTGTCGCCGGGCACGCAAACGCTGCTGCTGCCCGAGAGCGTGTGGCAGACGGCGCCGTCGGCGACGCCGCAGCAGTCGGCGCTCGCGGTGCAGGCCTCGCCGAGCAGGATGCACGCTGGCGGCGGCGGGCTCGGACTCGGCGGCGGCGGACTCGGGGGCGGCACGTTGTAGCAGATGCGGTAGGTTTCCGACGGGTGGCCCGGCACGAGCTTGCAGTCCAGTCCCGCTCCGCACTGCGGAAAGTTGGCATTGTTGACCGAGCAGGCGCCCTCGGGGGTGCAGCACTGGTCGCCCGCATTCGCGAGCGGCGGCGGCGGCGCCGCCGGCGGCGGCGAGATCTCGCCAAAGCTGAGCGGGTAGCCATTGTTGCACTCGAAGATGCCCAGTTGGGAGTCGTTGCCGCTGTACGTGCATCGGGCGTTGACCCCGTTGATGTTGTACGAGCCACCACCACCAGTCCCCGTGGAAGTCTCGCACATGCAGTAGGAGCCCACGACGGTGATACAGTCGGCCAGGTACTGCTCGCACGTGTGGCCGCGCTCGTGGAGCAGCCGGTAGTCGAGCCAGTAGCAGTTCTGCGTCGTGCCCTTGAAGTCCGTGACCGGATCAGTAAACGTGCGAACCGTGCCGTCGGCGTAGGCCGTGTTGTCGCTCGTGGGTCCATAGCTGGCGCGGTACCGCTCGCAGTCGGCCGGCTGCGGCGGCGGCGCCGGCGGCGGCGCCGGTGGATCGGGCATCGCCGGTGGCACGGGCGGCGTAAACGGCGAGTAGACAATCTTGACGTGGCACTCGTAGCTGCTCGAGCCCGCGGCCGGGTGCTGGCCCTGCAGCAGAAACGCCGCGCCCGTGTCGCTCCGAGCATAGTACCAGATCTCGCAGCGACCGCCGCTGGCGTCGACGAAGATCTCGTAGCCCTGGCAGGCCGTGCCGCGCAACGAGCACTCGTGCTCGCAGACGTCGTTGGTCGGGTCGCTGACGCCGTCGTCGGCAAGGAGGGGGTCAAAGTAGATGGTCTCTCCGTTGTTGTTCTGACTGCATGCGGAGTTCGTGCTGGCACCGGCCTCCGCAGCGGTGCACGTGCGGCAGCCGCCGAGGTAGGTCGTGTACGAGGTCGGCTGGAGCGGCGGCGGTGGAAAGGGCGGCGCCGGCGGCGTCGGCGGCGCCGGCGGCCGCTCCTCGCCGAGGAAGCACCCGTAGTGCGCAGCAGCGCCGTCGGCTGCCACCGCCCCGCGGTCGCCGCTGTACAGGGCGCAGTAACGCGTCACGGTGGTGTCGCGCCACGTCTCGATGCCAGTCAAGCCGACGCAGTCCTGGTGGCCGAGCTCCGGCTCCGTCATGAAGGCGTAGGCGATGCAGCCCGACGTGACATCGCACAGGCGCGCGCACGCGTCCTGCCGCGCGGTGAAGGCCGAGTCCGCGGCCTCGCCGTCGTCTGAAAACTCCATGTTCGGAATCAGCTGCACATTCGCGCACTTGCCGACGCCGGTCAGCTGCGTGTAGGTGCCAAACGTGGTCGTCGCCGTGCACCCGTGCTGGACCGCGACCTCGAGCAGGCGGTCCATGGAGACGCTCCGGTACATGGCAATGTACCCAAAGGTGTTGGGGTGCAGGTGGTCGGGACTGGTCGCCGACGTGTAGCGCATCCACTCCCTGCGCCAGTCGGCGCAGTCGGCGTACGGCCCGTTGCCCGCCGCGTCGGTGCTCATCGTCGGCGCGGCCGAGTTCAGGTCCGCGAGAGCGACAGCCGCGTCGCCGCACCGGTGGAGCGCCGAGTCGCCGTCGAGAAAGTCGACGTAGTTGCCCTCTGCGATGCCAACACCAGGGACAGCACCTTGGTTCCCCAGCATCTCGCGCACCTCGTACGTGGTGAGGGCCTGGCCCACGTCAAAGCTGCCCGTGTACACGCCGCCCAGCAGCGGCTCGAGGCCGTAGGTGCGCGTGAGCTCCACAATGTCCTGCAGACCCGTGACAAACGTGTCGCGCGTCGTGTCGCGTTCCGTCTGCGTCGTCGTGCTGCGCAGGCCCTCGTTGCCGAGCGACAGGCCGATGACGAGCATCGCCGGCGACTGCGCGACGCTCGTCGGATTGTCGGACGCCGGGTTGGTGGCCGTGGTGGTGCCAGCAGCCAGCGCGGAGAGCGCCAGGTGGAAGTTGTTGTTGGCCGTCAGCCGGTTGTTGTTGGTCGACGAGCTCGGGTCGAGGACCTGACCGACGCTGTTGCCACCCTCGGCAAAGTCATTCTCCAGCGGCATGCCGAACGCGCGATCGAGCAACACCGACAGCCGGTCGACCCACCCGGTGTTGACCGTGTGGCCGCTGTCGTCGCAGCCCTCGCCGTCGTCCTTGGACCCAAAGCCCTTGGCCACGCTGCTGCCGATGACCCAGTGGTTGCACGTCGAGAGCGGCTGCGGCGGCAGGCTCGGCGGCGGCGAGGGCGGCTCGCTCGGGGGCGGAACCGAGGGCGGGGGCGATGGCTCCCCCGCCTCCACGCACTCAAAGTAGGTGAGCGACAGAACCGCCGGGTCCTCCACCTGCGCGCAGGTCGCCCCAGAGCAACAATTCTGTCCTGGGCTACCGCAGCTCTCGCCCGTCGCGCGGCACGGTGGCGACGGCGGGGGCGACGGCGGCGGCAGAGGCGGAGACGCAGGCGACGGCGGCGGCGACCAGGCGCAGTAGACCACGTCGACGACCGTCGTCTTGCACCGCGTGGTCTGGCTAGGGTGGTTGATGCACCGCTCCCAAAGCATCGCATTGTCGTCCCTCTCGCTCGCGTACGAGGTGTCGTCGCCGAGGCGCGCCAGTATCGTCGTGCAACTGTGTCCGTCGCCCTCGAGGAGGTCGCGTCGCAGGTTGTAGCAGTTGGTCTTGACGACCGTCGTCGCGTCCTCGCTGCCGTCCCAGCTGGAGTATTGGTGCGAGTAGATGCTGCGGAAGCGGATGCGGTAGAGGCTTTCGTCGTCGCAGAGCTCCGGGTGCGAAGGCGGCGGCGGCGCCGAAGGCGGAGGCGGTGGCGACGAGGGCGGTGACGAGGGCGGTGGACGTGGGGGCGGCGCCGAGGGCGGTGGACGTGGCGGTCGCGGCGGGATGGCCGGCGGGAGCGGTGGACGTGGCGGGAGCGGCAAAAAGGGCGGGCAGGGCGGAAAGGGCGGAGCGCCGGGCGGCCAGAGGCCCACCTCGTAAGTCGCTCGCTCGAGCAGACCCTCGAGCACTTGGACCGAGCTGCTGAGCGTGTGCGTCTCAGGGTCGTCCGCATCGTCGTCGTGTGCGTGATCGTCGGGATCGCCCATTTCGCCGTGCAGGTGCGCGCCCTCCGCGTCGCGCAGGAGGTTGGGGTCGGGGGCGGCGTCCGGGCTGGCTTCGGGGTGCACGTAGCCGCTCTGCTGGTACTCGGCCCGATTCCACCACTCGAGGTTGGCGAGCCAGCCGTCCGGGTCGCGACACGGGTCGGGGATGCGCGGAGGAGGGGCCGTCGGCGGCGGCGGCGAGGGCGGCGGCGGGCTCGGCGGCGGGCTTGGAGGCGGCGGTGACGGTGGCGGGGGACTCGGCGGTGGCGGGCTGGGCGGTGGTGGGCTTGGCGGCGGCGAGGGGGGCGGTGGCGAGGGAG
>Ga0302138_10001210_pt1 | contig 12546 bp, 11 predicted proteins | sample CBN3_321_MG_FD_203110 | JGI IMG/M metagenome (GOLD analysis project Ga0302138, IMG submission 203110) | Marine microbial communities from Western Arctic Ocean, Canada - CBN3_surface | ecosystem: Environmental > Aquatic > Marine > Oceanic | place: Canada: Western Arctic Ocean | collected 2017-09-15 | reverse complement strand
GGAATATTTTTCATGATAACTGGGTTTCATGGAACCCATGTTTCTATTGGAGTGATTTTCCTTCTTGTAATGGCGCTGAAAGTTTGGCGTGGAGACTACGACAAGCAGACTCCGGGTTATTTTACTAGTCGCAAAGGCGAATATGAATGCGTGGAAATTATGGGATTGTATTGGCATTTTGTGGATTTGGTCTGGGTTTTCATTTTTGCATTTTTCTATCTTTGGTGAGGATTAAACATGGCAGAATCTAATAGCAATCATAATAATCAATATAGCGCTACAGAAATACCTGCTGATGGCCATCAAGCGCATCCGTTAAAGGTTTATTTTGTTGTTTGGGGCTGGTTGTTTGTCCTAAGCGCCTGTTCTTACATGATTGATTTTATGGCAATTCAGGGCTACTTGCGATGGACTTTGATCCTCTTCTTTATGATGGTAAAGGCGGGCCTTATCGTAGCATTTTTTATGCATATCATATGGGAACGGCTTTCCTTGAGCTATGCTGTACTCCTGCCGCCGATAGCAGTTTTGGTTTTCGTGGCGATTATGGCGATAGAATCCAACTATACTGTCTTAACACGGTTTATTTTTTTTGATGGGGGATAATTTTATAATTTACCGTTTGGCCCCCGCTGAAATCCAAGCTGATGCGACTAATCAGCAGTTTTGAAAATGGAACCCAATCAGACAAAAAGTGAGGTAAAGCAATGTTTTCAAGGTGCATGGCCATCGTATTGGTGGCAATATTTTGTAGCTCATATTCGGTAGCGAATGCGGCTGACTGTGAAGGTGGTAAAGTCCACGAAATCAAAATGCTAAATAAGAGTAAAACGGACCCTAAGATGAAAATGGTTTTTGAACCATCTTTCGTTTTGGCGGCTGCAGGGGACTGCATAAAATTTATACCAACATCAAAAGGGCACAACGCTGAAACAATAGGAGAAATGATCCCCAAAGGAGCTAAAAAATTCAAAAGTAAAATGAACAAAGAGTTGATAGTTCAGTTAGATGTTGAGGGGTTGTATGGGATTAAATGCAAGCCACATTATCAAATGGGCATGATAGCCTTGATCCAGGTTGGTGAAGTCTCAGAGGATGTTATTAAAGAGGCTGCTAAAGTTAAACAGCGAGGCAAGGCAGAAGACAGATTTAAGTTACTGTTTGCTGGATTGTAGTGCATTATGGTCTATCAAATAACCTATATTAGCGTTCGTATTCCAACAACCAATCAGTTGATTAAGTTCAATTCAAACAAGTGAGAAGACCTTCGCAATAATTTCATATGAGGCCAGAGGCCAAGTGGTGATTTTTAAATGACGATACTAACAGAAAACCTAATACGCAATATTCGAAGTAGCTATTTTGGTAAGGCTCCTGATTTTTTAGCTTTAGCAAAACCCCGTGTCATGTCTTTAGCCATTTTTACGGCAATTGTCGGGATGATGATTGCGCCAAGTAGTATAGACGCTACCCGGGCAATATTTGCCACGATTGCGATCGCTGTTGGAGCAGGTTCAGCTGGCGCGCTTAATATGTGGTATGACGCTGGTACTGACTCAATGATGTCACGTACTGCAAACAGACCGATACCGTCTGGTCGTTTGTCTTCACGTGAAGCGCTTCTGTTTGGATTGATATGTGCAACCGTATCTATCATATTACTTGCAATCTCAACAAACTTAATTGCAGCACTTTTGCTGGCGATTACAATTTTATTTTATGCAGTAATTTATACCATGTGGCTCAAATTTCGAACGCCGCATAACATTGTGATTGGTGGCGCTGCTGGCGCACTTCCACCTTTGATTGGATGTGCGGCGGTGACAGGTTCTGTGACAATTGAGGGATGCATATTGTTTATGATTATCTTTCTTTGGACGCCACCACATTTTTGGGCCCTCGCCCTGTACAAATTTCGTGACTACGAAAATGCCAACATTCCCATGATGCCTATTGTTGCGGGCCGGCGATCTACACAGCGCCAAATTTTTGTTTATTCTTTAGCGTTGGGACCCGTTGGTTTGATGCCGTGGATGGTAGGTTCAGCAAGTTTATTTTATGGAGTTTTTGCCGCAATAATTGGCTTTATATTTATCTGGCACAGTTGGAAGGTCTTAGTTTTTAATCCAAACGACCCTGCTTTCGGAAATGAAAAAAAGCTTTTCGTATATTCGATAAAGTATCTGTTTTTGATTTTTGCCGCGCTGTTGGTGGATACCGTAATTTGGTCGCTCGTTTAACCCCATCCGGGTGAAGGAAATAAAATAAAGAATATATTGGGGGAACTTATTTTCTAACCAAGAGGCTTGTATCTTTTGGTTGGTTAAAACTGGAGGTTTGGCAATGTCTCAATACGGTTTGATTACGATAGGGTGCCCCAGCGAAATAGAAATTGGTGTCAATAAAATATCTACAACTGATATCTGGCAGTCGCTGCTCCTTGGCTGGAAAGACTTCCTACAACAGCCGTCTCATTATTTTTTTACTGCTATTCTCTACCCCTTTATGGGCTTTGCTTTGTATTTTTGGGCGGCTGGCGAAAATACGTTACAATTATTGTTTCCAATACTGACTGGCTTGGCCTTGCTGGGTCCTTTTGTTTCGCTACCTTTATACGAAATAAGTCGAAGATTGGAAAAAGGCCTTGGTACCTCATGGGCAGAGGTTTTTTATGTCAGAAAATCACCTGCGCTTCCAGCAATTTTAATCCTTGGTCTTATGCTTTTAGTTATTTTCTGCGCTTGGATGTTCACCGCAAATTTTTTATATATTTTGTTGTATGAAAATGAATATCCAATCTCTATTTTTAATTTTTTGCGGGAAATCATTTCGACACAGAGGGGCTGGATCCTTATCGTGGTGGGAAATGGACTTGGTTTTTGCTTTGCAATGTTGGCATTTTGTACAACTGTCGTAGCTTTTCCTCTCGTACTCGAGCATGAAGTGAGCGCACTTTGTGGCATCAAAGCGTCTGTGCAAGCGGTCAAAGTCAACCCTGTTCCCATGATCTTGTGGGGATTGGTGATTTGTTTTGGATTACTCTTGGGCGCGATTGTTGTTCTAATGGGGTTGATTTTAGTATTGCCTGTTTTTGCTCACGCAACGTGGCATATTTACAGAAAAGTCTTAGTATTTCCAGGGCCCGTGGTTTAGGAAATACCCCTTGCCTAGTTGGCTAGCTGATGGCTTACTTCTGGTCTTCAAGCAAATGACGATACTTGATCGCTCATAGTGCTTCTGCACATTGTCTGACGTCAGCACCTATGAGACAGAATTGAGTATTTTACTAGCTGCCATGGCAATAATGGCCGTGGGAGTGGCTTATGGCCCACAGATTGTTGAGGGTGTTGAGGGGCTTTGTCACATTAAACTTGCTTGAAGCGGGCAGGGCTACCTTATAACTACTTATCGCAACATGATATGCTGGACGGTGTTGTCAGACAAACTTGAACACCCGTAAAAGGCACATCAAGTCAATCATCATGCGGCACAGAAATTGAACCACTCCGTGAGAGCGGCACTGCGTTTTTGCTTATAAGTCTATCTGTTTTGAAGATGCCTTGGCTTTGTCAGAGTAAACTTGCTTGAAGCGGGCAGGGCTAATTTGTAACCTCGACCAATGACAAAACACTCTCCATTCCGCTACTTTAAAGCCAGCCCTGAAGTCATCCGACTTGCAGTAACGCTGTATGTTCGATTGCCGCTTTCGGTTCGTAATGTCGAAGATTTACTGTATGAGGGAGGCGTTGCCCTAAGTCATGAAATAGTCCGATTTAGCTAAACCGTGCAGCTGCTCTCGCTGAGTGGCGTCAATTATTGAGCGCATAGAACTAGGCTGTGGCAGCAATCCGATGCGAGTTCTTATTGGTTGACTTCACCGTTTCAAAAGATAAATATTTTATTGCCAATGTAACTGTCGCACAGATGCACGAAGTTATAGGTTATGCTTCGTAAGAACGCTTAACAGCATCGCTTCCAACCAAAGCAATAAGATTTTCTACCTCAAGTATTTGCCTTTTATACTGAGTAAAAAAACCCTGCACTTAGAGCCAGACAATAAATCTAAATTCGAATGCAGGGTAAGGTAGATAGTTAAAACCTTGACGAAAGGATCATATTTATCGCACAAATAAGTATCAAAAACCTTTAGGGAGAAGAACTGATGTCAACCATCAAAACTTCATTCGTCAGGAATTGGATACCATCACCGGCATCATCTGCTAGATTTTCAATACGAAAAAACACACTTATATGCCCTGTTTGTGGTAAAAATTATACGTCCGTACCACTAAAATCTAAATGTGATAGGTGCCGTTGCGCATTTTGTTCTGATGGAAACTGCATTGGTACGAAAGGTGGTAGTAAAATACCCAAGAGCGATTTAGGTAGAGCTGTTGGCAGGACATGTCCAAAATGTCGCAAAGGAACGTTGCAACCATTTTAACGTCTTTCCTGATGTGCAGATAGTTGATCTTCGAAAAGTAGGGTTACTACGGTTCTGTCAAATCAAACTTGCTTGAAGCGGGCAGGGCTAATTTGTAGCGTCCTTGGATGACAAAACATTCTCCATTTCGCTACTTTAAAACCAATCCTGAAGTTCTTCATTTGGCCACTCAGGCTCGCTAAAGGTGCAACAGGGGCTGGGTGTGGGGTTAGGTTGGCTGTATGGGTCTGCAGGAACGACATCTCTACCCACGCACCTATTTCAATCTAAACCGTGCCGCCGCTCTCTTCGAGTAGCGTCAATTATTGAGCGCATAGATTTAGGTAGTGCCAGCAATCTGATGCGTGTTCGCATTAGTTTGACAGCTGCATTCTTTGTAAATACTTTGCAAATAGTTGCTTAATGATTTTTAGGGCACTGTCTGGGCTTATAAGCTCGCTAGTCTGGTTGGGACCCAACGTGCGGACTTCATCAAGGCCAGCGGTAATATCAACCGCATCAAAAGGCCGGACACATGACCACAACCTACAAACATCAAAGTCACTCAAATTAACCCTTGCATAAAAGGAGCCGTCCACACATGACAGTGCCCTTATCTTGCCTCGAACGAAATTTGCATCTTGATCTGCCCTGTTGGTGCGTTGCTCGCGAGTTCAAACGCCTCGACGCTCTGTTCAAAGGAGAATGTTTTGGTGATCAATGGTGACACATCGATTGCGCCTGATGCTAGCATATTTACGCAATTAGGGAAAATGTGCGCGTACCGAAAAACGTGTTCGATGCGGGCCTCTTTGATCTGCGCTTTGGAGATATCATAAGGGATCGGCTCAAGTGGGATGCCAACAAAGACGATTGTGCCTCCGGGGCGCAGAACATCAATCGCACCGGCCGCCGCCGAGGCAACGCCAGAGCATTCATACACGACGTCTGCACCCCACCCTTCGGTACCGCGCATGACGGCATCTTTCAGAGAGTCATTCAGAATATTGATTGGTTCCACCGGCCCAAGTTGCGCGGCAACGTCGAGCTTGCTGTCGTCAATGTCGGTAACGTAGATCTTTGAGCATCCGGCAGCTTTCGCGGCAAGAACAGTTACCATCCCAATTGGCCCTGCCCCGAGAACAACCGCGACATTCCCCGCAATCGCCCGGGCCTTGGCCACAGCATATACACCCACGGCCAAAGGTTCGACTATCGCGCCAGCGGCGAAAGACACTTGGTCGGGCAGTTTAAATGTATAGGCGGCCGGGTGGACGACATGGGATCTCAAGACGCCATGAACCGGAGGGGTCGCCCAGAATCGAACCTCGGGATCAAGGTTATAGAGTCCAAGCTGCGCCGCTTTGCTTGCGGCATTCGGAATACCCGGCTCCATGCAAACGCGGTCGCCAACGGCGAGGTTTCGCACGTCTTTGCCGCATTCAACCACAACACCAGAGGCTTCGTGGCCTAAGATCATCGGTTCATTGACTACAAACTGACCAATGGCGCCATGCGTATAGTAATGCACGTCGGATCCACAGATCCCAACCGTATGGTTTGCGATCCGCACGTCGTTCGGACCAAGGGTTTCGTCAACTGGACAAGGGCGAAGGCTAAGCGTTCCTTTGGCTTCAAGAACCAACGCGCGCGGGTCGTCTGACCCTTTCCAGCCGGCGACAGATTGTGAAGTCATGATGTCTCCCCTCTTTTGCTTAAATCTATATCATCTCGGACCACCCGCCGCTAAGCGTGGGGATGCTTTGTTGCAAAGTTTCTTGAAGACAGGTCAGAAAATTTCCATCGTGCCTTCGCCATTCTCAACGAACTTGAGAGCGTTGGCCCGATATTGAGACGGCGTCGTGCCACATATTTTCCGGAACTTATCATTAAAATTCGCGGTGTTGTTGAATCCAGATTCATAACAAATCACCGTTATGGAAAGGTCGGTAGCCGTCAACATGCCACAGGCATGATGGACGCGCAAAAGTATAATGAAGTCTATGAAATTATGTCCGGTTCTCTTACGGAAAAAGCGCGAAAATGTACTGGCCTCCATCGCAACGAGTTTGGCGACATCCGATAGAAAAATATCTTGGGTGTAGTTGTCGTAGATGTAGCCCATCACACCCGCCAGCCTCTTTGATGAAGCATCGCCGGACCCAAACCGATTGGTAGAATAGGACACTATTTTTCGGTCTTCTTTCTTCTCTGACAGGACAATCAGCAGTTCAAGGAACGTGATCAAGCGTTGCGGGCCTCTCGCAGCTCCAACGGCCTTCAAGAGGCGGGCTCCTTCGTTTCGTGTTTTTCCTGAAAACTCTAGGCCAGACTCAGAATCAGTGAACAAACCTTCAACTTTTGCCAACTCGGGAAAAGTCGAACAAAGTTGCCTGCCAAACTCTGGAGTGAACTGGATAAGAACATCTCGGTCGGCGACAGGAAGATCGGGTGTGTTGTCACTGACAAAATTATGAGGAAGATTGGGGCCAGTCATGACAAGTGTGCCGGGGGTAAAGCGACTGACTTGATCGCCGATCATCATGCGACCGTTTGTTAACTGAACGAGGTGAATCTCCAACTCAGGATGATGGTGCCATTTTGCCAGCGGATGCGGATATCTATGCATGTTCCAACGAAAAGACTCGTTGGGTGAATAGATGATCAGTTCACGGTCTGCATGCTGAAACGAGTCCATACTCTTCCTTACAACGTTTTTGGTTGCATTTGGTGTTTTCCCTATATCGTCTTTACCAGCCGCCAGCTGAAAATCCACGCAATTGCGCGTCACTCGCTAGCTAAGAAAAGTGCAAAAATGTTTGTAACATAGTCCCCCAAGACTGTTTCATCAATATCACATACATATCCGGCAATTAATTCTTTTAGGACCCAGAGCGCAAATTCTTCAACTCTCTTTTTTCTTTGTTGAGCAGAACAAAAATTGCTTACCTCCTAGAACGTTTTTGCTTTTGGATTTTTGCTTGATTGGTGGTCTGGTTTTTAAAAGGACATAACGTTGGGTAATACGTCAAGCATTTCAAGAGAAAGCACTCGTTTTTTGGTACATGGAGGGGTAATGCAGACACAATCAAAGCCGACCGTACCGGCAGCCGTGCCCGGCGACGTGGTAGGCAGTGACATTATTTTCGAAGGTCGAGGGCTCAATAAAAGCTATGGTGGCCTGCACGCGTTGCGGGATGTCGATCTGAAGATGTACCGCGGAGAAGTTCTGGCACTCGTCGGGGACAATGGAGCTGGAAAATCCACTTTAATCAAGGTGATATCTGGCGCACTTGTCCCAGACTCCGGATCTATTCGCTTCGATGGCACAGAGGTGAGTTTTGCCCGGCCTACCGACGCTACGGCTGTCGGGATTGAAACGGTTCACCAAAATCTTGGTCTCGTTGACGAGTTGGATGTTACGCAAAACGTGTTTCTGGGGCGTGAACTGACGCAATCGTCGCTTGGCTTTCTGCCGCGTTTGGACAAACAGGAAATGCGGCGGCAAACGGTCGAGTTGCTGCGCAACTTTTCGATCGCCATGCCAAAATTGAACGATCCGGTGCGCAAACTATCTGGCGGGCAACGCCAGATTATTGCCATTAGCCGCCTTCTGCTGGCTGAACCCAAACTTCTGATCATGGATGAGCCTATGGCTGCCCTCGGGATCGATGAAGGTTCCAAGGTTCTGCAACTTGTCGCCAAGTTGCGAGAAACGGGGATTGCGACGCTCATCATCAGTCACAACCTTGAACATGTGTTCGGTCTCGCCGACCGCGTCGCCGTTATGAAAAACGGTGCGATGGTTGGCGTGAAGCGAACGGATGAAACGACAAGGGAAGAAATCGTCTCAATGATCACTATTGGCGCGCTGCATGGAAGGGGGGCGGGACATGACGGCCACTGAGGCTGTGACGGCCACCGAAAAGGGGGCGGGAAACTCTGACGTGAGATTCCGGTTCGATAACCTTGGGCTTACCTTGGTTCTATTGGCGTTAATTGTGCTGTTCACACTTATCAATCCGCGCTTTGCGTCTTTCTCGAACATGATCAACGTTCTTACTCAGGCGTCGACATACATCATCGTCGCGATCGGGATGACCTTTGTGATTACCAAGGGCGGCATTGACCTGTCGGTCGGAGCTGCGATGGCGCTTTCAACCTGTATTACGTTCGATCTTTTGGATAACGGACTTCACTATATCCCCGCCCTTGTTGTCCTTTTCGCGGTTTCGATCGTGCTAGGCACCATCAACGGCTTGGTTGTGACCTTTCTGGCTGTACCGGCCTTGATTGCTACATTGGGCACGATGGTCACGTTCCGCGGGATCGCACTTTTGCACTCGGCGGGTGAGTTGTATTACGGGCTTCCGCCCGAACTTCTCTGGCTGGGACAAGGTAAAATCGGCGTCATTCCTGTGCCAATCATAGTCGCCGCGCTTTTCGTTCTTGTGGCGCACTGGCTGTTTAACCTTAGCACATTCGGCGTTCACGTCCGGGCTGTGGGCGGAAATATGGAAGCTGCGCGGTTAGCGGGCATTCGGGTTAATCGGATCACAATCGCCACCTATTGCATCATGGGGATCGCCGTAGGCCTTGGCGGTTTACTTTGGATGGCCCGGATCGACGGTACCCAAGCGACGCTTGGCACCGCTATGGAAATCCATGTGATTGCCGCAACCATCATCGGCGGAACCAGCCTATTTGGTGGACGCGGGACATTATATGGAACTGTTCTTGGCGGGCTTCTTTTGACGATGCTCAACAACGCTTTGGTCATCGCGGGGGTCGAGTTCTTTTGGCAACTCGTGGCAATCGGGATCATCGTCATCTCTGCGGTCACAATCAACAACATCCGGGAAAACAGAATTGCGTGGATCGCTGATCTGCGCACGCGCTCCGGTCTCACGCAACTATTTGAAAACAAAAAAGGGAGAAACTAAAAATGCTTAATCGGAGAAAACTGCTTGGAGTCGCCATGAGCGCGGCCATTGGTCTGGCTGGAAGTACCGCCGCCTTTGCCCAAGACGGAAAAATGAAGATCGCCTATCTGTCGCCGTCTTTTGATATTTCTGACGCTTGGGAGCGCGTCTATTGGTCGATGCGGGGACGTCTTGACGAAAAAGGTGTCGATTACGAAGTCATCCAGCTTGCCGTTCAGGATGCGACGGATCACGCAGGTCAGCTTGCCCAAGTCGAGTCGGTTATCGAACGCGGCGTAGACTACGTCATGCTGGGCGCCACCGAGTATAAATCGGCCATTACAGGCCTGCGCAAGCTCAAGGCTGCTGGCATCGGCGTCGTGGTGTACAACTTCCTTGAGCCCCATGAAGATGAACAAGCCCGTGCTGCTCAGTACATTGCCTTCGATCACTATGAAGGTGGTCGGATTGCAGGCGAATGGGCCGTTGGACGGCTTGGTGGCAAAGGCAAACTCGCCGTGCTTCAAGGTGTTCCCGGCGTCGTCAGCGACAAGCGGATGAATGGTTTCCTCGACGTTGTGAAAAAATCCCCTGACATCGAAGTCGTCATCGGTGTTCACACAGACTTTGATCGCGTGAAAGCTTTTGACGCGACAAACAACCTGATCGTGGCGCACCCTGACCTTGACTTGATCTACGGCGTTTCAACCGGTGTTGGTCTGGGAATTGGCCAATCTTTGAAAGGCGCGGGCTTGTCAGACAGGGTTCTATCCATGGGCTTTGGCGGCACAGGTGACGAAATTACCGCAATGGCCGAAGGTTGGCTCAGCGCATCGCCGCTCCGTATGATCGATGACAGCGGTGTTGCTGTGGCTGATACCTTCATCGCCTTGTCTAAGGGCGAAGCAGTCGATCCCGTCTGGTCTGGTCCCTTCACAATGATTGACTGGGAATCTGACGCGGGCGATCTTGTAGCACATGCGAACCGGTACTCGCGCCCCGCCATGGGAAGATAAAAAACAGACATCGGCGCGTTCCTGATTTATGAACGCGCCGATGCGGCTAAACGCAAACTTGAATTGAAAATGCGATACTCGGTTGCTGGTCTCTCGCCATTGGCATCCAATAGCCTCCGACGAATATTGCAAAAAAAGGAAGCTTAGGTGACCAAGGATTTGAACGGGAAAACAGTTATTGTCACAGGCGCCGGCAAAGGCATCGGGCGCGCCACCTGCCTGATGCTGTCTGGACTGGGCGCAAATGTCGTTGCTATCTCTCGGACGGCATCGGATTTGGAGTCCCTCAAGTCCGAAACGGGCTGCGAAACCCATACCTTCGACATCGCGAACTCGGCGGAACTGAGGAATGTGGTGCGCGGGGTGACCTCTGCCGATGGCCTTGTGAACTGTGCCGGTATCAACATTCTCGAGCCCTTCTTGGAAGTAACGGAAGAAGCTTTTGACCTGATCTATGCCATCAATACAAAGGCAGCAATGGTTGCAGCGCAAGAGTTCAGCAAGACGCTTATTGCCGCAAACCGAGGCGGAGCTATCGTCAATGTCTCGAGCATGTCGTCGTTTGTTGGCTTCGCCGATCACACGTCCTACTGCGCATCAAAGGGCGCTATGGATGCGATGAGCCGTGTAATGGCGAACGAGCTTGGCCAATGCGGCATCCGTGTCAACTGCATTAACCCGATTGTGACAATGACCGAGTTGGCAGCCGAAGCATGGAGCGATCCGGTGAAATCTGGCCCCATCCTTTCTCGCGTGCCAGTTGGCCACTTTGCAGAAGTCGACGATATTGCAAATCTGATCGTGTTTCTTTTGTCTGAGAATTCGCGGATGCTAAATGCGACTGCTATCCCAGTCGATGGTGGGTTTTTATCGAGATAAGCTGGCAGCGGGTTTTGTCAGATTAAACTTGCTTGAAGCGGGCAGGGCTAATTTGTAACCATGCCTAATTACAAAACACTCTCCATTCCGCTACTTTAAAGCCAGCCCTGAAGTCATCCGACTTGCAGTAACGCTGTATGTTCGATTGCCGCTTTCGGTTCGTAATGTCGAAGATTTACTGTATGAGGGAGGCGTTGCCCTAAGTCATGAAATAGTCCGATTTCAAGCTGAACCGCACCACTGCTCTCGCTGAGTGGCGTCAATTATTGAGCGCCTAGATTTAGGCTGCGTTAGCAATCTGATGCGTGTTCGCGTTGGTCTGACAGAACCAACCCAACCAATTGGCGCGTTAGTCTAGCAACGCGACCATCTTGGTCAATTGTTTCCATCCTCTATTCGGAGTTTTCCGCTTATGGTTATCCATAAGCATGTCAATAAATTCCAGTATGGGCAGGTCATGAGTACCGATGGGATCCTGCAATCTGGTTACAAAATATGATGTGGTCTCCAAAGGTGGGTCAATGATATCATGGGCCTCGAGCGAGCCTTGCTTTATCCATTCTTCTACCGTTGCGGACGGGAATAGGCCCCATACATTTTCATTTAAGATCAATTGTCGTTGGGTGGCATTAGATTCAACTTCAAATGCGATATTGTATTCTAGCCCCAGTTTCATCGCGGCCTGTGATAGGAGCGTGGGAATGACTTGTCCTTGGTTGCCAAGCACAAAGTTGCCAGTCAGAAGTTTCTTCATCGTCACGGGCCCTGGGGGGAGATCGGTTCCAGGCTTGCAGATCAGCCTAATCGACTGGCTGAAAATAGGTACCGAGTGACAGCCTTCAACTTCACTGGCCTCAGGAATCATCGCCCAGTCAAGGTCACCTTTTATAATATCATGAACTAAGGTGCTGCGAAAACCTTCCATAATGTGCAACCTAACGCCTGGAATGTATTCATCTTGCAAAACGACAGCAGAAGCGCCAATGGCGCTAACTATATGTGGGGATAGACCTATCCAGACATCGCGGGGTTTTGAACTTGATTGCAAGTTCACGGAAACAACCATTTCATTGATAGATGCAAGTATGTCGACTGCCGCACTATAGACGATTTTTCCTTCAACTGTCGGGCTTACGCCTCTAGGGTGCCTAATTAACAATGTGACGCCGAGGCTGGCTTCGAGCGCGCGCACTTGTAGGCCCAGCGCGGTCTGCGCGATGTTTAAGTTGTGCGATGCCGAAGATATGCTCTCGCACTCCACAATCCGCGCAAAGTAGCGCAGCTGTTTCAAACTCACTTGTTCCGA
>Ga0302138_10001208_pt1 | contig 12553 bp, 7 predicted proteins | sample CBN3_321_MG_FD_203110 | JGI IMG/M metagenome (GOLD analysis project Ga0302138, IMG submission 203110) | Marine microbial communities from Western Arctic Ocean, Canada - CBN3_surface | ecosystem: Environmental > Aquatic > Marine > Oceanic | place: Canada: Western Arctic Ocean | collected 2017-09-15 | reverse complement strand
CATAAAATTTTACGGTAGCGCCTATTCATCTGTTTTTGTTTGGCTTCGATAACATCCATAAAACCAAAAATACCGAATTTTTTAAAAGATTTATCACGTGCTTCTTCAAAGGATAAGTTTGGTGTTTCTTGCCAAATACTTTCTATATCATTTGCTAAATGGTCTACCAATTCTGTTTGCACATCATAATGTTCTACAAAATGTTTTCTTGTGAATTTATAAAGTTCTTGTATTTGTATATTTGTTAACTTCATCTTACTCCAAACTAAATTTAGGATTCACCAAATGTTGCATTGTTCTTAAGAACTCTTGCATTTCTTCTAACTTATTGGCGGTTTCTTTGGTTCCAATTTCTGTAAGTTTATAATACTTTCGTAATCGATTTCCAACTTTTGCAACCTCTACATCTAGCAAGCCATCTGCTTCTAATTTGTGCAAGGCTGGGTACAATGCGCCTTCTGTAATGTGCAACTCGCCCTTGGTTAACTCTTTTACTTTTTGCGTAATTTCATAACCGTACATTTTATCATTACTCTCTAATAACCGTAAAATAATGGTTTGTAAAGAACCTTTGTATAATTTCTGATTTCCCATTTTTAGTCTGTAATCGTTAATTTATGCACTTATAATACTTTGTCGCAGTGCTAAAATCAACAAGATCAAATATACATCATTTTAAAATGCATAGAATTCTTATGTATAGAAAATCTTTAAAAAATGCTTTGGTTAAGTTTTCTTTAATTGTTTAGCGGGTGTCTGTATCTTTGGTAGCCTTGCAAACATAATTTTTTTGAATCGCTCTACTTGTATATTCAGATTCTTTGAAAAAGTTAAAAAGTTTAAAAACAGTTAAAATATACGTCAAAATAATTAGCTTTGTTTTTATAAAATCATCTCCAATGGATATAAAATTTCTTATTCCTGTCTTATTAGTAAGCACACTTCTTGTTTCTTGCAAAGAGGAAAACAATCAAAACAACAAAAACTTGAAATACCCAGAAACGCCTAAAAAACCAATTATAGATACACTTTTTGGAACTGCAGTTACAGACAATTATAGATGGTTAGAAGATGATCGCAGCAAAGAAACGGAAGCTTGGGTGCAAGCAGAAAATAAAATAACTTTCAATTATTTAAGTAAAATTCCTTACCGCGATCAATTAAAAGAGCGTTTGACCCAATTATGGAATTATGAAAAAGTAGGAACCCCCTACAAAGAAGGAGAATATACCTATTTTTCTAAGAATGATGGCTTGCAAAATCAGTCTGTGGTCTATCGGAAAAAGGAAGAAAGCGGCACTGAAGAAGTCTTCTTAGACCCCAACATGTTTTCTAAAGACGCCACCACATCTCTAGGATCTTTAAGTTTTTCTAAAGACGGTAAAACGGCAGCGTATTCAATTTCTGAAGGAGGTTCTGATTGGCGTAAAATAATTGTACTAGATGCGGTCAATAAAATAATAAAAGAAGATACTTTAAAAGATGTAAAATTCTCTGGAATTTCTTGGTACAAAAACGAAGGTTTTTATTACGCTAGTTATGACAAGCCGAAGGGAAGTGAACTGTCTGCAAAAACAGATCAACACAAATTATATTACCACAAACTAGGAACTTCACAAAAAGAAGATACTATTATTTTTGGTGAAAAAAAAGCTGAAAAACACAGATATGTAAGTGGTTATTTAACGGAAGACCATCGCTATTTAGTGATCTCGGCAGCGACCTCTACTTCAGGAAACAAGTTATTTATTAAGGATTTATCTGATAAAAACAGCGTTTTAAAACCAATTATAGCAACAGTAGAGAGCGATACTGGTGTTATAGACAACAGAGGTAGTACATTGTACTTACAAACAAATTTAAATGCCCCCAACCAAAAAATTGTAACGGTAGATGCCGCAAACCCTACCCCAGAAAATTGGGTGGATTTTATTCCTGAAACAAAAAATGTTCTACAGCCAACCACGGGTGCTGGTTATTTCTTTGCAGAATATATGGTAGATGCAGTTTCTAAAGTTTTACAATACAATTTTGAAGGTACCTTTATTCGAGAAATAAAGTTACCAGGTATAGGATCCTCTGCTGGTTTTGGAGGAAAGAAAGATGCCAAAAAATTGTACTTTTCATTTACAAATTACAATACACCAAGTTCGCTTTACCTATTCAATCCAAAAGAAGGAACCTACAGTCCCTATTGGAAACCTGTTGTTGATTTTAATTCTGATGGATATACAAGTTCACAGATTTTTTACACCTCAAAAGATGGAACCAAAATCCCGATGCTTATTTCACACAAAAAAGGGCTTGATTTAAATGGGAAAAACCCAACAATACTATACGGTTATGGTGGCTTCAATATTAGCCTAACGCCTTCTTTTAGCCTTGCCAATGCAGTTTGGATGGAACAAGGTGGTGTATATGCTGTTCCCAATTTAAGAGGTGGTGGCGAATATGGAAAAAAATGGCATGATGCAGGAACACAAATGAAAAAACAAAACGTTTTTGATGATTTTATCGCTGCAGCGGAATATTTAATTCAAGAAAAATATACTTCATCAGACTATTTGGCAATTCGTGGTGGTTCTAATGGTGGTCTTCTTGTGGGCGCAACTATGACGCAAAGACCCCATTTAATGCGGGTTGCTTTGCCAGCTGTTGGTGTTTTAGACATGTTGCGCTATCATACATTTACGGCAGGCGCAGGTTGGGCGTATGATTACGGAACTGCAGATGACAGCAAAGAAATGTTTGATTATTTAAAAGGATATTCGCCAGTACACAATGTAAAAAAAGGTATAAACTATCCTGCAACTTTAGTTACTACCGGAGATCATGATGATAGAGTTGTGCCAGCCCATAGTTTTAAATTTGCGGCAGAATTGCAAGAAAAACAAGCAGGAGAAGGCCCTGTTTTAATTAGAATAGAAACCAATGCTGGGCATGGTGCAGGAACACCTGTTGCCAAAACCATAGAACAGTATGCAGATATTTTCGGATTTACCTTATTTAATATGGGTTTTAAAGAATTGCCTAATCCGCCAAAGGCAAATATTAAATCTTAGTTTATAAGAGGTATATCCAATAAAAAAAACTGCTAAAAATAGCGGTTTTTTTTATGTTCTAAAAGTTAGGTCAGTGCTTTTTTTGTTTCTTTTTTAAAAAGATATGTGTTTAAATATTTTGCATCTCTTTGCACACCGCCTAAGGTCGCAGAGCCTCTCGTGTACAACCAAGGCAAGCCTAAAAAGTACAAGCCATCTATGGTTTTACTAATACCCCTGTGATTTTTGGGATAATTACTTTCATCTAGCTCAATGCCATCAATCCAACTAAAATTTGGTTTAAAACCAGTAGCCCAAACAATATTTTTTATGTCGCTTACTATTTGCTTTTCAAAAGTTATGCTTTGCGCATTGGCATCAAGCGTTCTACCAACACAGGTAATATTTTTTTTTTTAAATAGTGTTTTTACGTCTGTACCAATCACTGGTTGTCCTGTTTTACTAAGTATTTTACCAATCCAAGAATATTTATTGGCGGTTAAAAAACCTACTTTATGAAACCACCACCACAATGTTTTTCCTAAAATTTCTTGCGGAAGCGAAGTGATATTTGTGTTTCCTGAAAAATAAACCGGGGTATTGGTTTTAGAAATTTCACTTAAAATCTGCACTCCAGAATCTCCTGCACCCACCACCAAAGTAGCACCATGTTGCAACTGATCTGTACTTTTATAATGTTCGCTATGAATTTGAAAAACGTCTTTAGAAATCTTTAAATGACATGAAGGTGTAAATGGTTTATGAAACGGACCCGTAGCAATAAGTACGTTTTTTGCTTCAAACTCTTTTAAATTACTCTTTAATTTAAAAACCCCATTTTCCTTTTTTAAGGAGGTGATTTTATGGTTAAATTCTATTGGAATATTAAATGCAGCTACATAAGACTTTAAATAATCTGCAACCTCATATTTGTCTGCATAATATCCTTTCTCGTGCGGAAACTTTAAACCAGGTAAACTATTAAATTCAGAAGGTGTAAATAACTTTAAAGAATCCCATCTTTTTAACCAAGGGGCTCCTGTTTCAGTATTTGCATCTAACACTAAGTAATTTACATTTTGTTTGTGTAAATAATAGGCAATAGCCAAACCAGACTGCCCAGCCCCTATAATAATATAATCTTTCATGCAGTGTTTTGTGGCCGCAAAACTAACTAATTTAAAAGAGCTTTTCATAAATTATAGGATTAGTTCGTTTAAATATCCGTTTTCAAGGTTTATCCTATTTGGTTCAAAATTAGAATACTTTTAAATTTAGAAAAGATAAAACCGACACTTTTTTATCGGTTTTTTTTATAAACCTCGTCTTTACTTATAACAACAGAAGAGAAACTAAGATTTTTTATAAATTGCTGCCTTCGCAGGAGTGATAAGAATACCCTATTTTTGTGCCATGTTAAAAGTTACTTCTATTTCATTTGGATATACAAAAAAGAAAACCGTTTTAGATAATTTCAACTTCTCACTAAAAGAAGGAGAACACTTATGTGTAATGGGAGAAAGTGGCTGCGGTAAATCGACACTTTTAAAAGCTATTTACGGTTTATTAAATTTAAAAAAAGGAGAAATTTACTGGAAAGAAAATAAGGTTTTAGGACCAAAGTTTAACCTAGTGCCAGGAATGGATTTCTTTAAATATGTGGCGCAAGATTTTGATTTGATGCCGTATATTTCTGTAGCAGAGAATATTAAAAAATTTCTTTCTCGTTTCTATCCCGAAGAAAGCGAAGCACGAACACAAGAATTACTAGACGTTATTGAAATGAAAGCCTTTGAAAATACGAAGGTTAAAAACTTAAGTGGCGGTCAAAAACAACGTGTAGCCATTGCAAGGGCATTGGCAAATGAACCCGAATTACTGCTTTTAGATGAGCCATTCGGACAAATAGACAACTTCAAAAAAAACTCTTTAAGAAGAAAATTGTTTGCCTATCTAAAAGAAAAAAATATTGCATGTATTGTTGCTACACATGATAAAAATGATGCATTGTCTTTTGCGGATAGCTTATTAATTATTCGCAATAATAAAATATTGGTAAATAATACACCTATAGAAATTTATAAAAACCCAAAAAACAAATACATTGCCGCTTTGTTTGATGATGTAAATGATATTGTTTTGAACGAAGAAAAAGTACTCTTATATCCGCATCAAATTAAGGTTGTAGAAAATTTAGCAACAAATACTGCGCTTCTTGTAACAACAGCAACCGTTTTAAATTCTTATTTTAAAGGTGCTTATTGGTTAATTGAAGCTGTATTTGAGAACCAAGTGGTCTTTTTAAATCATAATGCAGATTTAGAAAAAAACAAAGCAATACATATCTCTTTTACTTTAAAATAATTTTTTCTTTTTTATATTAAGAAAAAACATATATTTAAAGCTATCCCTAACTTTTATTAGAGTACGTTAATAGGGCGTACTGCATTGATTTAAAAATGGAACAAAAGTTCCTGTTATCTGGAAATAGAATACTATAAACAGGCGTTTTTTGATGATTTTAAAACATCTGTTTTCGATAAGACAACTTTCATTTGAAAAATTCAGACAATTGCTGTCCTGCCTTTTCCATTTCTAACTGTAACATTGCACGGCCCGTTTCGTGCTTATCTCCTGCAGAACTCTTTGTCTCTGAAGCTAGTGCCTTTTGATTCGAAGAAATCACATCTGCTACCGTTTTTAAACGCTTATTTACAAATACTTCACAACAGTCAAGCAACACTTCTTTAATTTTTAATTGTAACATATTTCATCTTAATATTCACATTGTCTGAAAACACCAAAGTCTCTTCTGTTTAGAGTAAAATCAGTCAAAAATATTACTGTGGTTTTAGAGGAGGTTACATTTAATGTGGTTTCTTGTACTAATATTCTACAGAAATTATTTTTTTCAATAGAATGTTTTTACTAGAACTTCCTATTTGAATTTCAAAATCGCCTGGTTCAACAGCATAGGTTTGTTTTGTAGCGTCATAATAACGTAAGTCTTTACTTACATTTAGTTTAAATTCTACCATTTTTTTTTCTCCTTTTTTTAATGAAATACGTTTAAATCCTCTAAGTTGCTTAAGTGGCATCCATGTGGTCGATTCGATATCTTTAATATATAACTGAACGACTTCTTCACCATCCAATTCTCCACTGTTTTTAACATGAATGGTAACAAATAATTCATCCGTATTGTTTAATCTTGTTTTACTCACTGTTAAATCAGAGTATTTAAACTTTGTATAACTTATACCATGACCAAACGGGTACAGAGCGTCTCCATTATAATACCTGTAAGTAAATCCATTGCCAGCCCGCATGTTATAATCTTCAAAATCAGCTAGTTCATTCGTTGAAGAATAAAAAGTAACAGGGAGTCTACCAGCTGGATTATAATTCCCAAATAAAACATCTGCTACTGCATCACCACCCCTTTGACCAGGGTACCAAGCAGCTAAAATAGCATCAAGTTCTTGTTCCAAACCATTAAATGAAATAGCACTTCCTGCAAGTAAAACAAATACAACTGGTGTGCCAGTTTTATTAATAGCTTTCAGAGCATTTAGCTGAATTTCAGGAAGTTCAATTTTTGTTCGGTCGCCTCCAAAGAAGCCTTCAACTCCGTTTTTCGATCTCATTTCGTTGCTTTCCTCTCCCTCCCAAGTCGCATCTAATCCACCTACAAATATAACAACATCAGCAGATTCAATATCTTTTAAAATCCTTTCAGAAAGTACTAAAGAATCTTTATTTTGGTTTGTAACCAACGAAACTCCTTTATGATATATTACCTCAATTTCTGGTCCAGATTCAGCTTTTATTCCATTTATAACAGTTACTGGATTAGAAGCTGTTCCATAGTAATTACCTCTTAAAGCATTAATATTATCCGCATTAGGTCCAATCACAGCTATCTTTTTAATACGGTTTTTATTTAACGGAAGGATACCATCATTTTTTATTAAAGTCATAGATTTCTGAGCCATCTTTAGGGCTAAATTATCATGTGCTTTACTGTTATTTATCTCATACGGAATTTGAGCATATGGCACCTGTTGTGATGGGTCAAACATCCCTAGTTTCATTCTCGCTAACATCAATCGATATACAGAAAGGTCTATTTCTTTAATCCCAATTATCCCTTGGGCCACAGCTGTTTTTAAGGTTCTTTGATACACGCTGCCGCAATTTAGATCACAACCTCTTCGGATCCCTAATGCAGCTGCCTCTTCTTGTGTGTTAACAATTTTATGATTTTCATATATGTCATTTATAGCGCCACAATCCGAAACAACATACCCTTCAAACCCCCATTGCCTTCTAAGAATATCGTTTAAAAGCATCCAACTGGCACTAGCAGACTCACCGTCCACACGATTATAAGCACCCATTACAGAATAGGCTTTCGCATCTACAATTAGATCTTCAAATGCAGGTAAATAAGTTTCCCACAAATCCCGCTTTGAAGGAAGTACGTTAAAGCTATGTCTGTTAGATTCTGGTCCATTATGTACTGCAAAATGCTTAGCTGTTGATACAAGTTTCAAATATTTAGAATCATTTCCCTGTAAACCTTTTACAAATTGCATACCCATTTGTCCAGTTAAGTACGGATCTTCTCCGTAAGTTTCATGTCCTCTTCCCCAACGAGGGTCTCTAAAGATATTTACATTAGGTGACCAAAATGTAAGCCCTGTATATATTTTATAATTTTTGTTTCTTTGTGCTTCGTGATGTTTTGCTCTAGCTTCATCACTTATAACATTGGCTACCTCTCTCATTGTACCAGTATCAAAAGAGGCTGCCATTCCAATGGCTTGTGGAAAAACAGTTGCAATTCCAGCTCGAGCAACACCATGTAGACATTCATTCCACCAATGGTACTCCTGTATATTTAAGCGTGGAATGGCAGGTGCTCCTGCTCCTAACTGTGATATTTTTTCTTCTAAAGTCATTTGTGCAACTAAATCTGTTGCTCTTGTTTCAAAATCTAAAGACAAGTTAGAGTACTTTTCAATAACGGCTTCTTGAGCATTACTGCACACACTGAGTAATGATACAGAAAAAAATAAAATTAACAAGTTAGGTTTCATTTTTAGTTTTTTTTTAAATTTATACTATTTGAGTTAATTTTATGATTAATTACAAATTAAGTTCTGCTTAATTTATATAATTATTTATTATTTTTATAAAAAACACGGGCTTTGTGGTTCTTTATTTCTTATTTAATTAAAAATTAAAATCGATTTATAAAAATCCATTTAATATAATGATTTTGTAATACTAATTTTTATATAATTATTTTTCAATCAATTCAAAAATTGCTTGAAGGTTCGTTCAAACTAATACAAAAATTATAATCATCGCTAAAAAAATGATTATATTCTTATTTTAAAAAATATTTCATTAACTTAGATTTGATATTATAATAAAAAATGATAAAAATTTTTGCCCCATTATTATATGTTAGTTTAATTTTAATTCCTATTGCAGGAAACTCTCAAGGAATTCGCTTTAATTCTAGCGCAAGTTCTATTGTTGAAAGAACCTCATACAACGTTTTTGTCCACGATCAGCCAAAGTTTTCAGGTAGTTTTAGTATTGAGTTTGATTTATCTATTATAGATTCAAAAGTATTTGGATATGTTTTAAATATAAAAGATAAAGATAATCCAATTTCATATTCATTAGCATATATCGATAATACTGGTGGTAATGGAGAACTTAAGCTAAATCTAGATGGGGTTAAAAAACTACTTTCAGTTCCCATAGAAAACGAACTTATAGGATCAAGAAAATGGATGAAAATAGTTTTAAATTTTAATTCTATATCAAAAAAAATTACACTTAAAGTTAATGATAAGATATTTTCATCCATAGAAAATGAATTTAATAACACAATCGTTCCTGAAATTCACTTTGGAAAACATGGAAGTGTCATCGATGTTCCTTTAATGGCTATTAAAGATCTTATTATTACAAACAAAAAGCAGAGAACTCTATTTAATTTCAATGAAAGTAATGGAAATGATGTTTACGATTCTAATGGAGATCTTTTTGGAGATGTTGATCATCCAAATTGGTTAATCACAGAGTCTTATCATTGGAAATTAATAAGTGAAAAAGCTTTTAACAAAGTTACTTCTGTAACTTTTGATGAAAACAACAATCGGTTTATTTATCAAAATACAGACACATTAAGCTTTTATGACCACACAAATAATAAGAACTCTTTTTATAGTTTTAAAAACACATTAACGGTTCCCATGCGACTTGGAACTAGTTTCTTAGATCCAAATGAAAATAAATTATATATTTATGAACTGTCTGATGTTTTAAATGGAAAATCGACAATTGCATCGATTGATTTAAAGACTCCAGAGTATTGGACTAAAAACAGTTCTCTTAAACTATCTCAACAAAGACATCATCACAATGGATTCTTTAATCATAAATCAAATAAGTATCTAATATTTGGTGGCTATGGCAACCAAAGGTTCACGAATGCTTTTAACTCTTACGATATTAAAAATGACAACTGGGAGCCCGTGACATTTACAGGTGACATTATTTCTCCTAGATTTTTTGCTGGAATGACTCATATTGGGAATCAAAACTTATTATTATTTGGAGGACAAGGAAATGAGACAGGAGAACAAAGTATAGGTAAAACGTATTATTATGATTGTTATAAAATTAATCTAAAAACAAATAACATACAGAAACTTTGGGATGTTAAGCAAGAAAATACCAAAATGGTTTCTGCAAGGAATATGGTTCTTAGCAAAGACTCAACCTCGTTTTACACTATTGGCTATTCAGAATATAATCCTTCTACTTTTTTACAATTATATAACTATTCCATTAAAGATGGTAGTCACAAAATATTTGGAGACTCAATTCCTATGATTTCTGAAAAGATTCGGACTAATGCAAATTTATACCTAAACAATTCAACGAATCAATTTTTTTGTGTTACTCAAGAATTTGAAGAAGATGGATCAAATAAAATAAATATCTATTCATTAAATGACCAACCCGTTTCTAAAGATAATATATATATTATAGAAAAAAAATCGAGTTCAAATATTGTTTTTACACTTATAATACTTCTATTTATGTCAGGAGTGTTGTACTACTTAAAATATTTAAATAAAAAAAGAAAAAAGAAAAAAAATGAATTCAAAGCTCAAGTTCAAAATATATTAAAACCTCAAAAAGGAAATACAATAGAAATAAAATCCAACTCTACTTTTTTGTTTGGTAGTTTTAGAGTAATTGATAAAAATAAAAAAGATATTTCATACCTATTTAGCCCGAAGATTAGACAGCTGTTTTTACTATTACTTTTTAGCAGCAAACAAAAAGGTGTTTCGGGATTAACATCTGAAAGAATCCACTCTACCCTTTGGCCAGATAGTACCCCACAAAAGGCTAAAAATTTAAAAAATGTAATTATCAGTCAATTAAGAAACATACTGAAAGATGTAGATGGTTTGGAGCTCATCTACTCTAGGAGTCGATTTTTTATGGAGATAGAAGATGAATTTTATTGTGATTATTTTAATTTTTCGGCTCAATTGGAGTCTTTAAGAGATGATTTACTTGATTATAATTCATTAAACGAATTGACTAATTTAATTAGTCCAGGAAAATTTTTATTATCAATTAATGATGAATGTTTTGATAAAATAAAGAAAAACTTTGAGTATGAAATTTTAAAAATTATTCCAAACCAACTGAAGCGGATGTATACTAATAAAGATTACTCACCTATCATCCCTCTTACAGAAATTTTATTTAATATTGATTCGTTAAATGAAACTGCCTTTTATTATCGAATCCACACCCTTCATGACATGGATTTGACGCTAAAGGCAAAAAAACAGTTTAATGATTATATTATTAGATATAATAAAATCATGGGAGACAACTTTCCAGGCACCTACAAAGATGTTATTAAGCAAATACCTGATGAATTAATCTAAGCCCAATAAACGTAAAAAAAATCTTGTTAAACGTCAGTTATTTAACTTTGATGTTTATCTGTTCTGACACTCCATCTGAAGCATTCCCTACGTAAATCGTATAGCTTCCCTTTTCTAAATTCCAACTAGAAATAGATTCATCATAAAAAGATAAATCAGATACATTTATAGTAATTATTTCGCTCGTTTGGTTTCCGGCTCTTAAGTAAGTTTTCTTAAAACCCTTAAGCTCTTTTAAGGCTCTCAGTACATTAGAATTTGACATTCCAACATATACCTGAACAACTTCAGCTCCATCCTTACTTCCTGTATTTTTCAAATTATATATGATATTTATACTATCACTAGCTGTATAAATTTTCTTATCAGATTTAATATCTGTGATTTTAAAGGATGAGTATGACAATCCATGTCCAAATGAAAATAATGGTTTAATATTTTTAGTGTCGTGCCATCTGTACCCCACTAAAATACCCTCTTTATAATATTGTGTTTCACCATCTCCAGGATAGGATAATTCACCAAAAAAATGAGCCGAATTATCGGTTAATTTAACAGGAAAAGAAAATGGAAGTTTTCCAGATGGATTCGCATCACCACTAATAATATCTGCAATTGCATTTCCAGCTTCACTCCCTAAGTACCAAGTTTGCAGTACAGCCTTAACGTCAGAAATCCAAGGCATGCTAACAGCGTTTCCACTTACTAATAAAACCCCAATGTTTGGATTTACTTTCTGCAACTCACTAATTAAATAATCTTGATTGTATGGAAGCTTTAGTTCTTCGCGATCTGCGGCTTCACAATCTTGGCCTCTATTTTTATTTAGGCCTCCTATGAAAAGTACTACATCTGCTGAAGAGGCTGTTAATAAAGCATCTTTAATAAGTGATTTAGGGTTTTGATTTGAATCTTCTGATGTATATCCTTTTGAGAAAATTATAGAGGCGTTCTTAAAACGTTTTTGTAAACCTTTAAGAGGCGATATTTCATAATTAGCTTTTAACTCTGAAGAACCACCCCCAGTAGTCATAGACTTAACAGCATTTTCACCAATCACAGCAATCGTTAATTTCTTAGCTGGATTTAAAGGGAAAAAATCCTCTTTATTTTTCAAAAGAACAACCCCTTCTATAGCTACTTGACGTGCCACCTGACTGTGTTCAATATTATTTATTTTACCTAATGGCCGACTTGTATCCAATGTGGTACGCATCATCAAACGGAGAATTCTTCGCACTTTATCATTCAAAATACGCTCGTCAATCTCACCACTTTTTACTAATTCCAAAAAGGTTGTGCCAAGAAAATTAGCATCAAAAGCCTCTCTAGGCGATGTTTTCGTATTTATTGGAGACCCCATTTCTATGTCAAGTCCGTTGAGAACCGCCTCTTTAGTGCTGTGTGTACCACCCCAGTCAGAAATCACAACCCCATCAAAACTCCAGTCTGTCTTGAGGATTTTATTTAAAAGAAGTTCGTGATGGCTGCAATGCTGCCCCCTAAATTGATTGT
>Ga0302138_10001206_pt1 | contig 12578 bp, 10 predicted proteins | sample CBN3_321_MG_FD_203110 | JGI IMG/M metagenome (GOLD analysis project Ga0302138, IMG submission 203110) | Marine microbial communities from Western Arctic Ocean, Canada - CBN3_surface | ecosystem: Environmental > Aquatic > Marine > Oceanic | place: Canada: Western Arctic Ocean | collected 2017-09-15 | reverse complement strand
CGGGAGATCAAGGCAAAACAAGTAACTTAAATGGTTTACAGCAAGTTTCAAATATTCAAAAAAAGATTGTTCCTGAAGTTGGTCATACTACTTTTAGACCTCCGTACACTCCCGTAACAATCGGAACTCTTGTTGGAAGGGAAGTTGGTAATCATTTTCAACCAACTAGAAAAACTCCTACTCATAAATGGCATGATGAAAATAATGCAGTGTATACGAATGCAGGTTTATGGTTAAGACCTCGTTACTATCCTAGAGGCAATGAGACTATGTTTGAAGCCGTTAATCGTGAGGCATTAAATGTTAGAAAAAATGTTGGGATTTGTGACGTTACATCATTGGGTAAAATTGATATCAAAGGACCTGACTCAGCAGAACTTTTAAACAGAGTTTATACTAATGCATGGATGAAACTTCCTATTGGAAAAGCCAGATACGGAGTGATGTTAAGGGAAGACGGAATGGTATTTGACGATGGCACAACAACTAGACTGTCAGAAAATCATTTTCATATGACTACCACAACCGCACAAGCAGCCAATGTACTATCTCATTTGGAATTTTATTTGCAGGTAGTATGGCCAGAATTAAAAGTCAATGTAGTTTCTTCAACAGAGCAATTTTCTGGAGCAGCCGTTGCAGGACCTAAATCAAGAGACTTAATGAAAAAACTTTTTCCAAATATTGATTTTTCAACTGAAAATTTTCCTTTTATGGGTGTTAAGGAAGCTGAAATAGCTGGAGTTAAAGCGAAGATCTATAGAATATCCTTTTCAGGTGAACTTGCGTATGAAGTAAATGTTGATTCAAACTACGGATTATTTATGTGGAGTGAAATCGTAAAAGCTGGAGAAGAATTTGGTATTCAGCCATATGGAACAGAAGCTTTAGCTACTTTAAGAATTGAAATGGGGCATGTTTCTGGACCAGAACTTGATGGAAGGGCTGTTCCTTATGATATTGGTTTACATGGTATGGTAAGTCAAAAAAAAGATTTTATAGGCAAAAGATCTTTAGAAAAATCAGCTTTCAATAATCCCGAAAGACAAACTCTAGTAGGTTTAGTTCCTATTGATAAGAAAACTAAAATACCTGAGGGTTCTCACTTAGTTGAAGACGATAAGGCTAAGTTACCTAATCCTAAATTAGGTCATGTTTCTTCATCTTGTTGGAGTGTAGAATACGATAATCCTTTTTCTATAGCTGTATTAAAAGATGGTAAAAATAAAATTGGTAAAAAGCTATTTGCTGTATCTCCTTTGAAAAATATTTCTGTTGCTGTTGAGGTTGTATCACCTCACTATGTTGATCCTAAAGGTGAAAGGGTTAGAGCTTAATGACTAAACAAAATATAATTTTATCTGCATTACATAACGATCATCAAATAGGAAATTTTGGAGATTATCAAAATAAAGAAAAACAAAATTTAGTTACAGTCAGGGAATTGAAAAATCTTTCAATTTTTCAAATAGCAAAATTTAAAAACAGTAATGTTAAAACGGACTCAATTAAAATAGATGGTCTTGATTTTCCCCAAACTTATCAGACAGTAAATTATAACAATGAAACTAGAATTTTATGGACTGGCCCTGATATTTGTATGGTCGTATCTTCAGATAAAAATATAAAAGATAAAATTGAACAAGGTGTTAATGAGGAAGATTTTGCTACAACTGATTTATCTCATTCTAGAGCAGGTATAGAGATTTCAGGAAAACATTCAATAGATGTACTTAAAAAGGGAACTCCTTTAAACCTCAATAGTTCAGAATTTAAAAAAAATAATTGTGCCAATTCATCATATAATGGTATCAGTTTTATGGTTGATTTTACTGATGATGAAAATCATACATTCAGACTCTTTTGCCTTAGAAGTTTTGGTGGTTCTTTTTATCATAGTATTACTGATGCAGCTTTAGAGTATGGTTATGTTGGGGTATGAATAGTGTGTGGCATAGTCGGTATATATTTAAAAAATAAAAAACTTTCAAAAGATCTAGGTAAATATCTAACAGGTATGATGCAAGGTATGGCTACTCGCGGTCCAGACAGCGCGGGATTTGCTATTTACTCTGAAAATAAAAAATCTAAGGAATTTAAATATTCGCTTTGTCTTCTTAATCATTATTCTTTTAATTCATTTAAAAAAATAATTACAAAAAAATTTAAAAAATTAAAGCTTAAGCAACATTCCGATCATGTTGTATTAATTTCTGATGTAGAACCTAAAAAAATAATTTCTTTTATATCTTCAGAATTTAAAGATGTATCTTTAGTGGGCTATGGAAAATCCATCGAAATTTTTAAACAAGTTGGTAATCCTAATGAGGTTATAAAAAATTTTCAGTTAGATAAATTTTCCGGTACTCATGCTATTGGTCATACAAGAATGGCTACAGAAAGTGCCATTACAACAAATGGCTCTCACCCTTATTCCACAGGCCAAGATGAATGCTTAGTTCATAATGGCTCTCTTTCTAATCATAATAATTTACGAAGAAAACTTTTAAAACAAGGACAATCCTTTGATTCTGAAAATGATACAGAGGTTGCGGCTGGTTATGTTTCAAATAGTTTGTCTAAAAAAAAATCTCTCAAAGAAACTTTAGTGAATGGATTAAAAGATTTAGATGGTTTTTATACTTTTATTGCAGGAACAAGAAATGGTTTTGCGATTGTTAGAGATGAAATTGCATGTAAGCCTGCAGTAATTGCTGAGACTAAAGATTATGTAGCTATTGCATCTGAGTTTCAAGCTATGGCTCATCTACCAGGAGTCAATACTGCAAAAATTTTTGAACCAGAGCCAGGAGTTGTTTATTCATGGGGGAGTTAATTAAACTAGATTTAAAGAAAAAGACGTTAAGAGAAGTTAATGATCTTTTGCAAAACTTAGATCCTAAATCTAACTTAAGAAATTATTTAGTTTCAAATCCAACTGGAAATCATGCGGTTTGTGCAGGATTAAAAGATGAAATGGAAGTTTTAATAAAAGGCCATGTTGGCTATTATTGTGCAGGTATGAATCAAAAAGCACTCATTACTATAGAAGGCAATGTAGGTACTGGTGTTGCTGAAAATATGATGTCAGGTACTGTTCATGTAAAAGGTAACGCTTCACAATCTGCTGGTGCTACAGCACATGGCGGTACCCTTATCGTAGATGGTAATACGAGTTCCAGATGTGGTATTTCTATGAAAGGGATTGACATTATAGTAAAAGGATCTGTTGGACATATGTCTGCATTTATGGCTCAAGCTGGCAATATGGTTGTTTGTGGAGATGCGGGTGAAGCTTTAGGCGATAGTATTTATGAGGCTAAATTATTTGTAAGGGGTTTCGTGAAATCTCTTGGCGCAGATTGTGAAGAAAAAAAAATGAATAAAAAAGATCTTGAAACTCTTAATTCATTATTAAAAAAAGCTAATATAAATAATTTTGATGCTAAGGATTTTAAAATGTATGGATCTGCTAGAAAATTATATAACTTCAACATAGATAATGTGTCAGAATATTAAAAAATGAGTGATAAATTTAAAACAACCCCTCGTCAATCTTGGACATTTGATGAGTATACCAATTCAGAAATAAGAAGAGCTGCCGAAACAGGTATATATGATATTAGAGGAGGTGGTTCTAAAAGAAAACTTCCTCATTTTGACGATTTACTTTTTTTAGGAGCCTCTATGTCTAGATATCCTTACGAAGGCTATAGAGAATCTTGCAATACAAAAGTAAAGTTAGGAACTAGGTATGCTAAAATTCCTCTACATCTTGATATCCCAATAACTATTGCCGGTATGAGTTTTGGCGCATTATCTGGTCCTGCTAAAGAGGCATTAGGAAGAGGTGCTAGTATAGCTGGAACTTCAACTACAACAGGGGATGGAGGTATGACACCGGAAGAAAGAGGTCAGTCTAAGCATTTAGTTTATCAATTACTTCCATCAAGATATGGAATGAACCCTGATGATTTAAGAAAAGCTGATGCTATTGAAGTTGTAATTGGTCAAGGAGCTAAACCTGGTGGCGGCGGAATGCTTTTAGGTCAAAAAATAAGTGACAGAGTTGCTGAAATGAGAACTCTTCCTAAAGGTATTGATCAAAGGTCTGCTTGTAGACATCCTGATTGGACTGGACCTGATGATTTGGAAATTAAAATATTAGAACTAAGAGAAATTACAGGTTGGAAAGTTCCTATATTTGTAAAAATAGCAGGTTCAAGACCTTATTACGATACGGCATTAGCTGTCAAAGCGGGAGCTGATGTTGTCGTTCTTGATGGTATGCAAGGTGGAACAGCAGCAACTCAAGAGGTTTTTATTGAAAATGTTGGTCAACCTACATTAGCTTGTATAAGACCTGCTGTCCAAGCGTTACAAGATTTAGACATGCATAGAGAAGTACAATTAATAGTTTCTGGAGGAATTAGAAATGGAGCTGATGTAGCAAAAGCTATGGCATTAGGTGCTGACGCTGTATCAATTGGTTCTGCTGCTCTTATCGCTCTTGGCGACAATGACCCGAAATGGCAAGCTGAATATAAAAAACTTGGCACAACTGCTGGAGCATATGACGATTGGCATGAAGGTAGGGATCCTGCCGGAATTACCACTCAAGATCCAAAACTTATGAAAAGGTTTGATCCTGTAGCAGGAGGAAAAAGACTTTCTAATTATTTAAAAGTTATGACTTTAGAGGCTCAAACTATTGCGAGGGCATGTGGTAAAAATGATTTACATAACCTTGAACCTGAAGATTTATGTGCTCTAACTGTTGAAGCTGCAGCAATGGCAGGGGTACCTTTATCTGGAACTAGCTGGATACCAGGTAGTAAATTCTAATAATTAGATTTTTTATTATTATAAGATCGATCCAAATTAGATTGGATAAAAAGGATTTTTAATATAATTTCATAATGTGGAACAGAATAAGTATATTAATAAATCTCTAGAGAAATCTTTTAGGATTTTAGAAATACTATCTCAATCTGTTTTCCCATTAAAGGCAAGTTCCATCTCTAGAAAAGCTACAATATCTAGAACAACAACATTTAGACTTTTATCTGTTTTAAATCAGTTGGGTTATATACATAAAAATACATCAACTAACACATATACAATGGGGCACAAGGCTTTTCAATTTGGAGAAATTTCAGATTATCTTCAATCTATATCTGAAGAATCAAAAGATATTTTAAACGATGTCTCAAAAACCACAGGGTTAATTACTTATTTGGCTATGCTTGAAGGTCCTCAAATTGTTCACTCAGATAAGATTTCATCAAACAATGACAGTGGAAATTTTAGAACTTTTCGTATGAGATTGGACGCTCACTGTTGTGCTATTGGTAAAGTTATTCTAGCTTACAGACCAGATAATGAAATATCTTTAATATACAAAAGTTATAATTTTTACCCTCACACAAATCATACTATAGCAAATATCCAGTCACTTAAAAAAGAATTGAATCAGATTCGAAAGCAGGGTTACTCACTTAATCACGCAGAGACTTTTGATAACGTATACGGTGTAGGCGTTGCAATTTTAGATCATGAAAAAAGATCATTTGCCGGAATTTCTTTTTCTGGAAGTAAGTCTTTAATGTCCCCAAAACTATTAGAGGACTATATAAAAATACTGCAATCTGCCTCTATTAAAATTTCTAATTTAATTGTTGATAAGTAGTATTTTAACCCATAAATAATGTTTCATATTATGAAACATGATATGTTTTTCCTTCTATAGTCATTAGAAGATATCTTATAAATCGGAGGAGTTATGAGCATACCAACAAAATGTGATTACCTAATAATAGGAGCAGGTATTCATGGTCTAAGTACAGCCTGGCATCTATGTCAAAAGCTGGCTAAGAAAGGCCAATTAAAAGAAAATTCAGTTGTAGTTTTAGAAAAATCTCAAGTAGCTTCAGGTGCAAGCGGTGTAGCTTGCGGTATTGTTAGAAATAACTATTACCAACCAGCAATGAGACATCTAATGGATCATTCAGTGAAAGTCTGGAATGCTAATGCTGAAGCTCTGACTTATAAGCCAGTAGGATATATGCAGATCAATTCTCAGTTAATGCATGAAGGTATGTCTGAAGTTTATCATCAACAAAAAGAAATAGGTTTTGAATCCGATTTCATCGAAGGTGAAGCGGATTGTAATAAATACATGAAAGAACTTTTGCCGGATTGGCAAGCTCAAGGAATAACTTCCGTTCTTCATGAAAAGAAAACGGGCTATGGTGCTAACAGGGGAGCTATTGAAGGTTTTCATAAATTAGCAGTTAGTGCGGGTGCAAAAATTTGTGAAGGGGTCACAGTAACTTCTTTAAATACATCTAGTGGCAGTCAGGCTATTAAGTCAGTTGAAACTAGTGAAGGTACGATTGAATGTGATCAAGTAGTGGTTGCTGCAGGACCATGGGTTAGAAATTTCTGGGAAATGTTAGATTTACCAAAAACAATAAAAATAAAAAAACCAGACGGTTCATTTACAGACGATTTAAAAATGTGGTCATATATGGCTTTAGAAGAAGGTGAGCTAGATGTAGATCCTTATTCTTATAAAACTGCTAAAGGAACTGAATACCCTGTTATTCATGTAGATACAGAGGCGACTCTTATTTCTGATAAAAATGGACATGTAATTCATGAAAATGAAATGTGGGGTTTTTATTATAAGCCAGATATTTATAGAGCTGGTATTCAAGGAGGTTCCTCTCCTTATGATGTTACTAAGGCCAACGAAGATGTTTCTTTAGATCCTTATGGTCATGATTCAAATGAATTTCAACCTAGGGAATCTTTTGAAGATAAGTTCACTTCAGCTCTTGCTTTTTGTCAAAAGCAATTTGTAGGCTGTCACACTAAGTATAAAAAACAAAAAGCTGGAGGTATTGGTTGTGTAACGCCAGATCGATTCCCGGTTTTTGATCAATACAGAGAAAATGTTTACATTATTGCTGATGCTAACCATGGTTATAAGATGGCTGGTATTGGCGATTTAGTCTCTGATGAACTACTAGGTGGAAAATCTGATATTTTAGAACCTTTCAGATTTTCTAGATATGAACAAGGGAAATTACATCCGGTCTCTAAGAGTCCGTTCCCATGGAGTTGATGTAAAGGGGGAGGTAAGGAATATGACCGCACTAGAAACATACGTTGCTGATAAAGAAAGAAATGAGAACGTAAAAAAAGTAAGAAGTAAGATTAATGAACTTGGTATTGAGTATATTTATTTTCAATTCATTTCTGTAACAGGAAGAATTGTTGGAAAAGGCTACCCTGCTGATCATTGGGAAACAGTTGCTCAAAAAGGATTTCAATTAGTTTATGGATCAACAGCAAATTTATTTACAAATAGGCATGGTAATTATATTGGATATGGCCCTGAAGCACATGAGTTAGTAGGAATTCCTGACCCAGAAACTTTTATGCAACTTCCTTGGGATAAAAGAATAGCTAGGGTTTTTTGTACTTGTTTTAGAAATAGAGAAGAGGATGAGGATCCGGGAGGCTTCTTAACCTCTGATTGTCGTGGTAACTTAAGAAGACACCATCAAGAATTTAAAGATAAACATGGTCTTGAATTAAGAGCTGGAACTGAACCTGAAATGATGTGGTTAACTAAAAATGAAGACGGAACACCTACGGGTGCTGGTTTTTCAAAACCTTATTGTTATCACATTGATCAATTTGAGTCTCTAAGACCAGTCTATATGAAGGTTATCGAATATTCTCGTAAAATGGGTCTTGATATCATTCAAGGTGATCATGAAGATGCTCCAGGTCAATTAGAACTTAATTTTAACTATGATGATGTTTTAAGAAATGCGGACAGACTTTCTACTTATAGGCAGATTTGCGCTCAAGTTGCTAGAGAATTTAATCTAATAGCATGTTTCTTATCAAAGCCTTTTGTTGGAGTTTCTGCATCTGGTTGTCATACAAATATCTCATTATGGAAAGAAGGAAATGATGAAATTATTCCATGTGGAAATGATGTGAAAGCTCTCCCTGGTATGGAGCAAGTCTACCATCATAGAAGAGGTGGAGAGAATGTATTTATGCCCGATACTGATGATAGAAAAATTCCAGGTAAAATTGGTTTACAAGCAATTGGCGGAGTCATGGAACATCTTCCGGCTCTTACTGCAATTGGTTCATCAACGGTTAATTCCTATAGAAGATTATGGGATGCAGGTTTCTGGGCACCGGTTTACGCTGATTGGGGTTTTCAAAATAGAACTTGTGGATTAAGAGTTTCTGCTCCCGGTAGATTTGAATACCGTTCAGTAGACTCAGCTCATAATCCTTATCTAATGGGATCAGGATTACTTAAAGCCTTTGATCATGGAATAAATGATAAAATGGATCCAGGTAAACCAGAGCAAGCAAATATGTATGAAGCAAATGCTGGCAAAGAGAAACTACCAATGACATTAGGTGATGCTCTAGACAAACTTTCTAAAGATAAAGTTATTCAGGATGCAATGCCGGGCGATATGCTAAGAGTCTTTACCGAGTATAAGACAGATGAGTGGGAAGAATTTCTTGCTACTCCAACTCAGTGGGATCTTGACAAATATTTGGATTGCCTACCATAGAAACAATTATAAGGAGAAAAACGAAATGTGTGGAATAGCCGGAGTAATTAATAGAAAGAAGACTGTAAATGTTGGCGAACAGATGAGGTTGATGCTTCAGGGTATAAAACATAGAGGACCTGATTCAACTGGTTACGCTATGTATGGTGCTCCCTTAAAAACAGGCTTTATTATAAGATTTAAAGTATCTGAAAATTCAGCTGAAAAAAACGGATCATCAAAATCAGAAGACCCGTCAGTTCTTTTAGATCGTAAAAAACAAGTGGATGTGATTATGAAAAAACATGGAGCTAAGATTTTAAAACAATCTTCAAGCACTCCCTACGCATTTCGTTATGAATTTACATATAAAAGTGATGACCTAGAGGCATTAGCTAAAGATATAGAAACAGTACAAAATACTGAGATCTTATCTATAGGCAAAGGTCTTGAATTAATCAAAGATTTAGGCGATGCAACTAAAGTTGCTGATCAGTATGGCTTAAATAAATTTATGGGAACTCATGGAATTGGACACACTAGAATGGCAACTGAATCTGATGTTGATATTAAGTCAGCTCATCCCTACTGGGCATTTCCCTATCAAGACGTTGCTGTTGTGCATAATGGTCAATTAACTAATTACTGGGGTAATAGAAGAATACTTGAGAGAAATGGTTATCGATTTAATTCTAACTGTGATTCAGAAATTATAGCTGTCTATATTGCTGATAAAATGTCAAAAGGCATTAATTTAGAAAAGGCAATGAATGATAGTTTAGATGAGCTAGATGGTGTTTTCACTTATATTGTTTCAACTAAAGACCAACTAGGAATGGCCAAAGATCATATGGCTGCAAAACCAATGGTTATCTATGAGAGTAAAGATATAGTTGCTTGCGCTTCAGAAGAAGTAGCAATCAGAAATATTTTTCCTCATGAAATTACTACTTACGACCCATATGAAGCGGAGGTAAAAGTATGGCAGGTTTAGAAAAAAAAGTAACAGCTTTCCAAGATGAAAATTTATCAGGTAGATCTCAAAAATTATTTTTTGAAGTCACAGAGGAAGAAAATTTTACATATTATGGAAATCACGATGTTGATTTTAACAAAAGAACATCAATAGATTGTGAAGGTATGGATGCTAAAGAACTTAATCAAAAAATTAGAGACGCACTTAAAAAAGGTTATGGCTCTATAGTTATTAAAAATCCAGGAGCTAAACATTCTTTGGGGGTAGGTATATTAAATAAATTAAACTTAATCTTTGAAGGAAGTTTAGGATATTTTGGATTAGGTTGTATTGATGGACCAACTGTTAGAATTAACGGTAGAGTAGGCTGGTCATGTGCTGAAAATATGATGTCAGGTAAAGTTGTAATAGAAAATAATGCAGGATCTTGTTTTGGAGCAGCTCTTAGGGGTGGCGATTTGATTGTTAAAGGTGATGCGGGCGCTAGAACTGGTATCGATATGAAAGGTGGAACTATCTTAGTTGGTGGTAATGCAGGAGCCTATACAGGTTTTATGATGCAAAGAGGTCGTATTATTGTTTGCGGGAATGTTAGCGCAAATATGGGAGACTCTATGTATGATGGAATTATCTTTGTTGGTGGTGAGCCAAAATCTTTAGGTACCGATTGTATTCAAGGTGAAATGAATGATCATGAAATTAAATGGTTAGAGCAAAAAATTAAAAATGCTGAAATTGACTGCAAAGTTCCAGCTTCTAAGTTTAAGAAGTATGTAGCAGGAAGAATGTTATGGAATTATGACAATTTAGAACCAGCAGAAAAGAAAGGTATTTTAGGTTAGGAAAATATAATGACAAAACGTAATACACAACTATTAGGAAAAAATTCCATCTTCACTCCAGAAGTAATGGACGATATTCATATTAAAGCTCAATTAGGCCGTTACCGTATGAGAGGTATGGCTCTAATGAAAAAAATTCCTCATTGGGATGATTTAGTTTTCTTACCAGGTACATTAACTAGATTTGTTATTGAGGGCTATAGAGAGAAATGTTTAACCGAGACTATTATCGGCCCTAGAGCTAAAAACCCAATAAAATTAGACATACCTGTCTATATAACAAGTATGAGCTTTGGCGCTTTATCTTACGAAGCTAAAACAGCTTTAGCTAGAGGTTCAGCAATGGCTGGTAGTGCTACTTGTTCTGGAGAAGGTGGAATGATACCTGATGAGAGAAGATATTCACATAAATGGTACTACCAGTGTATTCAATCCAGATATGGTTTTAACCCACATCATGCTCAGTTAGCAGATGCTATTGAAGTATTTATCGGACAAGGTCAAAAAGTTGGTATGGGTGGTCACTTAATGGGTCAAAAAGTTACTGATCAAGTAGCTGAAATGAGATCTCTACCTGCTGGTATTGATCAGAGATCACCAGCAAGACATCCTGACTGGATGGGTCCTGATGACTTAGCTTTAAAAATACAAGAGCTAAGAGAATTAACCGACAATCAAGTGCCAATTCAATTAAAAATTGGAGCTTCAAGAGTTTATGATGATGTTCGTATGGCTGCTAAATGTGATCCTGATGCTATTTTCTTAGATTCAATGGAGGGTTCAACAGCTGCAGGCCCTCATATTGCTGCTGCAAATACAGGTATTCCTGGAATAGCTGCTGTAAGAGAAGCTAGAAGAGCATTGGATGACGTAGGAAAATCAGGTGAAATTTCTCTTGTTTTTGCTGGGGGTATTAGAGATGGAGCTGATATGGCTAAAGCATTAGCTTTAGGTGCTGATGCAATAGCAATCGGTACAGCTGGATTAGTGGCGCTGAATTGCAATAAAGATATTCCTGAAGCTGACTATGAAAAGGAAATGGGTGTTGAGGCAGGATACTGCTACCACTGTCATACTGGAAGGTGTCCAGTTGGTGTGGCTACTCAAGATCCCGTTCTAAGAAGTAGGTTAGATCCTACAGAAGCAGCAGACAGGGTTTATAACTTATTAAGTACTATGACATTAGAATGTCAAATGTTAGCAAGAGCTTGTGGAAAAACTAATATCCACTCACTTGAGCCTGAAGATTTGGCAGCTCTTACAATGGAATCATCAGCTATGGCTAAAGTTCCACTAGCAGGTACAGATCTCACAGTTGGCGTTGACAACTATCACTCATTATAAAAGGAGGAATAATGGTAACAAAGAAAAAAACTACAAAGAAAAAATCTTCCGGTAGCGTTAAAGCAACTTCTAAGAAGAAAGTTTCAAAAACTGATTATCAGGTAGTTGGTGGTGCAAAATTAAAAGATAAGGAAATTAAATCATCAAGAGAAAAAATGATCGGTCAGCATATTGGCTATCGTTATGATGTAAATTTAATTCCTGACTATCAACACATCACGCCATTTCTCAAAAAATATATTGATATAATGGGATGGGATGATCTTAATTGGTTAGAAGATATTCATATGGGTTTTGAAGGTGATACACCGGCAGTTTTTGATAGAAATGCTAATGCGTGGATAACATTACCTAAAAAAATGAAACTTCCAAAAGATCAACAAGACAGAGATATGTTAGCGAGAGAATTATTAATTAAATTTCAAATGTCGCCAAATCATCCGCTTGTTCAACTCAAAAGAACATACGGAAAGGGTGATAACTTTAAATTAGTAGAATAAGAATTTACTTTTTTTAAATAAAAAATAGGGGGGGTAGGATAATTCTTACTTCCCTTTTTTTAGTCTGTAATTCTTATAAGTTTTGATTTTTTCCAGTCAGGAATAAATTTAATTACATCAATATCTGAACCTAAACCTGGATTAAAGTTTCTATTATGCCAGTAAATATTTGCCCAGTGGTCCTCATTTATCTCTAATTTAAAGGCACTACAGCTTAAACGGTAGTTCGTAGAGAGATGAATAAAATCTAGTGTACAAGATCCATCTTTAAGTATTTTTTTAGTAATCGAAGAATTCATTGGAAAGGTAGCAAAAAGGG
>Ga0302138_10001198_pt1 | contig 12663 bp, 9 predicted proteins | sample CBN3_321_MG_FD_203110 | JGI IMG/M metagenome (GOLD analysis project Ga0302138, IMG submission 203110) | Marine microbial communities from Western Arctic Ocean, Canada - CBN3_surface | ecosystem: Environmental > Aquatic > Marine > Oceanic | place: Canada: Western Arctic Ocean | collected 2017-09-15 | reverse complement strand
TCATAATTGCGCCATATAGTCCTGCACTTGGCCCAAGGCCAGATTGCACACCAAAGGCCAGTGCCAATGGTAAGGCAACAATCCCTGCGGTAATACCTCCAAATAAATTACCCTGAAAATTTTTAAATATATTTTTAAACATATAATTAGTTTTTAGTTTTTTTAATACAAAGAAGCGCCATTAGTACCATTGTATCACAAAATATAGGCGCATAAACCTCTGCATTTTCAATATAGTTTAAAAGTTCTTTTTAAAAAAATAATCGTGCTACAACTTCTTTAGCTCTGAGCTTGGCATCCACCCTTCTATACCATTTACAATTGCTACGTGAGACCATAAACCATCTGTTTCAACAAGTTGCACTTTTGTTCCCTCGTGTATAACAAAGACCGTGTCGCTGTTGTTTTTAGGCGCTGATTTAATATCTGTAGCTTCTGAGAAAACAATAGCAAATACATTTTTTTGCAGGCCTTGATAGCTAACAGAGGCCATGGCAAAAGCAAGCACAAATAAACAGCCACAAATTATTGCTGTGGTGAAAAACAGTCTCTTTTTTTGTTCTGCACTAGCAAAATAATACCTTAAAAATAGTATCGAGAACAGGACACTAAATAAAACAGCCAATAACGCCCATTGATCAAAAGTAAATTGTCCTACCACTAGGGTATACCATCTAGAAAAAAATGTTTTTGGTAATGGGGTGACAGCATCAATCTTAGCGTTTTGGGCAAAAGCAAGATTTGTTTTAATTTGCGGATCATTGGGAGTTAAGGCGATGGCTTTTTCATAGTAATATATACTTGGTCCCACTTGGTTTAGCTTGTAATGTGCATTGCCCATGTTATAATATAACGCGGCGCTATGTTGGCCATTGTCTAAAATGGTATTCCACTGTTCAATGGCCTTATTGTACGCTTCGTTTTTATAGTTTTGAGCTGCCTGATTAAACAAACCTTGGGCTTGCCCCTGGATACTCCCTAGGATGAAAAACACACAAAACTTTACTAAATATTTCATCTTCTTATCTTATTGTATTTGTTTATCAATTAGTGAAATAGTGGCAATGGCTTTTTTATAATCTTGCTTTATAGCCACATCGCTTGTGGGAGTGTATCTTGCGAGCTCGCAGCTTTTTAATAATGTTTCAAAATCCAAAACTGCCGTGGCTGCTACTTTTCTCTCTAAAAGTAACTTTGCAATACGCTCTTTACTCATATCTGTTGTTTGTATATCTAATCTGGCTTTTAAATAATTATGCAGAGAACGCTCCAGAGCCTCATAAAAAATTGCTTTATTGTGTTTGTTTTTCCTAGCTTCTGCCAAATATTTGCGAGCCATTTTATTGGCCTTTCGCAATTTAAGTCCTTGAACATCTGCGCGCATAGACCTGTGCTTTTTACCAAGCAAAATAAACAGTGGGATAAGCCCCAAGGGGCCTAAAAGTAGTGCCCAAAACAAGTTAGATTTAAAAAAGAGGGGCGAAGCAATAGGGCTTAAATCTGCATTCAATTTTATATATCTAAAGCGCTCCTCAATAACAAGAGGTTGGTTTTGTTGGGTTTGCGTTTGTGCTATGGTTGGGTCTTGTTTTGGCGCAGATCCAGCTGTCACCCTTATAACAATCTGCTCAGAGGAAACACTCTGGTAGGTTTGAGTATCTGGATTGAAAAAAGAAAACGAAATGGGGCTGATGGGATAGGTCCCTTTATTTTGAGGCACCAACGTATAAGTTTGTGAAATAGACCCGCTTATCCCTGAGGCTCTTGTGCGGATATTTTCTTTACGCTGCGGTTCATACACCTCCAAGGTACTTGGCACTATTAGGCTCGGTAGAGAGAGGGTGTTTAGATTTCCTTTACCAGAAACGGTAAGAGATAATTCAAGAGCCTGATCTACCTCCAATAGCTTTTTGTTTGGCGTTACAGTAAAAGTGAAATCTCCCACAGCTCCAGTAAAATTATCTGGGCGATCTTTTGTTGGTAGCGGTTTTACAGTAATGGTTCTTTTCCCTGCAGAGATGGTTTTATTAACTCTTGTTGTAAGACTTCTTCCAAAGATGTTGCGTCTTTTTCCAGGCACGTCAATAGGTACATCCAACGTTAAAGGTTCAATTTCTAGAGGTCCGGTTTTTTGAGGATACAACACAGTAGTTTTCAAAACAACATACCTGTAGTCCTCCCCTTGGTATTTTCCTTCAAATAAATTCAGTTTTTGACTGTCAATATTTTTACTCCAAAAATCAGCATATCTAGGAGAATTTATTTCTCGCCATTGACTGGTAATACTCACATTATTAGAAACATATAGCTTATAGGTAATGGTGAGGCGTTGGTTAAGATAAGGAGTTGGGTTTGAGATTTCGGCTACTAGATGAACGTTTTGCTCTGCTATGACTTCTGGATTATTGCCTAAGCCATCTGAGGGTGTTTTTACCGCTGGGGTAATCTCAAGAGTTATAAAAGAGGTGGTATAGGTTTTCCCAGAAACATAAATAGAAGCTTTACCTATAAGTAAGGCACCCTGTTTGAGGGGTGATAAAAAATAAGAGTAGGTTTTAGAATAGGTGCGCTTTCTATTGATATAAGAGTTGCTAATAGATTGGTTTGGCCCTCCTACAACCCTAAACCCCTCAAAACTTGGCGGATTAAAATCATCGCCATCTGCATTCATGATAAAATCTACGCGAACCCGCTCGTTAATACCCAGTTTTTTGCGGCTTACTTTGGTTTGAAATGTAACCTGTGCCTGTGATGTGAAGGCAAATAACACAACAAAAAGGAAAAACCATATGTGTTTTTGTCTGTTCATGTTACCAATCTTTTTCAGATTTTATTTTTATGCCCTTTTGTTTTTTTGCATTGATTTTGTCTTGAACTTTCTTTTCTTGATTATTCATAGACTCAAGCAGGTTTTTCACCTGTTGGGGAGACAATTTTCCATCAGCAGGCTGCTGTTGTTGTTGGTCTTGTTTTGCCTGCTCATCTTTAGGGTCTTTAGGTTCTTGCGGCTCTTTTTTGTCTTCTTGCTCGTCCCCTTTTTTGTCTTTAGGGTCTTTTTCTTGGTCTTGGTCTTTATCTTGGTCGTCCTTTTTATCTTGCTGATCTTTTTTGTCTTGGTTGTCTTGATCTTTATCTTGATCATCCTCCCCTTCTTGTGGTGGGTTTTTCTCTAACAGATCTTTCGCTAGGGCTAAGTTGTAGCGGCTTTGATCATCAGAGGGGTTATTCCTAAGGGCATTTTTATAAGCCTCAACTGCTCCAGAATACTCTTTTTGGTTCATAAGCGCATTCCCTAAGTTATGGAAAGCTTGGTGGGCTTGTGGTTTAGTAGTTGCAACTTTTGCTGCATTTACAAACCTACTAAGCGCCTCTTCGTTTTTACTGTTTTTGTAGTACGCATTCCCTAAATTGTAGCTTCCTATCGCCTTATTCTCCTCCATAGCGATGGCTTTCCTGTAAGCAACTTCTCCGGTAATAAATTCATTGTTTTCTATGGCAAGAGCGCCTTGGCTTAGATGAAATGCTGCCTGGATGGCATCTTGTTCTAAGGCCTTAGAAACCTTGGTCTGTGAGGTCATTTGTAAAGCGCTACATACAATGATGATATACAAACCAGCCCTTTTTAAAAAGCTCTTGCAATGGCTATTGTCAATAAATATGCGGCATGTATTCTTTAAACTGTAAGACATTACGAATCTGTTTTTTGTTGATTAAACAAATTGAGTTTGTTAATCCATTTTGTTTTGCGCTCTAAAAATAACACATCAAGTAATAAAAATAATAAAGCGCTTGCCAAAAACCATTGAAACTGATCTTTAAAATCTGAAAATTGCTTTGCGTCAAACTCCTTTTTATCCATACCTGCTAGTATGTTTTGTACTTGCTCTACAAGCTCTTTTGTGTTGCTGCCGTCTAGATACTCGCCATTTGCAACCTGCGCAATCTCTTGCAAGGTCTCTTTATTGAGTTTGGTAATAACCACCTGGTTGTCTTTATCTCTCTTGTAGGATTGAACTACCCCGCCGCGCTTTATAGGAATTCTAGCTCCTGCTGTGGTTCCTACTCCAATGGTATAAATTTTTATGCCTTTTTCATTAGCCTGAGCAGCAATATTTGCATAGTCTCCCTGATGATCTTCACCATCGCTTATTAAAAACAAAACCCTATTTTTTTGTTCAATGTCATTGTAGTAGGTTTCTGCCATTTCTATGGCCTGGGTCATGGCAGTACCCTGAGAGCTTACCATATTGGTGTTCATTCCCGACAAAAAAAGGCGTGCAGATGAAAAATCTGTGGTTATTGGCACCTGCGGAAATGCACTACCAGCGTAACCAATAATTCCAATTCTATCTCCAGCTAGGGTATTAATTATTTGGCGAACTAACTGTTTTGATTTTTCTAAACGGTTGGGAGCTATATCTTCTGCCAACATACTTGTTGATACATCCAAGGCAAATACAACATCAACTCCTTGTCTTTTTACCGTCTCGAGTTTCGTTCCAATTTTTGGATTCACTAAAGCTAAACTCATACATGCCAAAACCACTAGTGCAAGCACAAGTTTTAAATTTCCTTTAAATATGGATTGACTTGGGCTTAACACATCAAGCAAGGTGTTGTTTGCAAAACTACGCTGCGCTCTTTTTTTCCAAAGTACCACCAACAGGTAAACCGCTATTATTGCAGGTAAGGCAAATAGCACATAAAAATAAATGGGTTGTTCTAGTTGGTACATAATTTATATAAAACTTCTAAAAAGGGTGTAACGTAAAAAGAGTTCAAACAAAAATAAAGCCAAAGCCCAAAGCACCCAAGGTCTATAGAGTTCTGTGTAATTTGTGTATTTAAACTCCTCTATATCTGTTTTTTCTAGAGCATTAATTTCCGTGTAAATTTCTGCTAGTTTGGTATTACTAGTGGCTCTAAAATACCTGCCTCCAGTTGTCTTTGCAATTTCTTTTAACAGTGTTTCGTCAATCTCTACTTGTTGCATACCGTATTGGAAACTCCCATCTGCCCTAATACCAATTGGGCTTTGTGCCATACCGTTGGTTCCTAAACCAATGGTATAGACTTTAATTTCAAATTCTTTGGCGAGCTCACTGGCAATTTTAGGATCTATAAAGCCGGTATTGTTAACACCATCTGTCAAGAGTATAATCACCTTACTTTTTGCACGACTCTCTTTTAATCTATTTACGGCAGTAGCAAGGCCAGACCCAATTGCAGTTCCGCCTTCTATTATTGTATTATACTCAATGCTTTTTAAAGAGGCTAATACAATACTTTTATCACTAGTTAGCGGGGTTTTTGTATAGCTCTCTCCTGCATATTCTACAAGGCCTATACGATCTGTAACGCGGTCTTTAATAAAACCCGCAGCTACATTTTTTAAAGCCTTTAGCCTATTGGGTTTTAAATCTCTGGCAAGCATACTTGCCGAGACATCAATGGCCATTACAATGTCTATCCCTTTGTTGCTAACGGTTCTAGTTGTTTGGCTTACAGTTCTTGGTCTTGCCATGGCTACAATAATAGCGGCTAGGGTTAACAACCGAAGTAAAAAAAGCAAAGGCCTTAGCTTGGCAAGCCAGTTCTTTGAAGTTTTAAACCCTTGAATGCTCGATATTCTAAGACTTGGCGTTTGTTTGTTTCGTTTTAAAAAATACCAAAGGCCAACCACTGGAAGTAGCAATAGCAACCAGAATAGCTCTGGATTAACAAATTCAAAATTATTGAGCATCTTGTGGTTGTTTTTTGTTCTGGCCCTCTGCTGAAACCGGCACCTCTATGGAGCTTATGATTCTTTCTTTTATTTGGTTGGCATACTCAAGGTCTCTCTCAAAAACAACAGTAACCATCTGTATGGTGTTTTGCTGATCAAACAGTAGCATTTCATAACTCATTTTCTCTTTGGAAATGTCTCCGTTTGGTAATTTCAAGTTAAAATCTCCATACGCCTTTACTCCCTTTAATCCTTCATCTGAAGAAAAGGCCTCTTGTTTTACCACTAAATTTAATGCTCCAGCATTTTCTAGGGTCTCAAGAGCCTGTTCTATTTCAGCATCAATCGCTACCCCTTGATTCTCTTGAGAAGCCTGCTGAGCTGCTTTTGTAATGGAGAGCGAAATATAAAGGTCCTCTCCTATGGCGCCATAGGCAAACCAACTCCCGCTACTAGGCGATGGGATACTGTCTTTGGCGTTTTTTGGTGTTTGCCTTACTAATATCTCTGGGGTGTTAACAATAAGCCCCGGAGCACCGTACTGGCTTTTATACCAACGCCCATCTAATGTGTCTTTTAATGAATTTCCAAAAACCGTTTCTTTTAACGCGGCAAACCCATAGAGGCTAGAAAAAACAGTAGCGCTAATCATTAAAACAAGCACCAGGCTAGATCCAGCAAGTATTATTTTTTTGCGTAATTTCTTTTTTTGCAATGCTTGTTGATACAAGGTGTCTTGCATTAATTCTTCTTGAGTTGGCTCTGGAACAGCCTTGTGGGTATTGCTTATAATTTCTTCAACCCTAGTTCTATCTGCCTGGGCTTGCCCAGAGCCTTGTTTCATTTTTGCAAACTTCACTAAATCTGCTCTTTTTAAGATGGTCTCTAGGTGTTTTATGTCTTGTGATTGAAAATCAAAATTTCCTGATTTTTTTAATATGTTTAACCTTCCTATGAGCTCCTGTGTTGTACTCTCCAGTGCAGCATCATCTACTTCCCTGTCTAGATATCTTTTTACAATTTCTGTTAATAAACTATAGTACTCTTTGGCATTATTTTGCAGTAAATACTGCGTGCTGTCCAGATCCTCCAAGGCCACCAAAGCCTCTTGATATGGAGGTAGTTGTTTTTTGGCTTCAGCTTTTTGTTTTTTACGCTTTAAAAAATACCAAATAGCTACCACTACTCCTACTAATAAAATAAGCCAGTAGACACCGGTAGGAACTTGAAATGGAGCTTTATCTACTTCCATTGAAGCCTTTATATCAAACATTTTTTGTTTTGTGGTATCAATGGCTACATCACGCACCTCAACATTGACACTATCTGAAAGAAAAAACTTGTTGTTAAATATTATTTTTTGCCTAGGTATGGTATAGCTGCCAGAATCAAACTGGGTGAGGCCGTATTGTTTTCTGTAGTTGATTTTTGAATTACTGTAGGTGGTATCTGTAGCATAGCTTTCTATGACTTCTAAGGGTAGAAAACTTTGTTGGTCTGGAAATACAACCAAATCTGTGGAATCTGCTTGAATCTCGAAAGATATGCGCAACTCCTCTCCTATTTTAATGGCAGTGGTGTCTGTCTTTGTAATTACTTGTGCTGTTGCAGAAAAAGCAAGAAAAAATAAGAGCCCAGCCAGTACTCTAGCGCATTTATTTTTAAAAATTGATATGTTATTTGCTTTTTTCAATGGTGTTATCTTCTTTTGAAATACCCTAATAATTTTTTCACGTAACTTTCATCCACTCTGCAAGCTATTGCACCTGCACCACTTTTGGCAAAAGCATCTTCATAGTAGGCAACTCCTTGTTTATGATGGGCTGCATACTGCTCACGCACCCCCTTAGAGCCGGTATGAACCAACATCGCCTCTCCAGTTTCTTGGTCAAGCATTTGTACCATTCCTAGGTTAGGCAGGGTTTGTTCTCTACGGTCAAATACCCGTATGCCAGTTACATCATGTTTGCGAGCAACAATTTTAAGGGTGTCTTTATACCCTTGTGTCATAAAATCTGAAAGCACAAAAACAATGGCCTTCTTCTTCATTACATTACTAAGATATTTGAGTGCTTGGCTAAGGTCTGTCTTTTTACTGCTAGGTTTAAACTCAAGTAATTCTCTAATAATTCTTAAAATGTGTGATTTCCCTTTTTTTGGGGGCACAAACAACTCTATTTGGTCTGTAAATAATATAATTCCTACCTTGTCATTGTTCTGCATTGCAGAAAAAGCAAGAGTAGCTACAATCTCTGTAATAATTTCGTTTTTAAACTGGGCATCTGTACCAAAAAACTCAGACCCACTAATATCTGCCATAAGCATTAGGGTAAGCTCCCGCTCTTCTTCAAAAACTTTGATATGCGGCTCGTTGTATCGTGCCGTTACATTCCAGTCTATGCTTCGCACATCATCACCATACTGGTATTGACGCACTTCGCTAAAGGTCATTCCGCGCCCCTTAAAAGTACTGTGGTACTCTCCACCAAAAACATGATCGCTTAAGCGGCGTGTTTTGATTTCAATTTTTCGTACTTTTTTTAAGAGCTCTTTAGTATCCATGGTATTGGTGAGAACGTGTAATTGGATTTTGTAATGCCTTTATCCTAAAAAGGATAAACAGTTTTTTAAGCAGATGTTTAAAAATTTAGCTAGGGTACTTCAATGACATTTACAATCTTGTTGATGATGTCTTCTGTAGTTACGTTTTCTGCCTCAGCCTCATAGGTAATCCCTATTCTGTGACGAAGCACATCATGTACCACGGCACGAACATCTTCAGGTACTACATAGCCTCTTCTTTTAATAAAAGCATAGCACTTTGCAGCAACGGCGAGGTTGATACTGCCTCGAGGAGAAGCTCCGTTACTTATAAGAGGTTTCAGCTCTGCTAGTTTGTAATGCTCTGGGGTTCGTGTCGCAAAGATGATATCTAGAATGTACTTTTCTATTTTCTCATCCATATATACTTCCCTAGCAGCATCTTGTGCCCGCAAAATTTGAGCTACAGTAACCACAGGATTGATTTTTTCAAAACCTCCTTTTAGGTTTTGGCGTATAATTAATTGTTCATCTTCTAGGGTTGGATATTTAATTACTGTTTTTAGCATAAACCTGTCTACTTGGGCCTCTGGCAGGGGATAGGTTCCTTCTTGCTCTATCGGGTTTTGAGTAGCCATTACTAGAAATGGTTTGTCTAGCACAAAGGTGGTGTCACCAATAGTTACCTGCTTTTCTTGCATGGCCTCTAAAAGCGCAGATTGCACCTTTGCAGGTGCTCTGTTAATTTCATCTGCCAATACAAAATTGGCAAAGATTGGCCCCTTTTTAATGCTGAAATCATTATCCTTCATATTGTATATAAGGGTCCCAACCACATCTGCAGGTAGTAAATCTGGGGTAAATTGCACCCTGCTAAAACTACCTTTTACAGCTTGAGACAGCGTGTTAATCGCTAGGGTTTTTGCTAATCCAGGAACACCCTCTAACAATATGTGTCCTTGACCAAGCAAACCAATAAGCAGTCGTTCAATCATGTGTTTTTGACCCACAATTACCTTGTTCATTTCCATTGTGAGAATGTCTACAAAAGCGCTTTCTTTCTCAATTTTATCGTTCAATGCGCCAATATCTGTAGGGGTAGCTATTTGTTCCATAGTCCTATTTTGTTGTCTTAGATTTATTACTATTTCTCTAATGATTTTTTATTAGCATTGATTTGCTTGCTGTAAGCGGGTAATACTACTCAATACTAAAGACGAAATTTTAATAAACAAGTTACGTTAAATTTCGATTTTATTTCTAGAGTCTAAATGTAAGGTAACTAATGCTTGAAGTCAAGTTTGTTAATAAAATTTTAAGACTGTTTTTTATCACTTTTAGCACGTACATTTGTAGTTATTAATTTCTAAAATATGCTCCCCTAGAAGGATAGTTTTCCAACAATAGGATCAGGCGCTATTTTAGTTTTGCTAACTCTTATGAAAAAAACTGCTCTAATTACAGGTGCCACCTCTGGTATTGGACGTGCTACGGCCACCTTATTTGCGAAAAACAACATCAACTTAATTTTGTGTGGAAGACGCCAAGACCGTCTAGAGGCTATTGCAAAAGAGTTGTCTTTACACACAAATGTGCATACTCTTTGTTTTGATGTGCGTGATAAAGAAAGTGTAAATTCACTGCTAAACAATTTACCAAAAGGGTTTAACACCATTGATATTTTAATTAATAATGCTGGTAATGCACATGGGCTAGATAGTATTGAGTCTGGATCGAGTGATGATTGGGATGCTATGATAGATATCAATGTAAAAGGACTGTTGTATGTCTCTAAGGCCATCATACCCAAAATGATTGCAAAGGCTTCTGGACATATTATCAATATTGGATCTACGGCGGGAAAAGAAGTATACCCAAATGGCAACGTGTATTGCGCCAGCAAATATGCCGTAGATGCTATAAATCAAGGCATGCGTCTAGATCTTAACGGGAAAGGCATTAAAGTAGGGGCTATAAATCCAGGACTTGTAGAGACCGAATTTAGCGAAGTGCGCTTTAAAGGAGATACTCAGCGGGCAAGTAAGGTGTATCAAAACTTCACGCCATTACAGCCTCAGGACATTGCAGATGTTATCTACTTTGCTATTACAAGACCCCCTCACGTAAATATTGCAGATTTAACCGTAATGTGTTTGGACCAAGCCTCCTCTACAATTGTGCATAAGGGGTAATTACTCTACCACAATCTCGTCAATAAAGGTCCATGCTTTATTTCCAGCGCCCTGCAGGCCATCTGGGATAATGCCATAGCTAGGAATGGAAAACTTAATAAAAGAAGTAGTAACACCCACCTTAAGGTTTACATCCAAAATGGTTTGATTGGTACTTGGTAGATTAACCTTTGGCAGTAGCCCATAATCGGTCTGGATTTCAATTTCTTTAGGAGCATACAACCACTGCCCATTGGCATTGTAAAAACGTGTGCTTATTTTAGAAATTTTTGTGGGGTTTGCAAAGGTGATGGTAATCTCCAAATCTTCTCCCCAAAAGCCTAGCCACTCTTTGTCCCCAAAGCGCGTGTTGCTTCCAGAGATCCCATTAATAAGGGCAGGGGTTCCTCCTGCGCTATAAGAAGGATGAGGCGCTACATTTACGGCAACTGTTGCGGTAATTGCCTTATGGTATACAATGGTATCTGTAAAGGTTCTTCCAACTGTTTTACCCTCTTTGTATACTTGACCAGTAATAATTGCATCTTGTGAAATACCAAAGGGTGTCTCATAGGTTTGCTCCTCTTGCATGTTAATACGATACTTAATTTCTTTGCCTTGGGTTGGTGTGGTAAGTGCATAAGATACTACACCTTGATTTTTTAAAACCCCTCCTTCTAAATCATGGAGGTGATTTCCGTAGTTTATTTTTTTAGCATCTAAGCGCTGTAAATGAGGCTCTAATCTTGATAAGAAATTGATATAATCCTTCCCTAAATCATTGGTTGGGCCCTTCCAAAGAACCTCACTCATGGCAAAAATTCTAGGAAATGTCATGTACTCAACTTGATCTTGAGTGGCCATGTATTCGGTCCAAAGATTCCCTTGGGCGCCTAAGACATGTGTTGCGGCATCTGTATTTTGCAACGCTACAGGAATAGGGTTAAAGCCAAACACCTTTTTTAAAGGTAGATAGCCGCCAATGGCTGTAGGTTCATCTTGGTGGGTGGCCTGGTAATAATCAAAATAGGCATGTGAGGTTGGCGTTAAAATCACATCATGGCCTTGCTTTGCAGCATCAACTGCTCCTTGGGTTCCTCTCCAGGACATGACAGTAGCATTTGGAGCTAGACCGCCCTCCAAAATTTCATCCCAGCCAATAATTTTCTTGCCTTTAGAATTAATATGCTTTTCTATTTCTCTTATAAAATAGCTTTGCAAACCGTGCTCATTTAAAAGGTTTTTTTCTTTAATGAGTGTTTGGCAATTAGGGCAGGCCTTCCAGTTTGTTTTAGGGGCCTCATCGCCCCCAATGTGGATATACGCTCCAGGAAATAATTCCATCACCTCATCTAGTACATTTTTAAGAAAAGTAAAGGTCTCTAGCTTTGGGCAATAGATGTTTTCAAACACGCCCCATTTGGTTGCCACTGCAACTTGATCTGCACTGCACCCTAAATCTGGGTAGGCATGAATAGCAGCCTGGGCATGTCCAGGAAGTTCAATTTCTGGAATTATAGTTACATGATGTTCTTTGGCAAAGGCAACAATTTCTTTAACCTCTTGTTGGGTGTAAAACCCGCCATAGGGCTTGCCGTCAAAACGTTGAGGTGTGTCGTTATAATGCCCTATTAATGTTTCTTCCCGATAGGCTCCTTTACTGGTGAGATCTGGATATTGTTTTATTTCTATACGCCACCCTTGATCATCTGTTAGATGCCAATGAAAGGTGTTCATTTTTAAGGCCGCCAACTCAGCGATATATTGTTTGATAAACTCTTTTGGGAAGTAATGGCGGGATACGTCAAGATGCATACCGCGATATGCAAACATAGGGGCATCTTTAATTTCTAAACAAGGAATCGTTATAGTGTCAACTCCGGATGTGTTTTCTTGTTCTACATCTGGAGGTAGTATATGGCGCAAACTCTGAATTGCATAAAAAGCGCCCGCACCGTCTGAGGCTTTAATAGTAATGCGTTTTTTAGAGATAGTGAGCCTATACCCTTCTTTTGACAACAAAGTGTCTTTAATAATTACAATAGTTGCGGCAGTTTGTGGAGCAGAAATTAGATCAATTCCAGCACCATTAAAAAGGTATGATTTTAAGAAATTTGAGGCTGTTTTAAATTCTGGGATTGCAAAGAGAGTGCTTGTTTTAGTTAAGGTGAAGTTACCCCCACCTATTTCTAGTTGTTGCGGGGCTGGAATAATGTTAGCCTGAGT